>Ga0157363_1005975_pt1 | contig 11419 bp, 3 predicted proteins | sample AttsexASBM1_FD_111477 | JGI IMG/M metagenome (GOLD analysis project Ga0157363, IMG submission 111477) | Fungus gardens microbial communities from leaf cutter ant in Ribeirão Preto, State of São Paulo, Brazil - Atta sexdens ASBM1 | ecosystem: Host-associated > Fungi > Mycelium > Unclassified ...
AAAAAATACACACACTATATATATATATATATATATATATATATATATATATATATATATATATATCATTAGAGCAATAATATTATTTCAGCTAATAATATTTTATTATTAAAAACAAATTATTATCATGGTGTCATCATTTGTACATTACTACTATATTTAACATTAATTATATTTTTTTTATGTGTTCCGTCTCTTTCACATCTTTGAATAGATATGTTACAACTATACATTCATTAGCATTATAGGTATTCATGGTTCTTCCAAGGAGCAATTCCCGTACGATCACAGAAATGAAGCTATAAATAAGCTATAGCTTCTACTCACTTCAACGAGCGCGTTAGAGTGAGTATGTTACAGTAGGAGCATTTTAGAGCATGTTAGAGCATGCGACGCGAACAAATCTTATGATAGCTTGCCGCTAGGCCGGAGTGAACAATGTAAACTAGATAAAAAAATTAATAATTACATTAAGTAAATTAATCAGATAAAAGGAAGAACTCTTGAGCATTCGTTGTTGATTTGAGAAGAAGAAACATTTCTAATAAGGACTTTAAATATTTGCAGCGGAATACTCTGCCGCGCTATACCGCAATAATAACTTTTTTCCGTACATGGGAATTAAAAATTGCCAACAAGATACCTCTGACTTTCACGTTTATAATGAAATCAAATACACAAGTTGAACTTCGCAGGAACATTGAAAAGTTAAAGGTACACAAGCAAGAATTACGTTCACTCTAGCCTAGTGGCATGCCATTAGCAGAGATGAAAATTGAGATTGCATTCATTATGATAAAATTTGAAATTCACACATTACGTACGTTATTTACTCTACGAAATTCTAAGAGAGAAAAGTTTGGTGCCACTCGAGAATAGAATCCCCTCAAACATTAATCTAACTTTGACGAATATTAAACGCTACCAATGCTATGCTATGATCGTTCACGGATCTGTAAAAGCTAACGCTACCAATACACTAACTCGGAAGGAGTAGCGTTAATAGTGCACAGTTTTGACGTAATACGCTACCAAATGACGTCATGGTCATGTTTGTTAGTACTATCTGCAGCTCCGCGAACAGTTTGTAGCGTTAAATAGTACGAATAGCATCTCCTCGAATGCATTCTAGTGCTCTATCTAGAGCACTAGAAACGTAGATATTCGCGTTCCATTTTTTTATTCTTTTTCCACTCCTTGTTCTGAATTCCTCATTACTAAGTTATGTTACGGGTTATGTTCATTACAGATTATGATTTGTATTTGCTGCTTGAAATTTTGTAGCTTTTCATTCCATTTTTGCTCTCAAAATCAGTCGAATATCTATCAATATTAGTGCAGGATCTGAAGTGTGTCTGATGTTCAGGTTAAGAGTTCTAGATAAGATGCTAAATATGTATGTCAATTTGAAGAAAAGAATAGAATTTCTCATCTACGAGGAAATGTAGTGATATTTATTCACAAGTCATGTATTTATTTTACAGCAATACAGCAAGTTGTCGACGAATATTATCCGCAGGAAATTTAAATAATCGAATATCTTTTTCTGATCTATTGATATAGTTTATCGTAATCGCAACAAAGCATTTTATACATTTTTTTGCCTTTATTAATATATAATATTTCAGTTTTTTTATATCCTTCTTTTTGTTTGTAGTCTTATAGTAAAATTTCGAAGGGGAAATACATAAATACGAAGCTACAAGATTTTCAACAGCTTAGAAGTTATAACTTATAACAACCGTAACAATCATAATCTTCTCAGCTCAACGGCGAAGCAGAAACAGTGCAAGTAGTGAAGAAAGGAGTAAAAATGGCGGATATGCGAATACTCACGTTTATAGTACCTTAGTGAAAGTGACACTTACCTCGATGAAATAAGCATTTGTGAGCGAGTATTGCCTTCGGCACATCAGCGCACGATATCCAATGAGTGTGTAGCTTTATCGATGTTTTCATTCTAAAGGTATATTCTCATTGGATATCGCGTGTCATGCGCTGATGTGTCGGAGCATATGATGTCACGGATGACGTTATCTCTGAATGCTTACAAAGCCAAAGCGAATAATGTAAGCAATGCTTATAAATGCTTAAAGCGTGTAAGCGTGCAAACCGAACACAGCTGATTTCTGTTAGGTTGAAATTCTTATTCTCTGTTCTCTGTTTCCTGTTCCTTTTATTGTGCGGAGCTCCTCATTCTATTTGTGTTTCTAGTCTCACTACCGCCATCGATCGTTCTACATGTCAATGGTAATGATCACGGAATAATAAGACTTAAACACAATAGGCATAGGCAATAGGCACAGGCAACAGAAAATAATGAGCCGTCCAATCCAAAACTTTGGATTGTAAATTCGATATTATATCTCAGAGCTCTGATTGAACAGCTCGTTATTCCCTGTTGCCTATTGTCTATGCCTATTGTTTAAACTTATAAGAAGATCAAACTCAAAATCTGAAAGTGAGCTCGGAACACGGTGTAGGACAACCCATGAAAAATTCGCTAGATGTGATTTTAGTGTCATCACGCCTTGGGAGAAAAGTTGAAAGTATTGACTATCACGTGTCACCGGTCACACGTATGATGTGTACATGTAGTAGTATGTATGTAGTAGATATATATGTGTGATCTGTTCCAACTTTACCCACAAGGCATGATGGCACTAAAATCACATCTGCCGGATTTTCCATGGGTTTTTCTACACCGTGTTCTACTTTTTTTCATGACTGGCCGCTTGAATTTGATTTCCTTCTTATTACTCCATAATAATGACTTAAGATGTTAATGCGACTTTTTTATTGGTTCATGATATCTCAAGACTGAAAGTCTTAAAATGATCTTGAATATAAGAATTGACTATAATCTTGTTTTTTTTAGCTGAACTTTAGCACCCAGAGAGATTTAGGCCGGAATCAGACTATGGATTGAAGATTCAGATTAAAAGGTTTATTCGCGTCATATGTTCTAGCCCTAACAGCACAAAGTCGACTCTGAGTCAACTCTGAGTCGACCTTAGTTTCTAGACTTCTGAAAAATGGACGCCTACAAGCCGACTTTAAATCAACTATTCTAGTCTGTAGTCCAATTCTTGTCCACACGCTCAAACAGCATTCATCCTTGTTTAAGTATAGTTAAACATACTATAGTTTAACTATAGTTAATATTAAATAACAAGGATGAAATGATTCCACATTTAAGCTTTGTGAGAGTAAATCGCCCTAGACGTCCTAAAGTCGATAGGAAGGATGTCTGTACAAAGTCGACTCTAAAGGCCTAAGAAAGTGAACTTACAGTTCACATATCGACATTTATGCTGTTAGAGAGCATGTTTTAGTGTGCTCCTGTTATAGCTTCTATCACTTCAACGAGCGCGTTAGAGTGAGTAAATGTTACAGTAGGAGCATTTCAGAGCATGTTAAAGCATGCAATGCGAACAAATCTAAAGATTAAAGAAATTTTGAAATTTTACCAATGAGGAGTTGGCTCCTTTTGTTTTGATTAGTCAAACTTCAATCTTTCAATCTTCAATCTCATTCTTCAATGCATAATCTGCCATTTCCAGCCTTAAAAGATATTCCTGTGAGTCTCTCTATTTGCACCAATTTATCTTTCTTCCTGTTCTTTTCTTCTGGAAAGAAAAGGAAGAAAGATGCAAAAGTTCAGTTAAAAAGGCTTTAAGCAACTTGGAAGCATCGTAAACATTATGCGACTTTAAAATGAAGCATGGGATGACTGATTGAAGTACAACAAACTTCTGATTTGTGACGATACGACCAATGTAGAACGGTCTTTATGAATACCGGCCATAGGTCTATGGCCGGTATTCATAGTCGATTCTTATACAATATTTGAGGATGTCTTAAGTACAGTCTTAAGATGTCATAAGCCAATTAGAGGGTCGTATTCTAATCATAGTTGAGTATTCCTTTTTCATTCCACTGTAAGAAGGGAATATCCGAAGGTGATCGGTAAATTTTTAGATTACAGCATATAGCATACAGTTATATATATAAACAGCTATTGTAAACGCTTTCTTAAGTCTATTCTATAATAATCGTAAGGCTGGAATCAGACTATGCATTGACGATTGAAATTAAAGATTAAGGATTGAAATTTTACCAATGAAGGCAAAGAAATTTTGGTTTCTTTTGTTCCGATTGGTCAAACATCAATCTTTCAATCTTTAATCTCATTCTTCAATGCGTAGTCTCATTCCGGCCTCATTATGACTATTGTAGAATAGGCTTTATATTTTTAGCTCGATGTCTACGATGCTACCAGAGAGAAATCTGAGAGAGGACGGCCCAAAACCTGTAACCGCAAAATGCTGCCGCGCACTATTGCCTTCTGACAAAGTGGAACTACAACATCCACTTTTCTTACATCGTCCACTTTTCAAGCTGGAGATGAATCGATATTTGATTCATATAATCGTGCTACATATAGCAATTATGGGTGCTTTTCACTTGATGACACAAGTCGACACAAGCATCGATTCTATCCTTGTTGACATTCATTGAATAATAAAGATAGAAGGACACTTGTGTCGACTTGTGTCCACAAACTTATAAAATAGACGAAGTGTTTATACGAGAGAAACTAAAGACAACATTGAAGGACAGCTCTACTCCAGACATAATTGTTTTTCTCTTTTACAGTGAGCAGTAAGGGGCCAATCAGTTTGATCGTAAAGCGATCCACAACGTAAGCCACAACTCTCGAACGTCTATCTTCGTTGCTCTCAGCCACTTCCCAGCTTGTCATGATGACCAATCAATTCACCACTAGAAAAGAAGTAAATTCTGCGATTATTTCTTTCTTTTTCTATCAAGTCTTCAGCTTCTCTCTGTCTATCTTATAAGTCTATGCTTGTGTCATCAAATGGAAAGCATCTTATATGAACTAAATATCGATTTATTATCTCCAGTCTTGAAAAGTGAACGATGTATTGTAAAGACTTAAACACAATAGGCACAGGCAATAGGCACAGGCAATAGGAAATAACGAGCCGTCCAATCAGAGCTCTGGGATAATATCGAACTTACACTCCAGATTGGAACTTACACTCTGATTGGATGGCTCGTTTTTCCCTGTTGCTTGTGCGTATTGCCGGTGCCTATTATGTTTAAGCCTTAAGAAAAGTGAACATTGCTATGTAGTTTACATCCACTTTGTCAGAGGGCAGTAGTACGCGGCAGCATTTTGCGGTTACAGGTTTTGGTCCGGTTTGTCTTCTCTCAAGTTTCTCTGTTTATAGATATTATGGTTGCGTTCAGTATTCAACTGTTGCGGAGCGGATCCTTAACGCTTACAGCTATTGGATGATTAGAATATTCTACAAGAATATACCAATAAACAACGAAAGCTCACGGATCCGCTCCGCAAGAGTTGAGTCTGCTGAACGCGACCTAATCACACTTTTGTTCAAATAAGTTCAAATGTAGTTATACTGTTAACCGTCACTGCTATAAGGATTTTACGTAAGGAGCGAAGCATCATTTTGTTTTCTTTGTTTTGTACATATTGTGTTTGTAATTACGAGAATTTTATTTTTCTCTTTTATGAAAAACGTTTTTTGTAGAGCGAAAAGGTATGTAAATATTACGTGAACTTTAAATAATTATATGGTAAATAATAATTGATCTCTCTCTCTCTCTCTCTCTCTCTCTCTCGAGAGAGAGAGAGAGAGAGAGAGAGAGAGACACTACCGTGTCTCTTGAAACTTTATAGAATTATTTGTTGCAATTGTAAGATTATCATTGTGAACGACGAAGTTTCTTTTATTAATTATTGTGTATGTTATTATTAATTGTTTTTTTATCTTTTCTTGTTTAAACAAGATATATAGATATGTATGACATTTGATGATGAATATTGAGTTGGATTTTATAAATACAACTTTAAATATCTTTTATTTATTTTTAAAATATTGATTTTTTGAACTATATTTAATCTAAATGAGAGCAAAATATAAATACCTATATTATTTAATAATTGTTTCAGAAAATTTTCTTTTTCTTTAGTGTGCACGATTTGCTAATATATTTCTTTTCCTTTATATTAAGTATATATTAAACTTACTTTTAATTAATTTTCTTTTGTTTAATAACTTTTCAATTTTAAACTTTTTCCTATCAACAGCATTTGACAGATGGAATCTCGTTTACCGAAACCAAAAATAATGATAAAAGCGAATAGTATAACGGATATAAGTGTTAAGAATAATAGTCATAAAGTAACAAAAAGTAATACACCAACTTCAACATCAATGATAACGTCAACAATAACGTCGACATTAACCTCAACATCAGTAGGTACAGCTAGCATGAAATCTATGACTGAAAATAAATTACCAGTTAAACAAGCCTTAGTTCGAGCAAAGACATTATCTACAATCACACGATCAAATAATATGCAGAAAGCAGTAAAACGAACAGCTACTAATGTAGTGCATGGAGAAGCAAAGAAACCTTTTGTTAAACCTGTTACTAAAGCACTAATGGACAAGCCAATTAATAATGCATTGATGACTAATAATACGGTGAAGAAGGTAAATAAAATCATTCAAAATGACAAGGATAATAAGACAGGCAAATTAAATAAATGGGATATGCGAGGTCGTTTGGCACAGGCAAATGATAAGTTATCAGTTGCACAACGAAAGAATAAAGACACAGAGTTAAAATGCAATATGCTCCAAGAATTGGTAGATACTCTAAAAGCTAGTGAAACTGCATGTAAAACTGAAGCAGAAAAACTTGAAGTTTTAAATAACACTTTGACTAATGAACTTCAGACTCTAACAGAGGAAATGTTTACAATTAGAAAAAATGAAGAAGATTTAATCAAACAATTGAAAGAATCAAAAGAATTATGCACAAGTCTTTCTTGTACATTGAATGAATTTCAAGAAAAATGTAAGAATCAAGAGGTATTGAACTTGGAACAAACTAAACAATTAACAGTTTTGAAATCAGATTTAGAGTTGCAGGAAAAGTTAAATAAAGATTTGAATATTGTCAAAGAAGAATTACAAGCATTAACTCATAAAATGGATAAAGAACGTAGAGTATTGCACAATACTATACAAGAATTAAAAGGCAATATTAGAGTGTTTTGTAGAGTTCGCCCAAGAACTCCTAAGGAAATTGAACAAACGAAAGTGTAAGTAAAATGTGCTTTGTATTTTAGTAGCATGATGATTGACTTAACATATTTGCAATATTTAATTGCCAATGTTTTGGCAATAAACTGCTACTAGGAATAATTATTAGGAAAAAATTAAAGTGCTTTTAAGATACTATACATATAGGATCATTATACTTTTATATAGGTCATACTTTTTCAGCTGTATATTCACAATTTCTATAGAGCAAAGATCTAATGTTTATGTGTTTTAGCATAACATTACTGCTTTATTTTAATCTATTTGGTTCTATATTTTTGTCTTTTAAAATAATGATGGCAAAAATATAGTTCAAAGTTAATTTATATATACTTGTAATTTTTTACTTATATTTTATAAATAACTACAGAATGATTTTTTGTAAATACAGTTAAAAATTTGTAAAAAATGCATTAAAAATATGGAATAAAAATTGTTTTTGTATAAAATTTTTTTTTTTAACAAAATCGAATTCGAAAATAAGGAAATTAATGCGTTTTCTTTATTTTAAATATGTTTCTAATAACACTTTATTTTCACATTTTAGTGAGTTTGTATAGGTTGTATTAATTATTTTGAATAAAAATTAGTTTTATTTATAAGAAATTAATAGAAGAAAAATTAATGGAATAATTTTGATATTTGATTTGTATTTGAATAAAATTAATGTTTTTTTTATAGGCTGTGTAATATAAACTTTATAGATGATTGCACTATTGAAGTAGGCAAATCAGATGGATCAGATGCAATCAGCTGCAGTCGGAAGTTGCGAGGAATAAAACAAGAATTTTCATTCGACAAAGTATTCACTCCCAATGCATCGCAGGCAGATGTATTTGAAGAGTTATCCCTTTTAGTACAATCAGCCCTGGAAGGATATAATGTTTGCATATTCGCTTATGGCCAGACTGGTTCTGGTAAAACATATACAATGGAAGGGGAATGTGGATTACAAACCGAAGGCATGATACCTAGAACAGTATGTTCTTATATATTTACAATATAATTATAAATGTGAAATTGATAAATTCTAGTTTACAGTACTAGTTTAGGTTCGTACATTTTTGAGATTCAATAATTTGTATTCGTAACTTGACGGTTTACATATAGAAATTCGAAACGGTTACGTATACAATTTCGAAAATTACGTAATACACATTCAGTCGCACGCGTAAACGCACATTCGTATGTATGTTCACATACATGCGTACGCGCGCGCGCTGTTCCATTTAACATGACCATTCTTTGTAGGATGTTTGCAGGATATGGCCGAATCAAAAATAAAATTTAAACAAAAGTTGAATGGTTTGACACAAATAATAGTAAAATCAATTTTCGAAAAAAAAAAAAAAGATTTTTTCAAGATCATAATCATTTTTTTAAATGGAATTATATGATTTTTTTTTTAGATAATGTGATTTCTCTGATTATTCCGTAAAATATTAATTGATATTTCATAAAAGCATATTAATTGAAGATATTGAAAAATAGTTTTTGGGCAACGCCAATTATTTAATCGTTGATGAAACAGCCCTTTATCTGGCACATTTTTACATGAAATGTAAAATATCTCTTAAATTATTTATCTTTGGTAACTGTACTTTGACTTTTATGCGTAGAATAATGAGATCAATAATTATAAACAAAGATGGACGGATCAAGATTTTTTTATTTCGAATCGAATTTTTTTTTCGAATACAAATCGAATCAATTCGAATCTGAATCGAATCTGGGAATTGATTGTATATTTTGAAATTGCACACGCACACGCATATGTGCGCGCGCGCTTGTTACTATGCTTTGTGCATGTGTAATTAAATTATACTTTTATATAAGTATAACTAATTTAATGTTTTTAAAAAATTTAAGTTATTTTTATGTAATTTTTCAGGTACGTCATATATTTAAAGAAATGAAACAGTTTGAACTCCTTGGTTGGGAATATCAAATAGAAGCAAGTTTTCTGGAAATTTATAATGAACATATTGTTGATCTTCTTGATTCTCAATCAAAAATACACGAAATACGAATGGTTGACAATAAAAGTCAGGATTTATATGTTAGTAATCTTCAAGTAGAAGAAATACATAGTCCTGAAGAATTGCATAAATGTCTTCAAATTGCACAACGTAATCGAGCTGTTGCGGCTACTCAATCAAATGAACGGTAAGTATATTTAGTTTAAATTGTAGTAAAAAGTTACAAGAAACAAAAATTTTTTTATCTCTCTTTTTAATTAAGTATCGAAATCTATAATTAAACTATTATTGGATATATAATTTAATATAAAATTTAATTTGGAATATATAATAATTTATATTCTAATTTATTCAAATTGATAACAAATGGACTAATCTTGAATATTGATAAATTAATTGTCTATTGTTTATTAATATTAAAAATTAAAAAATATATAAAGATATCAATGTGTATAATAAATAATAAATAATAATAATATTAAATTTCGACCTATTAAATATTGGTCATTTTCAGTGTACATTCTTAATTAAGATATACATAATATATACAGGATATTCCCAAAAGACGTACCAAATTTTAGGGATATGTAGTACTCGATAACAAATCAAAAAGTCTTAATGAACATTTACTCCGAAAAATTTCTGAATTAAGCATTTTCTTCTGTGAGAAATAGAAAATAAATTAATCTTCAATAAATGTTCAATGTGCTTTCGACTCATGTCAATATACAATTCGGCATGTTTTATCATTGAAGGTCAAAGATTCCAGGTTTATTTCGTATTTATTGACAACAGTTTCCAAGTCTCTTAGTTCATTCACGGACGCTCGTATGTGACCACCTAATTATGCAGATTTGCAGATTGTTGTATTCAACTTTGAATTGTGGACCGTGTCTAGTTTTGTGTCTGAAAAATGATTAATTTTTACACAAATTCTGAAATGACGGATATTCATTTTATGTATGACAATGGGCAATGCTTCAAAAGCAGCACGCTTGTATCATGCAGCTTACCCGAATTGCCGACCAAGTAGAAGAATGTTTAACAAAATTCATCAACGCTTACATGAGACCGAACAATTCAAATCAAATTTAATTGCAGTAAACCGCGACTTGTTAGAACTCCTGCATTCGAGGAAAATATTTTTCGCACAATTGAAGAAAATTCTGAAATATCTTATCTATGTGTGAGAATCACCCTGCAAAAAAGATCAAGCCATCACACTATGTGAAACATTTTACATGATCAACTTTTGCATCCCTATCATGTACAGCATCCTGTTCAGGCTCTTCTACCAGTTGATTTGCAACAACGGATCACTTTTGTCAATGACTTCTTCATCGATGCAGTCAAGATCCACAATATTTTGTTTACTGATGAGTCCATCCTTCACCAGAGATGGGATCAATAACATACATGTTGGAAAGATGAAAATCCTTATGCTATCATAGCATCATGACATCAGTATCGTTTTTTTGTGAATGGGCAGATATTTTTGAAGATCATCTAATCTTACATTTTGCCTAATAGACTAACATGACAAGTGTATCTTAATTTTCTCGAAAATAATTTATTCGAACTTTAGGAGAATCCTTTATAATCTAGACAACGAATGTGATTCATGTACGATGATGCCTGCCCATTTCCTCGTTAATGTCAAATGCTATTTAACCGATCGTTTTCAAGAAAGGTGGATAGAACGTGTAGCGGTCCAGTTATGGCCACGTCGCTCACCGGATTCAAATCCATTTGGAAATTGGATTATTATCTATGGGGACACTTGAAGAGCATGGTATATGCCACATCAGTTGATACAATAGAATTGAATTGACCCAAAGAATTGAAAACTGTTGTCAATAAATACGAAATAAACCCGGAATCTTTGAACGTGTTCGATCTTCAATAAGATGTGCCGAATTGTATATTGAAATGGACGGAGGGCACATTGAACATTTATTGTAAATTTAAGTTATTTTCTATTTTTCACAGAAGAAAATGCTTCATAACTCAGAAATAAAAAGTTTTCGAAGTACTATTTATTAATAACAGTTATTCTTTTTAGTTTGTTTTAATGAGTACTAGTTTTAACGAGAACTACATACTCCTAAATTTGGTACCATCTTTTGGGAACACCCTGTGTGTGCGTGTGTGAGTGCGTGCGTACGTGGGAACACCTTGTGTGTGCGTGTGCGTGTGTGTGTGTGTGTGTGTGTGTGTGTGTGTGTGTGTGTGTGTGTGTGTGTGTGTGTGTGTGTGTGTGTGCGTGTGAGTGTG
>Ga0157363_1005976_pt1 | contig 11418 bp, 13 predicted proteins | sample AttsexASBM1_FD_111477 | JGI IMG/M metagenome (GOLD analysis project Ga0157363, IMG submission 111477) | Fungus gardens microbial communities from leaf cutter ant in Ribeirão Preto, State of São Paulo, Brazil - Atta sexdens ASBM1 | ecosystem: Host-associated > Fungi > Mycelium > Unclassified ...
GGGGGCCGTTTCCTTTGGTACCACTGACAAGCAGCGAGCATCAATCGGGAAAAATGCGTTATGAAGACCACAGAGAAGATTGTTATGTCGTCTGGCTTACAAGTGCCGGATGAGACCTGAGTTGGATAGTGACAGACGTGTGTGTTATTATAGACGAATTACTCTGCCCCTGAATCTAGTCTCAGGGCTTTCTAGCCCTATGACGTGTCCCTTCCTCGGTCCTGTTCACCCATCCCTAATTGAATATTGCGAAAACCCTAGAGATTCTCTTATTCCCCAATTAAAATATGTACTCGGTTCTCACCTCCCATTCATTTTCTCTACCCGCTAACAACCGTTTTTTTGAGCAGACCCACAAGTGGCCCATCGAAAGACCTTTCCAACCTCTTTGTGATGTTCGAATACATATCAGGAGGACATCCTAAATACCCAAGCGGGATAGACACTAACCGTGATACAGAGCGTGTAACCGATGGGACGATGATTGTGTCAACCGGCTTGCTTTCTTTCGTGTTAACTCATCTAGTCGCCGAGCTCTCGTCGTCAAAGTATCATTAAGTTGATCCATCCTCCGAGAAAATGACTTGTTTATTTGGCGTATCTTTTCGGCCACCGTTGGTCCCATCTGTTGCAAATCTTTCTGGGCTTGATTTCTCTGCTTCTGTATATCGTTAAGTTCTAGTATAAGAGCACGGAGGACATCTGGATCTGATGTTTTACTGAGCTCTTCCTGTAGACGTTTCATCAAATCCGACTGTCTCACTACAAGTTCTCCAATCATTCCATGTAGCTGTCGACCAGCATTAGTGTCCGGCACCCGCTTTGACAAATCGACGAGTTCTTGTTGAATCTCAAGTATCTTGCGATGCTGACGCACAGCAGCAAGGGAAAGGAGCTCTTCCAGTATGTTCCAAGCCGACGTTCGAGTCCCTCGAAACCGCTGAATCTGTTTCGGATTTCTGATGATGTCTGCCCAATATTCTCTCCGCAGCTGCGATTCGTGATCATGAAATATTTTCTCGTCCTCGTCCTCGTTCTCTGGCCACATGGTGGTCATTAGGATTACAAGTTCAAAAAATTTCGCTCCGCAGAGTTTCTTGAACAGCTTCAAGTTCTTTTGTGGCGTCCCGCCCATTCGATTGTCTGTGATTCGGTGCAGGTATAGGATACCCGAAATTTCGAGATCATGCCGATAACTGTAGACGCGCTGAATCCAGTGATAAGATAGACGATATCTGTCCACGCACACATCTTCAAACCACTTGGCTATAATCTTCAAGATATCTAGATCCGATTTATTCGTATCGTCAAATCCGGGGGTATCAACCAGAACTAAGCTAATTCCATCGCTGAAGAGCACTCGTACTGCTTTAACCTCGCTGGTGTGGGACTGAAGGCTGTGACCAACGCTCCAGCTGCGATCCGTGGCTTTTTGAATAAACTACACCGAGCCTCGTGGTCAACAACGTTCTGAATGAGACCCATGTTGAGAAGCGCTCACAGTACTCTTCCCTGTTCCTGTTGTCCCCATGACACTGTTAATGACAATCGTAGTTGCCTTATATCCTTTGTATCAGATCTAGGGGAAAAGGGTACATACACGGCAATAATGTCCTCAGATCTCAAATTTTGGACGCCAGGCAACTCCTCGACAGCAGAGATCACATAACCCGCCTCCCTTCTCAGCTTCTTTGGCCGGAGTTCTGTATCTTCTCTGCGAGGGGGTTTCGAGGACCCCAATGTCTTGGGTTGGTCAAGAAATAACGAATAGGCTCTTCCGAAGAGGTTATGGGATTCAGCAAAGGCCCTGGTGAAGGTTTCATCCGGCGGAAGAATTCACTAGTAGGGAATGTACCTGAAGGACTTCTGGATTCCAGAACTTGAAGATTTTTTGGCTTGAGGTCGGTCCTTAGTGTGGAGTGACATGGAGTGACGCTGTACGAGAGCTCAAGGAAGGTTTAAAAGGTAGTCGCCATTGACAGCATTTTATGCCCAGAGAATTAGGGAGTTAGTACAGCATAGAATCGATCTAGCATCACCATTCGAAGGTGACGAGATCAAGCGCTGCCATGTTCCGCTGCCATGTTCCGATCAATTGAATTAGAGTGATTTGTTCATAGCTGTTCGAGCACCTAAACCCCCTAAACCCCCTCGCAGGATTATATGAAGACTCCGTTGAGAGCTAGTCCAGGTGGTATTAGGCTCAACGCTACGGTGACGTACTCGTTCCAGAAGCGAAGTATGAATGCATGATACACGACGATAACCCTTCTTGACAATACGTGAACTCACGTTAAACCCACCGAAGCTTCGTGCGCAATAAATTTCCTGCGGTTCTATTTCGACTATAAGTATTTCGAACTCAATTGATACATTACTCTGTCGATCGTGGTCGATGAGCCTCCGTTCTTCCGAACACTATCATGAATTGTATTCCTCGGAGTAGCTATCAGCATCGTTTATGGCAACATTTCCAGTTGGAACATTCCGTAGTACCGACCAATATCCAAGGGATGTTGATAGAAAAGAAATTGACAACAAATTTTATATAGAGTATTTTCTATCTCCGACTGCGATCTATAATAAAGGTGACCCAGTGAGTAGCTAATTTCACTGAAGTCTTCGGGTCATCGTCAATAAATAGCAATAAATAGCATTTCGAACGATGTGACTTTACTAGGTTGGTGGGTTGCAGCCTATGATGCTTAGTTGTATAATACAGAGATCAATTCGGAGTGATTTTTTGAGGAGAATTACTAGCCGGGACGAAACATTGAGCTCGGAGTTAAATGATATTGCGAGAGGCAAGAAAGCGTAGCAAGAAAACGTGGTCAGAGAAAAGGAGGGACGTCATCGAGTGAAGATAACTGTGATACTACACGGTTTTCTTCACTCGAGGTTCGCATACCTCAGCGGCTTCTAATACTGCCCTGAAGTCCGTACCTGAAGTCCGTACCTTTGAAGACTGACAGCGATGGTCGGCAATCACCATGGAACATACCGGCTGATCCGCGTACAAAGTCTTTGGGTCATCCGCCTGATCAGGAATACTTTATTCCATCGCTTCTATTGAGCTGCTGAATGACGCCGAGGAGGGGATGGATAGACGTTACGGTATGGCTCTCGGACTCCTGGTTCAGTTGTTCAAAATGAGTGGTTCGACGTGAGCACACCCCTCTCCCGACAAGTCAAGTTGGTGCATGCTGCAGTGAGCGCCTAAATAACAATAATGTGGTTCCACCCAAGTTTACTATAGTCATGGATCAGCTTCTTCGAATTCCTGCTCAGTGGCCACTTCTTCTTTTTGAGCCGTCTCACCTATATACCAGGATTTCAAGCTCATTTCGATGTTGCACGACATGTCTGTCCATCTCAATGATCAACTTTTGTAGATGCTTGATAAGGAGGATTGCCTAGTTTCAATGAAATCGCTAACCTGCTTTCTTGTAGGCTGGAAGTTATAAGCCGCAGTCTCTTAGGTAATTTAAATGAGAAATAATACATATACATTAGATGGGAGTACTTGTCGGATCCCGAAATATCAGACTTAAGTTTTTGGATTATATTGATTTTGTACATTCAATATCGGAACAGCGTACCGACCAGAGAGAAGACCTCTCATTAGATCAGAGTTCGAGGAGAAAGCAGATAAACAACAACTTATTAGTATATCGACCAGTCAATCTACGGAGGATCTTTCCTCATCCACCGATCTCGTTTCAAAGTTTGGGACATAAACTTATTCACAGTAACAAGAACAGGGTATGTCACGATGTTTTATGATTCGATGACGTGCTTCTTCATGAAAGACCACAGGCTGCATGATAATGATAAATTATCAAGTGCATACCAACGCATGGCCATCACTGTCAGACATTATCAAGATCCTAAGGACTTTTCTGATGGTGGTATTCACGATGCTCAGAATGCTCAAGAAAAGATATCAACAATCATGTATATATCTCAGCTTATTCTCAGAACGGACCATTCTTGTTCTAATAGGGATCAGAAGCACTTGCACTGACCGAGCCTTCTCCATTCCTTCGAACTTGACGAGAAGTAGCACAGTATAATAATAAATAAGTAGATATGGTGCAGATGAATGTTGAGCCACACTGGGGCTCAACACAAGAGTCGAACTCCCAGTGAGTGTCCATACCTAGCTAAGTATGCTCTACAAAACAAAACACTCTACAAGTAAATATTTATTTACAATGTAATTTACTACTAACAATAGATTACTTGTGTTCGTACACTACGAGCACTCTCGATCACCTCGGTAACTCGTTTCGACAGAACTGAGTCAAATGATGATTTGCTATTGTGCGAATAAAAAGAGAATCTGCAGTACGGACATCAAATTGATCATCGATGATGATCAGTATTCAAATTTAAAAAACATCCAACGAACAAGAAGCGGACATAGTCAGCCCCGAGAGCATCATGAGCAACCTGCTTCGACATCCATGGCATGAGTAATGGAATCGAGAAGAATGTCATGTTCATCGCCGGCCACATGCCACATGGCAAATCCTTTCAATTCGCTGTCGGTAATAAAATGACCCTTTGCGGCTTTATCATAGATTAGTCACGAATACCTATCTCTTCCTGAAGTTGACGTAAACATACCGAAACTAGCCGCATCATCGTATGATATAACCACATGGGAGTTCGGATTATATACGAAAGGCTGTGAACACGTTTATGAGTATCACGAAGTGCATATACTCCGATGAAAACGCACCGTCTGGCTGCAATTGTCATAGAAGTAGGTTATTTCTGGAGCAGCTACACCATCATTGTTCAAGAAACCCGCAGTGATCATCTGTGAAAAGTCGAAGTCATCTGTCCCCCCTCCACCTTGGATCGGGTTTCCACAAGCATCCACACCACCACCGCCTATGTAATCCAAAATCAGTGCTCCGATCGCTGTAAAAGAACAGGTCAAAACGCACTGTCATCGCTGGGGACAAGTGGATTGCCGTAAGGTGTGAAGGGTGCATAGAGAGCAAAGTTCGATTGATCGGCGAGTTTAAAACTGTGGCCGTAAGCGGGCACACCAAGGACAATCTGGATGCAATTTATGAACAATACCGAACGGTACATGTGACAGACACGAACCTGGTTAGCAGGGAAATTTGCCCCAGTCCAGGCTGCAACTGCCGACCTGGCGGAGCCTACGTGGGTTGGTGCGCACGAATCATCAAGTGGAGCATTTGGTCCAATGCCACTCGACCATGGTCCCCAGATATCGTAGCTCATGATTCCTGTGAAGTCATGAGCATTCTCTGAGAGTTGCTTGTGAATAACGCACCGATGTGATCCAATTGTTTAGCAAAAGCAGACACATCAGTCATAGGTGTTCCATCAGGTCCCATGAACGGCGTGATACCAACTGCCGCAGAGAGATACAGATTTCTACCGATTGAATCCTGACGGAGTTCTTGCAGGAACTGCAGGAAATTGATAGAGTCTTGGGGGGAGATTACATTACAACCAATCCCTTGTTTGTTTGGGTATTCCCAGCTATATGAAGATGAATGCTTAGAGTAGCATGAAGCACAAGAACGCACTCAAAGTCGATTCCATCCAGGTTATATGTTTTGACCAAACTTGTAACGGCACCTACGAATGCAGTCCGGTTTTCTGGACTAGCCACAGCCGATGAGAAATACATGGAACCGGTCCAACCCCCAATGGAGACCAGAGCTTTCACACCCTTATATCATCAGGAATAAGCCCTCTGAGCATGAATTGATATCTTACATTGGCATGAGCCTGTTCAACAAATGTGGGGAGAACTCGTTCGTCATCTGAGTTGAGGATCACAACATTAACATCTGGACCTGTCAAGCTGGTGCCATGATCAATATTGTGGCCAACACGATTTCATCAAAAAATCTGCCCACGCAAAAGAATAAGTTAAATGGGTCCATTTATCCCATGACAAACTACTCGGAGGAACAGATGATGCCAGCCAGCCAGGATACCAGCCTGTGATCACAACTTCTTGTGTCACTGTTCCGTTTCTTCGGCATCCATCGGTGCCATTATTATATGATCCTGGAGTTGAGTGAGAGCTTGTAGGGGGCGAGGTAGCGGATTTTCCAGAGTTTGGAGGTCTCAAGCTACACGTGGCCGCAGCCGAAACGACCGAGAATGAAGAGAAAGGGATCAAGATGTAGAGTAAGGCGAAAGTTATTAACAGGTTTGGGGGTTTTGGCGTTGTGGCAAAATTTGATGAGAAACAGTGCATATTGATATCGTGACAGGGGATGTGAGACTGAAAACCTCTTTGGATACGAGAGTCTACAAGGGAGGTCAGTATACATTATGAAAGGAATCGCATGAACGACTCACTCGACCTGAGCGGACCAACAAAGAGTAGAAGGATTAGATCGCGGGCTTTCAAAGTTTAGAGTGAGCGAGTGAGATCTAAGCGGTCAGAGGAAGAAACGCACCTATATAATATTTGAGGGTGAATAAGCCGTGATTTCGTCGCTGCTTCAATGCACACTGGAGTGCGAGCAGGTCTCCAGGCGTTGAACCGCCTGGGGGAATACGTCCTGCAGGATAAAATGGACACAAGTTTATTTATTGTAAATACAGAAAAGATGCTGGACTAGCGCCGATAACTTGGTCAGACTACTCATATTTTTAGACCTGAACTAACCAGTTGAGGGTTGGTGTTCATACACACCATTTCAATACCAGAGCGAGTCTTTCAAAGGTAATCATATAAAGTAACATTATCCTGCACCACGCTACACATACGTGTCCAAGCTGCTATTCCAGAGAGACTACGGTTGACCTAGAAGGTCTGCGTCCTCATGTATGTCACAGTGCGAGTAATAGCCTTGCTAATCCTTCACAAGGCATAGAGGTATCACATTTCGAAATGAAAATGAATCAATTGTTTGTCCAAAGGGACGGACTCCAGGAGGTCGCCACACCTCAAACCGCGGGCACTGCGGGCATGAGGACCATGTCATTGAGGGAGCGCATTGAGTAGTGTCTGATTGACACGCAGATAGAACATTGAGGGTTAGCCTAGTGAACCAGTCGAGCGTTGGTGAAGATTTATTTATCAACTCATACATCGTGTGCCAACGGCCACAATATCTATCCTCCCATGCTGATAACTCAACCGTCAGGATCAACAATCTGGTGCGGTCGAGAATGGTCCAACCTCATTATTGCATAACAGCCACGACAAGCTGGTAGGAATTCCTGAGCAATTCCAGACTTGCGGCCCTGGCTCTGTCCTGGAAATCAGCGTCAGACAAAGGATTCACTCCGATAAGGAGGTATTGTGGCATTGTCATGGACCCCTTCAAGACTTGAGAAAGATTGCTGTAGAGATACAATGGACATTGTAAACGTGGACATTGTAAACGTGGAAAGCAGTACGGGGTACATGAGCCAGTGAAATAGGCGATCCCATGAACTTACCCTTATACAAACTGCACCCTTCAAAGGCAAAGGAAGCTAACGACGTCGTCCAGCTATCCCGATGCGCGCAGCTAATTGTCTTGCATGTAACAACTTCATCTTCTTAGAACGCCAGAAAACGATGCCAATGCTTATACAGGCGAACAGGAGATTGACTGCCACGAACTCGAAAAAATCAGCACGTTCCGTTGAGACAACACGGCCACATGACTCCCAAGCGAGTATTATGCCTTTCTCAGTGTCACTGCTGTCTCCTTGAGGATTTGGTGGGAGTCGAAGGGATCTCGGAGGCAGTTCGAAGATGTCGGTGTCTGCGATAGTAGAAGGAGATGCAATATTTCGGCAACGCATCAAGCGTCTGTTGCCGAATGGCTGGCAGAAAGGTTGATGTAGCTACAGGAGAATAAACTTGGGCCATGGATATTCCGAGCAAGAGAAACAACGTACCGCTTCATCTGGGCACCGTTCACACAACGGGTATGGTTCACATATGAGATTTTCCGTACCATTGGCACCACTGGCGAGCTGGGCAGCAAGGACAAGTGTTACCCAGAGTCTATACCCGCAAAGGTCAGTCCATATCATCTGGGCTTCAAGACATACATTGGGGTCAGCATCAGCATGGCGTGGGAAAGTGCGTAGGATCTGATTGATTCCAGGAAAGCAAGCAGTCTTTCTTTCTACTTCTACCAAGTCTCTTTCTGCCAATGTCTCGCAAAACTGCCATTGTAGAGGAGTTCGACGATGACACTGACCTGCCTCTGCCTTCCCATGTTCTTCCAAACACTGGATCCCGCGGGCCCCTCCTTGAGCAGCTTAGCTACTCAGACCCCAATTCTGACGACGACACCGATGCAGACTATCGACGGGCTGGACCAGCGTCTCCCCCTCGCTTCACCACAAATAAAAGTCCATCCGGAGCACTAGCCAGCACTGTGGACAGCAGCATCTATAAGACGTTCGTCTCCCTTTGCACATCTTTACTCTCAGACCATCAATGACGTTTGCACCGGTGTTGACGCTGCACTCCCGTTCCTCGTCATTTATGCTGAAATAGCTGGACTTGTATCTACCCCATCTACCTTGATGCCAAGCGCCCATACGGTACCGGTCAGAGGAGGGTAGAAAGGGCAAAGAGTCTGTGGTGGCCCCTGAGCAAAGACATCGCTGACGCAGCGGTTCGCTTGGGCTTGGGGACATTACATGAAGTAACAAAGTCCCACCCTCGAGACTGGGAGAACCCTGGGCGTGTGCGGGTTCAGTGGAAAAAAGATGGGGGCCCTGTAAATCCCGCTATCAAGAGCAGTATGGTGTCTCATTCTTATCTCACCATGCACGCTCATTTTGGACAGAGAAACAGCTTCTTGAGACCATTTGCTTCCAGATACAGGCGCTTAAGCCAGAGAACATACCCAAACCACCGTACAACCTAGCAACGCCCAAAGAATCTTCTCCTCCCGTTTTGAAGTCTGCTATTAGCTCTGGATCCGGGGCTTCTGGATCATCACCAGACTATGCAGGTAGCGGCAAGGGGAAACAGCCTGCGAACATTTTAAATCCGAACAAATCAATCAAATCTCTTGCCATACAGGTTCCTACCAGTCAGAAGGGAGGAAGGCGATTACCTGTTCCTCCTGAACCATTCCCTCCCTTCTCTAGCCGTGTATCTGCCTACTCTCCTGCAATTTCGACGGGTATCCTGGTTGATGCAGTAAAAGCTGGAATGAACAACCCAGATCCTGGCTCATTGCCTGGCGTTGGCACGGGTGGAAATATTGGGAAGGGCAAACGAAAGTTCGTGAGGGTACGTGGATGAGATGAACGATGATGCAATATTGGTAGCAGTACTCAATGTTTACATGCGTAATTGGTTTGTTTTTAAATCTGGTAAACCGGGTCGATTATGCTCAGTCTGATCGCTTGGTGGGGTAACGAACCGCGGCTTACTTGCAGGGCTATTCTATAGTAAGGAACGGCTACCCCCGGACTACAAGCCATTACGGTATCACTTATCCTTCTCTCTTTGGGGTGGATTGCGGCCTTAGCCGGATCGAAACACTTCGTCTGAGTTTATCTCTCGGCGAGGAGGACACGAGGAAAGAGGCTACTCTGCGTGCTGTTGAGTATCTTCGTTCGGAGCTCAGACTTGGATTCTCTTGCTCTGCTTCACGTTCGCCGGTTGATGGCGAGTTTCTCGAAGAAAAAAACCTGCTGCTGGTGTTCTCTACTTCTGCGAGCTGACAAGGAGAACGATACTGTCTTTTCTTTCCTGAATACGACAGTCGCCCGCACCACAGAACACAAAATAACACCAATGATGTATTCTATTTATCGATGGCCTGGTTTAGACCACGAGGTTAACAAAAAAGCTTTGCCTTGGGATAGTCCTAGTATTCTCGTTCCTCTATCTCTACTACTCTTCGCGCTCCTGCCACGTAACGCCTTTATATCCATCCGATCCTCCTGATGATTTCGTCGTGAGGAATTCTTCATGAGGCGCAGAACTCAGTCTGACTTTTGCTGACTCAACAACAGCGACAAACTGTTGGATTTGATTGTGCAGCTTGTACATCTCTTTTTGATGGGCAAGCCTTATCAAGCTGACTCTCCTCTTCACCGTAGCTCCCTGTCGAGGATAAATCTGGATTCAGCTGTCCTGAGCTTGATTGCAGGAAAATACAGGGAGTTTCTCCAGTGGTAAGTCCGAAAGCTATGGAAGAGAATGACCATATTGTCGTGTAAGTCGAGATCACATAAGAAATAAATAATTTCTGTTCAGTCTCACATGAATAATAGGATTATGGGACCTACTGGGGCTGGGAAAAGTTCGGTGGGCAGTGAGATTACGTCACAAAATTTGAAATTGATATATATACAGCTCATTAAGATAGTGACACAATCTTGGTACGATGCTGGCGAGGTCGGTCATACACTCCATTCGACTACGAGCGAAGTTTCCGCTTTGCGAATCAAGTTCTCGGATGATAATAACGTCGTCCTAGTTGATACTCCTGGGTTTGACGACACCAATCGCTCCGACTTGGATATCCTCCAGACCATCGCGAGTTGGTTTAAATCGCTGTAAGTGTATTTAATCATATCTTTTGAAGGTTGTCACTTGTTGAATGTATTTTTTAAAGTCCGGAAGGAAATGGAAAAGTTTCTGGAATCATCTACTTGCATCGTATCACCGATCCTCGCATGACAAAGACGGTCGTGAAGAATTTCGATATGTTCCAAAAACTCTGTGGTAGGAATTTCTACCAAAGGGTTGTTCTCGCGACCACGATGTGGCCTGAAGGAATGAGTCAGTTCCATCAAAACGACCAGATAGCATCTGAGCATAATGAATTCTATTGGCAGTTGTTCAGCCGAGAGAAGGACCTTGAGCGTAATTATTGGGGACCCATGATTCGACAAGGTTCTGCTCATTTTCGTTTTACCGGGACGCAAGATTCTGCTTGGGGTATTTTCAACCATATAATTCATGCTCGGGAAAGAGCTCGTCGAGCTTCTGCGGCTGTACGCATCCAAATGGAACTTGTCCAGCAGGGAAAAGATGTCCCTAGAACTGACGCTGGGAAACATCTCCACGGTCTTTTGCAGGGGTTAGCTATGAAGCAAGGCGGGATGATAGAGCAGCTAAGGAATGAGCTTCTTAAATCTGCGGGTCAAGATCGAGCTGTAGTAGATGCATTACTGGATGAGCTCAGTCGCCTGAGGGAGGAGAGAACGCAGACAATGAGGGAAATGAATGCACTGGATTCATCGCTGATTCGGGCCATCAAAAAAGTATTCAGTGAGCCTTTCCAACATATTGTTTATTGTGCACAGCTCAAATTCGAAAATAGCTAAGAGGTCGAATTCACAGGGAAGAACTGAGGGACGATTATCCCAGAGCGAGGGAAGGGGGCGTAATGGACCTGAAGGAAGGGAGAAATGGAGGAGTTTTGAGTTTTGTTGAAC
>Ga0157363_1005977_pt1 | contig 11418 bp, 3 predicted proteins | sample AttsexASBM1_FD_111477 | JGI IMG/M metagenome (GOLD analysis project Ga0157363, IMG submission 111477) | Fungus gardens microbial communities from leaf cutter ant in Ribeirão Preto, State of São Paulo, Brazil - Atta sexdens ASBM1 | ecosystem: Host-associated > Fungi > Mycelium > Unclassified ...
CTTTAAAACTAAAGGAAATGAAAATTGATCGAGAAATGAGTAAAGGAGATCATATTATTCATTTGCTATAACGATGTAAAAGACAACGTTTTTCATAAATATAAGTTTGAATATCGTCATGTATCACCCTACACAATACGGCGTCGCGCTTCGCTTTCCCTTTCTACACGCACAGACACATTCGTGCTGGATTACGCGGAAGTCGATAACAAGCTCAATAACAAGGAAAGGTTAAAATGGTTTTTATCAAAAGAACTCGCAATATTTTATTCAATTTAAGAATAGTCATACTATTTCTCTACAGTTATGTCCGCGAGAGATTTCTATCACGAGTATACATTGAAAAGATAATCGCGTTCTTTGACAAATAGTATGTCCAGTATGGATCGATCATGTTTGGAGTCGGTTTAGACCGATTTGTGCTTGAATCCATTGTTGAAGTGGATGTGCGCTTCCCAAGTATTCCTGTATTGAGTATTATAAGTTTTGATAAAAGATGTTTTATCTTTCCTGCAAATGCGATCTGTTATTTCCATGTATAGATTGCGCGAGTGTGCGAACAAACGTGTAACGCAGGGAGAGTATGGACAGGATGGCCGCGGGCGAATGTCCCATTCAAAAGAATGCGTCGAACGCACTAAATATTCTTCTTTATTGGCGCTCTTTTAAAATGAGAAATTGAGTTATGTTATTATAGCAAATAAGCGATATTTAGTTGAAACAGATTTTCGCTTAACAATATTTTTGAAATTTTACAATTTCATGTGCGCCGAATATTTAATATTTTTGAAATATACTATAAATTAAAGTGGAATGCGTATATATATATACACACACACACACACACACACACACACACACACACACACACGCGCGCGCGCGCGCGCGCGCGCGCGCGCGTTAGTCGTCACTACACAGCCACTATGGATACGCTCGCCGTGATACATTACCGCTGTATTATACGAGAATACGAGCGCACTATATAGCGCATAGATAAATTAAACAAAAGCAATTAAACAAAAGGCATTTTTAAACCTACAATATCAATAATTGTTGCTAAGCACAATGAGTATTGCCATTAACAAATTAAAAATGACCTGTGTTGTCATCTATGTCAAATTTTGACGAGTGAGATATAGTCACTCTTAGGGCATTCCATTAATGTTCGCTTAATGCTCACGAGCATTATTTCATCCTTGTTTAATATTTGAAAACGATAAAGATGAAATGATGCTCGCGAATGCTAAGTAAAACGCATTAGTTATATAGGGAGTGTTGCGCAGCAAGTGTATACCATAATATATCTAGTCATTCTCTGTACCGAACGCCCAGCGTAGAGAGACTGTAGTAAAGACTCTTAGTAATGAAAAGATTAAATAGGCAGACAATTGAGGGGCTGAATTCTATAAGGAGATTCTAAATTTGTAATTTTTTTTCGAATGATAAATGAAAAAAATAATTTGTAAAATGAAAAAGTTTCGTTATATTTTTATAAATTATAATATAGTATATCGGGCAATGAGAGCATCAATACAGCGCGGTAATTAGTGCGCAAACAAATATGTATATAATTACCAAATAAAATTTACATATTATAAAACTATACAATGCTTGTTATTTGTATTTGACAAATACAAATAAGGTTAGACCGACAAACATTGATGCTCTCTCATTGCCCGATATACCCTATAATAATTCTTAAATTTGAAAATCCGATTAATATTTAAAATTATACATTTTTTATATTTTTATGTTTGACTAGCTATATCGCAGCCAAATATGAATATTTTTCTTTGATACTTTAGCAGAATAAACTTCAATATGTTTCTCGAAATATAGAAAAAATATACATATAAAAAGTTTTTAAAATATTTTTCATAGCCGAATGCCGAATTTTATATGATATTTCTCTCGAATTCGTAATTTTATTTATTCGAAACAAAAGTTGTACGAATTTTTGAATTGTCAACTTTTATCTATACTACAATTTTGTTTATTAGTTAAGAAAATTTTTTGGAAAGTTTTATCTCTTTAAACATTAAGATATAAAGTACGATTTATATCGATCCGATTACGCAACGCGAAAGTCTGAGCCGTTCGTCTCCGCGAAACGGAAATAGAGCTTAACTCTACCTGTTGCTACATTCTGACTTGTGTTACCTCTTGGTAATGCATGATGGGAGAAAAGTGGGGAAAGATGTCGATAGTTATAGTGATAACTGAGTATGTGATTTAGCGTATCCGTATTGTTTTCGTTCAACTCAAGGAGGCAGGAGCCACGTTTTAATTAAAAAAGAAGAAGAATTGCTGAACACGTGGGGGTATGGCTATAGCTATCGGCAACCCGTAAAGTATCATCAATAAAATTAGTGTGATATATTTTGTCTTATCTCTACTATTGGAGGAAAAAACAATTGAAAAGAATAAAGGATCAATGGTTTATTAGCAAACATAATATATGCACCCCGTACTACCCCATGAAGTGCGTTCTATGTGTATAAATGTATCATTATACCTTCATTTTTTTCGATTGTTTTTTTCCTTCAATAATAAAGATAAAACAAGGAATCAGCTCTTATTACATTCGCTAATGCGTTAGAAATATGCTATTGTCAACAATTTTTATTGGCAATTCTTATTGATGACATTCTAATTCTTATTTTGTAATCATAAACAATTAAAAAGTTGACAAAGATTTTAGGAGATCTTAAGAATATTATGTTTTGAAGACATATGAATCAAATTATAAAAATATAAAAATATTAAATTATTTAATTTGACAAAACTTCTCGTAATCAAAAATTTAGATGTGAGATGTAGTCATTTGAAAGCAAACGCAGTTAGATTTAGCGTATATCTGTTCTGAGTAATATAATTTTTATTAATACAAATTTCGACTTTTTTTAAAGCCATCTTCAGCGTATACTAGCTTTTCATTGAAATATTTCATTACTTAGTGGGTTGAGATAATTGCCAATTTGAGTATTGATATTATCCTTAACAAACTATATGACTATTAAAATCCAACATATCAAGTATAACATTGTAAGACCGCAAATAATGATAATACAAATTTAATAAAGTTCATCTTTAGAATATTGCATTAATTCCTTGTATAAATACTAGTCAAAATTAATTTATCCCAATCAAATTATTTGTATAAAAAGATCAATAACACTCTATATCAAGGTTTTTCAAACAGTATCTGAAATGTATTTTAAAACAATGTATTCCAGCGTTCGGATGTTTCACATTATATCTATTGTAAAAAAAGTTGATTCTTTTACAATGTTAAAAATAATTATAAAGTATGTGCGCACTATTTCATAAGTATATTTGTTTTGCAAAAGGCTGTAGAAATCAACTTTTTTTAATGTTCTTTTTTATACTAGTAGTCCCCCACAGTCCTCTCCCCCTTGGCTACACCACTGATTGAAGATATTATAGACCTATTCTGCTATTCAATCTGTTTTGATCCACTGTTCAAAGGAGGGTGTAGTTTCTTTTTTCGTGACACGTGGCAACGCCACGTGTAATAACAATGTCACAACAGAAAGTTTTCGATTCTGTATTTTCTTGATATTCCACGTTGCGTAAATTTTAGACACCGCAATAATCATATAACGAGCAATCTCGTCTTAAATAAAAAAGTCTCGTCTTTTCTAAAGAAATAAAATACGAGATAGTAATATCCTCTAAAACCTCCGTTTTACGAGTTTATTAATAAGTCATTATAGCAAACTTTTTTTGAAAAAAAAAAAGTTTTTATTAAAATTATTGAAGTTTAAATTTAGATTAAAAATAATGAAAAAAAATTGTAATAGATTATAACAACGTTTAAATTAATAACTTTTATTTTATTTTTAATTCGTGATCATAAACAAGATAATCATAAATAATAAAATCGAAATTTATAGCGATTAAGGTGCATATGGAGTCATTTGGATTCCAATTGGAATTACTTAATTATTTCTTTGATTTGTATTGAATTTTCTAGAGAAAGCGGAATAATTCCAATAAGGATGTCAGTGGAACAGACCTAACAAAAATCGATGCTGTTCTAACGAAACAAGAAGTCCAGGGCTGAACCGAAAAATTGTGGCGCTCTCGGCAAAAGAGCCAAAAGTCGCCCCTTCTCTCTCTTCCCCTTATAGTTTTATCGCGTTTTGCTTGTTGTTTAAGGGGTAACTCAGTCTGGCTTGGCTGCGCGACAACTCACGAAAAAGCGCAAGACATATACATACAAAAACTCACAATCTCCGATCATTACACCGATGCACAGTGGAGAAAAAAATTACTGTTAAAAAATGACGATCTGCAGCAATAATATTTAAAATTATTATGTCATAATAAATTTAAATATTGTTTAAGTATCAATTAAACATATATTTAAATATCATTTCTGAAGTATTTAAAATTTATTAAGAGTTTTGTGATCTGTGTTTACAGATTACTAAACTTATTTAAATAAATTTAAAATATTTCTCAAAATTAATAATTATCGCCAAATATTTTGATTAATCATTAATAATGTATAAAAATGTATAAAAACAGAATATGTGTGAGTTATCGCAGAACTTATTAAAAGTAAAACAATATTTTTTATGTGAAGTTTCTTGTTATTATATTTCTATTCAGTAATTAAGAATAATATGTACAAAATAGGCGTATTGCATAATGTGTAAAATATATATTTACAAAAAAGTATAATATATGTTTACATATGTAAAATTAAAAAAAAAAATATATATATATATATATACTTGTATAAAATTTTCAAGTATAAAAGATAATTATACAGTCAAACCTCCATAAAATTAACCTCTTTTTGTTTCAACTTCCGTAAAAGTCTTAACCTCCTATATAGTAAGCGAGCACATGCTCACGCATGCGTATTTGTTTACTTTTACGGAGGTCGGTCGACGGAGTCCCGACAAGTTACTTTTATGGAGATTCGACTATAATATAAAATATAAAATACATATTGATTAAAGTTCTTTTTCTATTTTTTTTATTTTTTTCTATTATATCACAAATAGTATTTCAAATTATATTCAGTAATAATAAAGGAATTATTTCTAATAATACATAACGTTGCAACATTGCTACGACATTATAGCGTAATCTTACTAAAAATGGACATTTTTATGATACTATGATATTGCAACAATATTGCAAATACATTGCGCAATCTATTTGCAATATTATAATACTGCAATATTACAATAAATTATATCTGCAATTATAGTTACATCTTGCAATCTTTCTGTGCTGTATCGGTCGTATACAAGGGCGTTTGGAATTTAAATGTCAAAATTTTGGGAGCGTGTAGAGGATCGATAAAGAAAGAAAGTCCTGTAAAGATATGCTCGTTTTCGCTTCGTTCTCGCACTGTCTCTAAAGTTATCCTTGTGAAATCGTACACGAAAATGATAATAATAATTCCGGTTTCAAGTGCAAACTTTTTGGTTTTTTTACATTTCTTCTTTTGTTCTGTAAAATCATCAGTTACTTGTTAGAAGTCATCGAGTAAATTATTCGAATTAAATAATTTCATATGATTTGAAAGAGAAAGTGTAAGAATTAACACGAGTGTAACAAAAAAATAAAGAAATTGAATAATAAAAAGAGAAGAGAAAAACAGCTGGATATTTTGTAATGCAACTTATCACTGAGAACCTAGTTTAAGTATCTCATCCCAACTTGATATTATATTAGATTTCCTTTGAGTATTAATATAATCATTTTTATTAAATTAATATTTACTGTCATGTCTAGAGTTGTAACAGTATTAACCTTCCCTGAACTAGGTAGAAAATCAATATAGATCATATGCGTATATCTCATATCCCATGCTATATTTCATCTTAAATATACTATAATTTAGTATAATTAATAACAATGCATTCTCCAGTTGCTCAGAATACGAGAATACGATATCTTTTAAAAAATTATTGAAATTCATCTTGGAATGTGTCACTCTACCAACCCTTCGCGGAGGGTTAAAAGAAATTGAAAGTTCTTCAATCGATGAAAACATAGATACATATATGTACATGGAGGTATGTACATTATTGAATATCAAATCAGTAATTGTAATTCATGTTAGCAATAGTTAAATGCTTAACTGTTAGAAATAAATCTTTTTAATGTTGTCGTATCTTCTATTTTCTTCATGTTCCAATTGCTCGATACTTCGCCAACTTTACCAAACACATACACACAGAGAGAGAGAGGGGGGAGGGGGGAGGGGGGGGAGAGAGAGAGAGAGAGAGATCGCGATTTATTAGCAACATATTGTAATAACTATTTACGTTAGCCGAAGAAATATTTTTAATATAAACATCTCTTTGATAAAAAAAAAAACAATCACAATTAATAAAGATGATAAAAAAGTATTTCTATTAGATTTCTTTTCTTATATTTCTGTTCTTATATTATTTTTCGACAAAACTTCTTTAATTAATTTTTTCGCAAATTAATTAAACATTTTTTCTTTTTTTTTTCTGAATATTTCTAAATATTGTACTTTTAATTTCTCAATTTTCACGCCTATTCATTCTTCTTTGTTATTCTTTGGCGTATCAATTGAAAAAAAATTGTTCAAATTCTACGCATTGTAAAAATGTATGCGATTGAAAACATTGAGGTAACACATATGTGCTCCAAAATCTCAAATTAAATATAGCGCTAGTTGAGAGTTAATAGATATAAAATTTTTTCGTTTTGTAAATGACCTGAAAAAAGCTTTTAGCCATTTTTTAACGATTTATATCATCTGGATATTATTATTATTATTAATATAATAATAAATAGAGAGTTGACAATATAAGTCAACTAAAAGTCGGACATAAAAAGATAGCTTTTAAATTTTCAAAAATGGTCGACCTGAAGTCGACTTACAATCGACATTCAAAATCGACAAAAAGCCATCCTAGAAATTAGAATAGTCGACTAAATGTCGATCTTACAAATCGAAATTAGAATAGTCGACTTTAAGTTGACTAAAAAAAATCAACTGTTATATAGTTGTGAAACTGTTACGAATACTGTGTGGGAATGCGCATTGTGAAATAATGTTATATAAAACTGTTACAATATAAACATATAAACATATATAGTTTTTCATTTGAGTTTTGATTTATTTTATATATATGTTAATGGATAATATAATTAATTCGGGATTTATACATATCGGTTGGTCATTATAGATAATGCTTTATCAAAGCATTTATAAAATTGTAAAATTTGATTAGATCTTTCAGTTAAAGTATTTTTGCATTGTCTTTACTTAAGTATACTTAATTAAAGAATTGGGAAGTAACGTATTACTTGTAACGCCACTTTAATCGATCGTTACCTCCAATTTTTATTAGATGATTTAGATTAGATATTTTGATATTGCTAGCTGAAAGATGTTTCGGTTTAATAAGTCTGTTCGCGTTGCATGAAATCTCGAAATATTTTTGCATTTAAAATGAGATATATATAGATATATATTTGGCTTTGAAAAGAGAGAAAGCGAAGATGCCGAGTGCCAAAAGTGCAAGCAATGCGAACAGACCTAATATCTTTAGAAGTACTTCTATGTAGTTATCAAATAGCATGTTTGGATTCTCATCCAGGTGCTCCTTGAATATCGGTCATCCTTGTTTAATGTTTGGTAAACTAACGTTCGGTACAAGGATGGAGTAATACTTGATAATCGAGTGAAAATCTGAACTCAGCAAAAGTTGTGTTATTATAATAAATGAGCGAAATATTTAAATTTTTTTTAATGCTTTAATGAATTATGATATATATTTTCCAAGTATGCAAATATGTATTTATAATTTAACATTGCATAGTAAAAGGTTATTATATATTATGCAATAAATGTAACTATAAAATTATTTTATTATTTTATTTTCTCATTTTTTTTTATTTCTTAAAAAATTTATAATATTTTTTTTAATTGATATTTTATATTTTATATCTTAGGCTGCATTCCGATAATCCACTATCAGTATTGAAAAACTATAATTTACATTAACAAATATACTATGGATTTTCAGTACCGAAGTGAATCTTAAATACATTCCAGACTAATATTATATTTGTCGTATGATCAAACTTTTCAAGTCTTGATTGATTATAAGAAAGAAAAGTTGTCGGATCTGTTTATCCTGTGGAAAATCAATAAACTTAAAATCCTTATCGTATGACAAATGTAATATCAGCTTAAGGATCACCGCATAAACATTGTCGTAATGCCTTATGTCATCTTATGTCATTCGTAAAACATAAATAACGTACAGAAAAGAACATAGCATAAGAAGTGGTAAAGAGCTTGTGCTATGTTTTTCTTTATATGTTATTTATACTTATGTCTTAGAGAGGACTATATGTAAAGTAACGCAAGGCTCTGACATAAAATGGCACAAGCCGCTGCGACACTACGGCAATATTCGTGCGATTCATACTATGGCCCTAAGACCTCAGCATAGACTTTTGACGCATAACGCACAAGAGAATCAACCAGAAACTCTTTTTCTTGTGAAATAGAAGGAAAGGAAAGATTAATTCTCTTATGCACTATGTGCGTTATACAAAAATCTGTGTTGCGGCTTTTAATAATAACACAGTGTTTAAAAAAATAATGTTAAATTTAAATTAAAAAATAAAAATTGTTGAGTTAACTCTCTCACGTGCAATGTTGATAAAATTAGACTTATTCGACGTGTTTTTGCACAAAACGATCGAATCAGGCAGAAAACAATTGCCGCTCTGCCTTATAAAACGAGATATTAATCATTTAATTTGACGACTATTTAGGTTAGGAAACCTGTTATACTAGTGAAAAGCAGTGATACGAGCATAATGTGTTGTTTGATAGAATTTGGCATGAAGTTCTTTCAAATATTCCAAGATATGATACAAAAATATTGGCTGAATTTATTTAAAAAAAGGAGTTAATTTTAATGAACAATTATATAATGTTTTAAAAGTGATAGCGGTAAATTAAATCTTGCAACATCAATAAATGTCTCAAAATAAAATATATTTTCTGCTTTATCTCATTAAAAGCACAAATTTTCTTATATAATTTAAATTATAGCAAAGAATATTTTATGATTCAAAATATATGTCTACACATATTCTCTTTGATTAATTAAAAATAAAAATTTTCTTATCTTAAGTTGTAAAGAAAGTGACCACAGCACATGCTCAGTATGACAGGTTTCTTAACCTGAGTAATCGTCAAATTTAAAAATTATAATCTCGTTTCGCAGAACAGGGCGGCATTATTTTTATCAGATTCCGTCGTTTTGTGTAAAAATACATCGAATAACCTAATTTTATTAATATCAAACATGAGAGGGCTAAACTCAACAATTTCAACAGTAACGAAAAACTAACGATTAATCGTTACTTTTTAAATTAAATAACTAGTAATGGTAATGCGTTACTTTTTAAAATAATTTTTAAAATAAATAACTAGTAATGATAACGAGTTATTTTAACAAAAAGCAGCTGTAACGGTAAGGCGTTATTTTTTTCAGGTAACGTTTTCAGCTCTGCTTAATTTTACAAGTGTTTATTCGTAATACATAAACACATATGTATATACGTATATACATACATATATTATACATCTGTTTGTACGTTTATTAAATCAAAATGGCTATATTAAAAATGCTGAAGCGTACCCTGTGTAGAAACATTGCAACAAGCGGATCGAGATTCGTGGGCATCATAGGACCCTTAACAATTCCACCACTACAGATTGCAATTTTATATTATTTCTGGCAAGATTATTCGAGGGTCGTGGACAAGCGATACTGTTCCTGCTCATGTTGGGACACTGTCTTTAAAGGTAACACTAAAATATTCTAGAAATATACTTTTATGCCTGTTTCCAACAAAGTAGATTAATTTTAATCTCAATTCAATTTACTCTCTATTTTAATCTCTTTTTTAATCTTTAGAACTAATTAAAACTAATTAGAACTTTTTATAATTTTTTTAATTCTTAGAAAAAGAAAAGTTAAAGTAAAATCAAGAGATTTTCTCCTACATAACATATTTTATCCAAGATCCTTAGGATGTTCAGAGAATATAAGAATATCTTTTGGATGTTTTTAGAATGTTCTTTGAAGATCTATGAGCTAATTCTAATTCTTAGAACTAGAAAAAGATAAAGAATAAATTGAATCAAGAAAAATTAAAATAATTAAAATTAATTTATATTAGTCGAAACGGGCATGAAACTACTAAATAGCAAATCGCAGATCCAACTATAGAAATCAAAATTTTTTTTTACAGGTTCATACGAATCCGGCATCGCTCCTTACAAACACATGTACTTTAATGCTACTTCAAATATGTTGAAAATATGGATACTCATTGTCATTGGAGTAATTGTATTTTACGAAACAATGAAACATTTGGCGAAACTGGCTATCAAACAGAGACTAAGACAATCTATGATGCTCCTTTTTTCAACCGCTCTGTTCTCCAATTATTACTCATGGTGGGTCTATATTAATTATTGGAACGACGACTTCTACTCTCAGTGGTATCACCAGTTGTTTTTTACAATTACTGAATTAATATCTACGGCTTGGGTTGTCTCCCTTGCGGATAAGAAAAATCCAATCACACACAGAAAGGCTTTCGGCATTGCTGCGATAGCCTTTTTACATATTGTGGCTGGTGGGTGGGATCAGTTCTTTGAAAATGTCGTTAGAGGAGAAGGTCACGCACACCAGGTAAGAATTCACAAATAATAATGAAATAAATTAGTTGCTCACACTACATTGGATTAAAATTACTTTATATAAAGTTTCTAAAAACAGTGGTATAATATACATAACTTTTACAAATAATATATATATATATATATATATATATATATATATATATATATATATATATACTCTATTACTCTAGAACTATGTTGTAACTCTAGCATTATATTGATGCATAAATTTTACTTATTGAGCATTAAGCTATTATATATTCTTTCAATAATTACAACTTGAATCTGTTACATTAAAAGCAAGGACAAGTTATTAAAATTTCTATTACTTATATACATTAATTAAGAGTTTATTTTCTTACATAAAATTTACATATCAGTAGATATTATATCATTGAACTTAGACAATATTATTAATAGTTTAAAATATTTATTACAGGTCATACGCGATTTGGGTTTCATGATACCGGATATTCTCCAAGTCATCATTCCATTATGGCTGATTAAACGGGAAAGTATTTATAATATCCATCTTCCTAACTCATTAGCGTATATGTCAAGTATTGTGATGATCGGATTGTGCATTTGGTCATTTCTGTTGTAACGATATCATTAAGGATAACATAATAATGCGTAATAGGCAGCAACAAAATGATTGAAAAATCAACAATATTGTC
>Ga0157363_1005978_pt1 | contig 11418 bp, 11 predicted proteins | sample AttsexASBM1_FD_111477 | JGI IMG/M metagenome (GOLD analysis project Ga0157363, IMG submission 111477) | Fungus gardens microbial communities from leaf cutter ant in Ribeirão Preto, State of São Paulo, Brazil - Atta sexdens ASBM1 | ecosystem: Host-associated > Fungi > Mycelium > Unclassified ...
CCAGTGCCGGTCTGATCATCACCGAAGCAACACAAATCTCTTTCCAGGCGAAAGGTTATGCGGGTGCGCCAGGGTTGCACACCCCGGAGCAAATCGCCGCATGGAAACTGATCAATGAAAGCATTCATGCTGCTCAGGGTCACAGCGCCGTACAGTTATGGCACACCGGACGTATTTCGCATCATAGCGTACAGCCAGAGGGCAAAGCGCCCGTCGCGCCTTCAGCGCTGGAAGCCGGCACACGTACCTCTCTACGTGCCGCTGATGGCACCGTCTATCGTGAAGATACTTCTTTGCCACGTGAACTGAGCGTGGCCGAGATTCAGCAAATTGTGAAAGATTTCGGCCAGGCCGCAGCCAATGCACGCGATGCGAATTTTGATTTGCTGGAACTGCACTCCGCGCACGGCTATCTGATCCATCAGTTCCTGGCACCAGGCTCCAACCAGCGTACCGATGAATACGGTGGTTCCATCCAGAAGCGTGGCCGTTTTGCGCTGGAAGTGGTGGATGCAGCGATTGCAAATTGGTCAGCCGATCGTATCGGTATCCGCGTGTCACCGATTGGAGCCTTCCAAAATCTGGAAAATGGCCCAGATGAAGAAGAAGCCGCACTGTGGTACATCGCGGAATTGGGCAAACGCGGGATTGCTTACCTGCACCTGTCCGAACCTGACTGGGCCGGCGGTCAGCCTTACAGCGATGCTTTCCGTGAGAAAGTGCGTGCGATCTTCCCTGGCGTGATCATTGGTGCCGGTGCTTACACTGTTGAGAAAGCGGATGATCTGATTGCGCGAGGGCTGATCGATGCGGTGGCCTTTGGCCGTGACTTCATCGCCAACCCGGATTTAGTGGCGCGTTTACAACAAGACGCCCCCTTGAATCCACAGCGCCCGGAAAGCTTCTATGGCGGCGGCGCTGAAGGCTACACCGATTATCCAACCCTGTAATATGAGACTGCCGCACCGGATGTGCGGCAGTGCTGTTTCTTCAGGGCGTTAACTGGCTATACTTGATAGTCTTTGTCATTCCCTGATGACTTTTAAAAAGAGGATGTTATGCGTTTACTTCATACCATGTTACGCGTTGGCGATTTGCAGCGTTCAATCGACTTTTATACCCGTGTGCTGGGCATGCGCGTACTACGTCAGAGCGAAAATACCGAATACAAATACACCCTGGCATTTGTCGGCTACACCGAAGAGAGTGAAGGTGCAGTGATTGAGCTGACCTACAACTGGGGTGTCGATAAATACGAGCTGGGCAATGCTTATGGTCACATCGCACTGGGCGTCGATAACGTTGCGGAAACCTGTGAACGCATCCGCAGTGTTGGCGGCAACGTCACTCGTGAAGCGGGTCCGGTTAAAGGTGGCACCACCATTATTGCGTTTGTGGAAGACCCCGATGGCTATAAAATCGAGCTGATTGAAAACAAACACGCCGGTCACGGCCTCGGCAATTAATGCCGTTTGTCAGCCTGCTAATTTGCAGGCTGACTTCCCTCTCCTGCTGCACCCTTCCGTAATTTTTGCCATAATGCGCGCTGCCCCATTTCTTGCTATGAGATCCTGATGTCTGATTCGAACGCCTTAAACGCTCTCCATCAACGTTTCCGTGGTTTTTATCCTGTGGTTATCGATGTCGAAACCGCCGGTTTCAATGCTCAAACCGATGCGCTGCTGGAAATTGCAGCCACCACGCTCAAGATGGATGAGGAGGGTTGGCTACACCGCGATGAAACGCTGCACTTTCATGTGGAACCGTTCGAAGGCGCGATTCTTAATCCCGCAGCACTGGCTTTTACCGGCATCGACCCTGGCAACCCTTTGCGCGGTGCCGTGAGTGAATATGAAGCGCTACATGCCATCTTTAAAATGGTGCGCAAAGGCACCAAAGATCATGGCTGTAATCGCGCCATTATTGTGGCGCACAATGCGACGTTCGATCTGAATTTCGTCATGGCGGCCGCTGAGCGCGCCAGCCTGAAACGCAATCCGTTCCATCCGTTTGCCACTTTTGATACGGCTGCATTAAGTGGGCTGGTGCTCGGTCAGACGGTACTTGCCAAAGCGTGTAAAGCGGCGGGAATGGATTTTGATAGTACCCAGGCACACTCAGCACTGTATGACACCGAGCAAACGGCCACGCTGTTTTGTGAGCTGGTGAATCGCTGGAAACGATTAGGCGGCTGGCCGTTGGCGTTTACTGATGAACAGACGGAAGAAGACGACGCATCATCTTGATTGATGACCAAAGAAAAGGCCGACAAATGTCGGCCCTGCAATTATTCCGCTTCTTTGTACTTCTCAGCGGTTTCTTTCAGCAGCGGCTGCAATTCACCACGCTGGAACATCTCAACGATGATATCGCAACCGCCCACCAGCTCACCATCAACCCACAGTTGCGGGAACGTTGGCCAGTTAGCGATTTTTGGCAGTTCTGCACGGATATCCGGGTTCTGCAGGATATCCACATACGCGAAGCGCTCACCACAGGCAGAGAGTGCCTGTACAGCCTGCGCAGAGAAACCGCAGCTTGGCAGTTTCGGCGAACCTTTCATGTACAGCAGGATCGGGTTTTCTGCGATCTGGCGCTGAATTTTTTCAACAGTACTCATTATTGCCTTCCTTAATGCTTCACTTCGTGTTTGTTTATTGTAGCGACTTCAGGCCCGCACTGAAAACGGGATTTTGCGTTCACGTCATGCCGATCGCCATGTTTGTTAAGTTCAGTCGCCTTAAATAACATTTTCATATCATTAACAAGCATGAACAAATTAATAATTAGCAATAATTACGCTGCGTTAACCAGCTGAAATAGCTCATTTTCACGGCAAAAAAAGTCGAGTAACAGATTAATAGAAAAAGGCCTTACCTTTTAGAAAAAAAGTGGATTAGAATTGCTTCGGCGCTGATCGTTGATCAGATTTCTCTTACTTAGCCGCAGCCTGTTTCTCTACCAGACTGCTTAACCTGTAACCGGACTATGCGTTTACTGATTACGCTTTTCATACTGGCTTTCGCCCAACTGTTCTTTAATGTGGCTTCTGCGTCACCGCATGCCCCCGTTAATGCCAGTTTGCATAATGCTGAGAAAAAAGGTGCGCGTGAAGATGAGCGCCGCAAGCGACGCCCGGTTAAAACAACGGCTAAGAAGTCTCGCCTGTCGTCCGTGCACAAGACAGTGCAGAAACTTAAGCTGAAAAAGCAAACTAAAACTGAGACTGCGTTACATAAAACCACCCGCAAGAAAAGCCTGCTGAAATCCCCAGCTAAAAAGTACGGCCATCAGCGTTTAGCCAAAAAGTTGCCTGAGTTAGATGACGAAACGCAGGAATTGACCGGCATCAGAATGAGCAAATCGCACCGCCAGCGTTATCAAAAGGCACGTGCTACTGCGATGAATAAATTGATGGGACAACTGGGTAAACCTTATCAGTGGGGCGGCACCTCACCGAATACAGGGTTCGATTGCAGCGGCTTGGTGTGGTACGCCTATAAAGATTTGGTCAAATACAAATTCCCGCGCACTGCGAATGAAATGTATCACCTGCACGATGCGGCACCTATCAAGCGTCAAATGCTGGAGAAAGGGGATTTGGTGTTTTTCCGCATTAACAATCGCGGTGCAGCTGACCATGTCGGTGTTTATCTTGGCGATGGAAAATTTATTCAGTCGCCACGCACCGGCAAAGATATTCAGATTAGCGCATTGGGGGAGGATTATTGGCAAAAACACTATGTCGGCGCACGCCGCATGATGACGCCTAAAACCATTCGCTAGTTGTTGCGCAACACATAAAAAGCCGGATGCTTAATCAGCCCCGGCTTTTTTTATGCCATTTTTATTAGTGAAGAATGGCTGTAAAGCTAAAAGCAACAATCATTAACAGTGCGCCAACCGTGGTCATTAGCGCCAGTCTCAGGTCTGTACTCATCACTACTCCTTAGTCACACATTTATTAGGGTTAAAACAATTTTCGCACAGCGGTAGGCAAAAATCTCGTGTTATCCGCGCCAGCTTGCTAGAATCGCCGCCTTTCGTTGCGCAACCAATTTTGCGCATGCTGTATTTACAGCCTGCTGAAGTGATTTTCCCTGCCTGAACAGGCAGTATTGCCCCGCATTTTCGGGCGCAAAAACCTTCGCAGACGCAAACGTTTAACCATATACTTATCAGTACGTTGCGATAAGCCGGGGAGTACCTTTTTCATGGCAACAATTAAAGATGTAGCAAAGCGCGCTGGTGTCTCTACCACCACGGTTTCGCATGTCATCAACAAAACGCGTTTCGTCGCAGAAGAGACGCGTAACGCCGTCTGGGAAGCAATTAAAGAATTGCACTATTCCCCTAGCGCTGTCGCGCGCAGCTTAAAGGTGAATCACACCAAGACACTGGGTTTATTGGCGACCTCCAGTGAAGCACCCTACTTTGCTGAAATCATTGAAGCGGTTGAGAACCACTGCTTCGAGCGTGGCTATACGCTGATTCTTGGCAACGCGCATAACGATTTGCAGAAACAGCGGGCTTATCTCTCCATGATGGCGCAAAAACGCGTAGATGGTCTGCTGGTGATGTGTTCTGAATATCCCGATGATCTCCTGCAGATGCTGGAAGAGAACCGCAATATCCCTATGGTGGTGATGGATTGGGGCGCTTCGCGCGGCGATTTCACCGATACCGTGCAGGATAACGCTTTCCACGGCGGCTATCTGGCGGGACGTTACTTGATCGAACGTGGTCATCGCGATATCGGCGCTATTCCGGGCCAGATGGAGCGTAACACCGGTGGAGGTCGCCATGCTGGCTTCATGCAGGCGATGAATGAAGCCGGAATCACTGTGCGCCCAGAGTGGATTGTGCAAGGTGACTTTGAGCCGGAATCCGGTTACCAGGCGATGCAGCAGATTCTTAATCAGAAACAGCGGCCCACCGCCGTCTTCTGCGGCGGCGACATTATGGCCATGGGGGCAATTTGCGCCGCCGATGAAATGGGCTTACGCGTACCGCAGGACATTTCAGTGATTGGCTACGATAACGTGCGCAACGCGCGTTACTTCACACCCGCTCTGACCACCGTGCACCAGCCAAAGGCACAGTTAGGTGAAAAAGCACTCGAGATGCTGCTGGATCGTATTACCAGCAAGCGTGAAGAGCCGCAAACCATTGAAGTGCAGCCCACATTGATAGAGCGCCGCTCGGTAGGTGATGGTCCATTCCGCGACTACCGCCGCTAAGTCAGATTTTCGCTGAGCCATTCATGGTTCAGCGTTTCGGCATCTCCAAGGTAAGCCAGCAACCACGCCAGAGCCGGCGAAGCACGCTGTTCTGACCAACTGACGCAGCAGGGACTTTCGGGAAACGGCTGCGGAAGCGTCAATTCAACCAGCGATCCCTTGTCCAGTAAGGGGCGCGCCAAATGCCCCGGCACCATGCCTACGCATAAACCGGCTTGCAAGCAGTCCATGCCGGTTTCCCACTCCGGCACCACTAATCGCCTCTGATTATCCAGCGTCCAGGTCATACGCCGCGGAAGTGCTCGTGAAGTATCTTCTAATACCAGTGACGGCCAAGCGCGCAAGGTTTCATCATCTAAGGCTTTGCTAGCAACCAATGGGTGGTCAGGACTCACAACGCAACGCCAGTTCAGGGCGCCCATGTCCTGAAACGCAAAACGCCCGCCGACCGGAATCGCCTGCGTTGCACCAATCGCGACATCGACACGGCCATCAGCCAGGGCATCCCACACGCCGTTGAACACTTCATAACTGATGATCAGCTCCATATCCGGGAAGTGGCGATAAAAATCCTTAACCAACTGACGTGTTCGCTGTGGTTTCACTATGCAATCCACCGCAATGCTAAGTTGTCCACGCCAGCCGTTGGCCAGTTGCTGACACTGCCTACGCGTTGCCAGCATTTTTTTGATAACAGACCGCCCTTCCCGTACGAAATGCTCACCTGCGGGGGTTAACACGACCTCACGATGTTGACGCTCAAACAGCGGAACGGCAAGCCACGTCTCTAACTGACGTACGGTATAGCTGACCGCAGAAGGTACGCGGTGTAATTCCTGCGCGGCGGCACTAAAACTGCCACTGCGCGCCACCGCATCCACCACTTCAAGCGCGTATTCAGACCACATGATTTTGCCTTCAAAAAATTTAACAGCAGAACGCAAATATTAGCGTTTCACAAAGCGTGGCGCACTCTTTTACACTCCCCGGCGTTCACACTGCCCTATGAGAAAAATTATGTTGTCGTCAAAAGGATTTATGCCCTACCTGGCTGTACTGAGTATGCTCGGCTTCCTTGCCACCGATATGTATTTGCCCGCCTTTGGCGATATGCAACGCGATTTCGCCACCGCCCCCGGCACCATCAGCGCCAGTCTGAGTTTGTTTCTAGGTGGATTCGCCTGCGCGCAGGTGTTTTGGGGGCCACTGTCGGACCGCTTTGGCCGCAAACCCATTTTGTTGGCTGGTTTAGCCATCTTTGCGCTGGGTTGTTTGGGCATGTTGTGGGTAACGGATGTCAACATGATGCTGGTACTGCGCTTTGTGCAGGCTGTCGGTGTTTGCGCAGCGGCCGTGAGTTGGCAGGCACTGGTGGTGGACCGCTACCCAAAAGCGCAGGCCAATAAAGTCTTTGCCACGATTATGCCCTTAGTGGCGCTCTCGCCCGCTTTGGCTCCTCTGCTCGGCGCATGGCTGATGGGACATTTCCACTGGCGCAGCATTTTTGTTGTGCTGACCCTTATCGCGGTTTTGCTCTTGATCGGCACCCTGCAGCTGTCCAACCATAAAAATGAAAAAACCGATCTGAGTGCGCAACCCAGCTGGCTGAATGTGCTGGCTAATCGTCTTTACAGCGGCAACGTGCTGATCTACTCCGCCTGTTCGGCCAGTTTTTTTGCCTGGCTTACCGGGTCGCCATTTATCCTGGCTTCTGCGGGGTTAACGCCTGCGGATATCGGTTTAAGTTACATTCCGCAAACTATCGCATTCTTGATCGGTGGATTTGGCTGCCGCGCACTGCTTAATCGTTATCAGGGTGCCCAGCTTCTGCCTTGGCTGCTGGTGCTTTACAGCCTGAGTATTTTGAGCTTGTTTGTCGTGGCATTGACACCTGAGCCTTCGCTGGCTGCACTGCTCCTTCCTTTCTGCGGGATGGCGCTGGCGAATGGAGCTATTTATCCTATCGTGGTTTCCAGCGCACTGGCGCCCTTCCCCCATGCTACGGGTAAAGCCGCGGGATTACAGAATCTCCTGCAACTCGGTTTATGCTTTATCGCCAGCTTGATCGTTTCCGCTGGCTTGCAGCAAGCGCTGTATAACACCACCCTGGTCATGGTCGCTACCGTGGTGCTTGCGTGGGCGGGCTTCATCTGGCAACGCAGCCTAAACGCACAAAGTGATATTGCTCACAACTCCCATCCTTGCGAAGATAATCACTAACGAAATGACTTTCGTTAGCAAACTAACGATATCTCGTTGAATATTGACCCACGTGAGCATATACTCAGTGGGTCAGTATTTCTGTAACAAATCAATAACATAATTGCATCAATTTTAAGCGACTCTGTCGCTGGGATGGCGTCTGCACGATCTTCCACTCCTGATTTGTGCCAGACATTTCTATTCAGATTCATACCTCTGTAAAACGTCGGATATATGGCGCACGGATTTACCGTGAGTTCTCTCACAGGCCTAGAGAAATTGACTATTCTTTTCTCAGGTTTGAATCGGAAAGGTGATGGAGAAGCTATGAGTTCATCGTGTATAGAAGAAGTGAGCCTTGAAGAAAACCACTGGTTTCGCATCGTCAACGAATTACTGGAACGCGCTGATGTTGCTATCAATGGCACACGCCCCTGGGATATTCAGGTAAAACATCCAGACTTTTTCAAGCGTGTCCTGCAAGAAGGATCGCTGGGTTTAGGTGAAAGTTATATGGATGGTTGGTGGGATTGCGAGCAATTGGATATGTTTTTCCATCGCGTTCTCAAACACCACCTGGATAAACAACTCCCCCGTCATTTTAAAGACACAGTGCGTATCGCCGCAGCGCGTTTAACTAACCTGCAATCGAAGAAAAGAGCCTGGATAGTTGGCAAAGAACATTACGATCTCGGTAACGATCTTTTTTCGCTGATGCTCGATCCTTTCATGCAATACTCCTGCGGCTATTGGAAAGACGCTGAGACGCTGGAACAGGCGCAACACGATAAACTGGATATGATTTGCCGAAAACTGCAGCTAGAACCGGGCATGACACTGCTTGATATCGGTTGCGGCTGGGGTGGTCTGGCAGAATTTGCCGCACGCAATTATGGCGTTAAGGTCCACGGCGTCACCATTTCTGCCGAGCAGCAGAAAATGGCACAACAACGTTGTGAAGGTCTTGATGTCACCATCTTGCTCCAGGACTATCGCGATCTGAATTTGCAATTTGATCGTATCGTCTCAGTGGGTATGTTTGAGCATGTGGGGCCGAAAAACTATGCCACTTACTTTGAAGTTGCCGACCGCAACCTTAAACCCGAAGGCATATTTTTACTGCATACCATTGGTGCCATTACCACCGATATGAACGTCGACCCATGGATTGATAAATATATCTTCCCCAACGGTTGCCTGCCCTCAGTGCGTCAGATTGCTGATGCCAGTGAAAAGCATTTCATTATGGAAGATTGGCATAACATCGGGGCCGATTATGACACGACCTTGATGGCTTGGTATGAGCGCTTCCTGGAGGCATGGCCTCAGCTTTCAGAGAAGTACGGTGACCGCTTTAAACGCATGTTCACTTATTATCTCAATGCCTGTGCGGGTGCATTTCGTGCGCGTGATATACAGCTTTGGCAGGTGGTGTTTAGCCGTGGCAAGGAGGGTGGATTACGGGTTGCCCGCTAATCCCTAGCCCGGGGAACAAAGGCGCCAGTGGCGCCTTTTTTAAGGCTGTTATTCTGCATCATCCGCGTGTGCGATGGCCGCAGCGGCTGCAGCTTCACGTTGTGCCAGTACGCGCTCAACCGTTTCCACAATCGCCTGCGTATGCGGATCGATCTCGATATTGACCTTGTGGCCCAGTTTCTTCGCGCCTAACGTGGTGCGTTCCAGCGTTTCGGGGATGAGATGCACACAGAATTTGCTTTTGGTCACATCACCCACGGTCAGACTGATGCCATCAATACCGACGAAGCCTTTATGCAGGATATATTTGATTTGCGAGGCATCCTGCAATTTAAACCAAACTTCACGGTTATTTTCTGACTGAATAATTTTGCAAATTTCAGCGGTGGTCATAATATGGCCGGACATTAAATGACCGCCAATTTCATCGCTAAACTTCGCCGCGCGCTCAATATTCACCACGTCACCCACCTTTAATTCTCCAAGGTTGGTGATGCGTAGTGTTTCTTTGATCAAATCAAAGCTCACACAATCGCCTTCAATGGCGGTGACGGTCAGGCAGCAGCCGTTATGCGCAACGGATGCGCCCAATGCCAGCCCTGGCAGCAACTCTTCCGGCAAGCGCACAATATGAGTGCGAAACAGTTCTTTTTCTTCAACGGCAATAATTTCGGCCGTGCCCTGCACAATTCCAGTAAACATAATTTCAGCCTTAGTGAAGTTTGTGCCAGTTTATCACAGCTTACTCGGCAGCGTTTAATTTGCCGGAGTTCAAACTTTACACAAATAGCTTTACAAAATGCGATCAAAGTTTGGTGTAACGCAACGCGACCGCTACACTATGCCGCGCATTCTCTGGGGATTTCCCCCGCTCTCTTCATCTTATAAGCAGGTGTTACGTGCAGAAGTATTTAACAGAAGCGCGTCAATTGCTGGCCCTCGCGATCCCGGTCATCCTTGCTCAGGTGGCTCAGACAGCGATGGGGTTTGTGGATACCATTATGGCCGGTGCGGTAAGCGCCACGGATATGGCCGCCGTTGCTGTCGGCACCTCTATCTGGCTTCCCGCCATCCTCTTTGGCCATGGTCTCCTACTGGCTTTGACGCCCACCGTTGCGCAACTCAACGGTTCAGGTCGACGCGAACGTATCGCAGAACAGGTGCGCCAAGGCTATTGGCTGGCGCTGGCCGTGGCGTTACTGATCATGGTGGTGCTGTGGAACGCGGGTTATTTGATTCATGCCATGCATGATATTGATCCGCAATTGGCCACTAAAGCAGAGGGTTACCTGCACGCGTTACTCTGGGGCGCGCCGGGTTATCTATTTTTCCAGGTTTCGCGCAACCAGTGTGAAGGTCTGTCAAAAACCAAACCTGCCATGTTGCTGGGCTTCCTTGGATTGATGGTCAACATCCCGCTGAACTATGTCTTCATTTATGGTCATTTCGGTATGCCCGCTCTTGGCGGTGTCGGTTGCGGCGTCGCGACCGCCTCCGTCTACTGGGTGATGTTTATCGTGATGCGTTTTTGGGTGAAGCGTATGGCCAGCATGCGTGATATCAAAATGACGACGCGTTGGTCAGCCCCTTCCCGAGTGATTCTTTCACGACTGTTCACCCTTGGACTGCCGGTGGCATTGGCCCTGTTCTTTGAAGTCACGCTGTTTGCGGTTGTCGCGCTGCTGGTTTCTCCACTGGGTATCGTCAAAGTGGCAGGCCACCAGATTGCCCTAAACTTCAGTTCACTGATGTTTGTCCTGCCGTTATCGCTTGGCGTGGCCACAACCATACGTGTGGGTTATCGTCTTGGACAAGGTTCCACTGAACAAGCGCGCGTAGCGGCCTGGACCGGACAAGGCGTAGGCATCAGTATGGCCGCGATCACGGCGTTATTTACCGTGACATTCCGTGAACATATCGCCGCGCTCTATACCACCAATCCAGAGGTCATCACGCTGGCAGCGCAGCTGATGCTATTGGCCGCGATTTACCAGTTCTCAGACTCGATCCAGGTCATAGGCAGCGGGATTTTGCGTGGCTACAAAGACACTCGCTCGATCTTCTTTATCACCTTTATTGCTTATTGGGTGTTGGGATTGCCGGTGGGTTATATCCTGGCGCTGACGGATTGGATCGTGCCTGAATTGGGTCCTGCCGGTTTCTGGTGCGGATTTATTGTGGGTCTGACATCGGCTGCCGTCATGATGATTTGGCGCATTTGCCGTTTGCAACGTCTACCTGCACAAATCATTTTGTCCCGCGCCGCACGCTAAGTGGCTGAACGGGCCGATATTTGGCCCGGTAATGCCTAAAAAAACGACGGGTCGCACAGATGCTGGTCAGTCGTCAGGGAATTTCATTTTTTCCCTTGCCAGCATCGCAACCTGCCGTTAATATTCGTCCCCGCTGTCGCCCTGACAGCATGTTGCGCTCTTAGCTCAGTTGGTTAGAGCACCACCTTGACATGGTGGGGGTCGATGGTTCGAGTCCATTAGAGCGC
>Ga0157363_1005980_pt1 | contig 11417 bp, 9 predicted proteins | sample AttsexASBM1_FD_111477 | JGI IMG/M metagenome (GOLD analysis project Ga0157363, IMG submission 111477) | Fungus gardens microbial communities from leaf cutter ant in Ribeirão Preto, State of São Paulo, Brazil - Atta sexdens ASBM1 | ecosystem: Host-associated > Fungi > Mycelium > Unclassified ...
ATTCTAAATTGTCCCAAAAAAAATAGTGTTTCATACTTTAATGATTACGTGCCTACATACGTCTATGTACTGATCGGTCGTAACCAGGGCAATTGAATTAACGTGCTACTGTACACTGTATTCAGGGCTGTATCTTGCAGTCGAGAGCACAAGAGATTTCCCAGCAGGCCGGTTGAACTACAACGTCCAGTTCGTTCGGCAGTAATGGCAAATGGTAAACTCTATTGCACTGTTCGATAAATATAGAAAGACATAACGAATCAATTAAAAAAAGTAAATCCAATTGTAAAGAAGATATCGTTGCGAATGGAATATTCATTCGCTGTGAATATCAATTCTGGGAGATACACGTTTACCTTTCAATCTGGTTTGCATTGGAAATTCAAACGGCCCTTGATGGAAAATATTATGTTGTTCCTCTTTATTATCTGCATGTTTAATATTGTCACGCCCTGTCACACAATTTGTACATATAAGAGAAACCACACAGAACGTTTAAATAATTTAATCGGAAGTCTCTACATTTATTTTCATAATTTATTATATCCATGTTTGAATGTACGGACGCCAATTTTGCGGGATTTGAACGGGATTTGCGAGGGTATGCATTCGAAAGCCGGGACGAATAAAAATCATCGAAACCGCGCTCGCGGCTCAACGCGTCATCGTGGTGTCATGCCCGCTCCACCGTCGAAAACGAGATTTATCCCTCGCATCGTTGACGCGCACCTGCGCAACGATGCACTTACCTGTGAATAAATTCGCGCCTCGCTGGCCGCACACGGACGACACCTACTAGCCACTAGCCAGATAAAGCCGGAAATCCATTAATTGGAAAACGCTCGTCGGATCGCCTCTCGCTTACGCCCGCGCCGAGCGTTTATCATCCGGTTGCCGAAATGCTTGGTCATTTGTTATTTACATATAATTCATGCTTGGTGTCTAGATGGTATTATTCGGCCAGACAGGCCAACATTGCAATTAACGTGCGATCGATTATTTTTTTTTAGCGGTGTGCTAACATCCCGATTCACGTATAAACAGAGCGCGGAACGCGAAGCCTACTAAACAAGCAGCTAAACGAGAGAGCGACCAGCTCTTTTTGTTGCTGGATTATTTTACATAAGTTGAAAGTTGCAATTTGTGCGTTGCGGCCGATAAATTTTCTCGTCGATCGATCGAGCGGTCACGAAGCAATTGCGTTACAATTACGCCCGCGTTGTTTTTGTCGCTCGACGAGTCGACGTGGAAAAACATTTAATGCGAGGAATGAGGTGATTGTATTATTCATACTTTTTCTCCGATGTCGCTCGCTTAAATTTTGCGCGACGCATGCAAATTCGATCGTTCGAAATGCGGTGGGAGGCGCGGGGGTATTCGGTTAACGAAACTTGTTTCTCGAAAATACAGCGTTCGCAACGGTCTAAAATTGGTACATCAACATATATTAAGTGATATGAATATAATGTATAACGATCATACATATATGTCTATCGTGTGTGAGCTACTAATTTCACTGCCGGGAAATAATTCCTCTCTGCACTCGCGCGCTTAACATATATGCGCCCAAAAATCCGTACCGCATTCTTCCATACCACGTTTCGTGCTAAACGAAGTACACACGCTTCATAGCCATGTATGTATTTTACCCCGGCGGAGCCGGCGGGCTCTCTTCCAGCACGGCGCCATTCTCTTCCACCCGCCTAATTCTCGTCGGGTCGGAATGCCCCCGTAGGCGCCCATAGGCTCAAATCCACTACGGGCAATCCCCGTTAATCTTTTTATCGTCGTCATTAACGCTCAACGTGGATGGTAGACGGCAGGAGAAAGCATGATGCTCGTCGACGAAGAGGAGTTCTCTAAAGGAACGAGAACGGGAGAGGTAAAGAGATGGCTTACGTGGAACACGACGTCGGTTACTGAGATTAGGAGGAATTTTAAAGTGGCGAGTGCTCGAGGCTAAACGTCAAGTCCGCCTCTGGACTAAAAGAGAAGATCGAGGAAGAGATGAGGGAAGGAAACAGTAGGAGAGAGGGAGGGAGAGAGAGAGAGAGAGAGAGGAGGAGGGAGAGAGGGAGGGAGAAAACGGATACACAGAAGAAGAGCAGAGAGGGGAATAGGTGTGCGAAGAGACGGAGCGAAAGGAACGAGCCTCTTTGCCTGCTTCCAGTAGTGCGCTTAGACGGCACTTGAACTACGTCGAGTATGAGAGAAGATAGGAGAAGGGGATATCGAGACAGGTATAGGAACCAGAGGAAGATCGTGAGAGAAAATAGAGTGAGAGATGTAACGACGAAAGAACCGAGGAGAGGATGAGTGGAGTAGAAAGGAGAAAGATAGAAGAGGAAAGAGAGAGAGAGAGAGAGAGAGAGAGAGAGAGAGAGAGAGAGAAGGGGGGAAAGAAGAGGACGCAAGAGATTAGCGGTAATTCGCTGGGGAGGAAAGGTACCAGACAACTCGAGCCAAAGACCAAAGACTGGTTCTCTCTGTTCCACGAAGGAGACAAGCGGAGCTCAAAAGGAAGAGGATCTTTCGATCCTACAACCCAAAGTTACACTCTCCTCTAATCTGTTTCTAGGACCGAATGATGTTCTCTCGAAGATTCCCTCTTTAATTGAAAGCGTCTTTCAGTGACGTACGAGAGAACGCCAGGTTTATATATCTAAATCTCGTCTCTAAGTCTTCCCTATAGAAACAGCTTCCTCGCAATCGGCTTTCCATATTGTATCACATACTGAGACTCATTCCGATCATATCCTGACATTTTCATGTGATGTAAAGCCATAAAGTAACTTTCGACTGGCTTCGGATTATTGTTAATGCATACTCGACCTATTTTTGGTGATAAGCGTGGTGTGTCGTAAAACATAGGAAGTGTTTTCCGCATCGGAGAATGTATACCTGCCTGTGATGTAGAGCTCGTATATAAATCAATGGTGCGTATCTCACCTAAGCTTTATTTGCTATGTCTTCACTTAAGAACTTTCTATGATAATCACGAATATATAAGATCCCTACGATTGATGTTAGATCTAACGTCGAATTACATGCCATAAGATATAATCATGGTAAAGAAGCGAGATAGACTCTAACAGAAATACGGGACAAAGTTACGGGTCATTAGGTAACTGCAGTGTAAATTGCCATTCGTTTGCTTACGTACTGACTCAGTTTCCTCATTTGCGCGGAGTAGAGAAATACTGATAGCGGTTCTGGACGACGAAGTGGAAAGCTTTATTTGTTTATCAGCAACCACGTTTCTCATTCGCGAGCTACCGTAAAAGAAGTTACTGTCGGGGTACGCTTCCGTATTACGTGCGCGAGTCAATCGATCGCTCACGGTTAAAGAGAGGAAGGGATGCTTAAAGAAGAGGGGATTAAAGAAGAAATCTATCACGATGGCATGAATTGATAGATAAAAATACGTGTACATTGATATCGAAAAGTCATTTGATGTCTACATGAAAAGAACGATTTTGCTGAAATATTAAAAAATTCATCGAGCAACAGACTTGAAAATAATTTTATTGGAATATTAAAATAATTATGTAGTATTCGCTCAAACTGGTTGCTAAAATGTCTTTAAAACTTTTTGCAGCATTGTTCATCATGTTTGAATTTGTTATATCAATATTTTTATGAAAATCCAAAACAAAATAATTTTCAGGTCTATATCTATAATACCTAAATTTTCGATACTTCAGCAAAGTTGTTCTTTTCGTATATATTTTTACACAATATGTATAATTTGTCTGCTTAATATCCGTTATCCTTTGGAAATAAATAGAATATAAATGGTTTTTTCGAATATGTATCTGTTTATATTTAATTTAAAATAAAGTGCTAATATACAGAGAGAACGATTTTACTCAAGTATCTAAAAATTTAGCTAGAACAGTTCTAAAAATAATTTTGTTTGAAAATTTTTAGGTAGGTTTGAAAATTTTTTTTTATTTTAGCAATCAGTTTCGAGTGTCCTACCAAAAAATGTTGACATTCTAGCAATCAGTTTCGAGTGTCCTAAAAATTTTGACACTCTAGAAATCAATTTCGAGTATCCTATCTAAAATTTTGATGATCTAACAAAATTATTTTCAGATCTGTATCTAGCTAAATTTTTAGATACAACAAAATCATTCTCTCTGTGTATTATTTTGCTCACGCGTTTTATTTAACACCGCACGCTTGTATGGCTGCAAAGCCGATCATCTCGGATGTTCTATCGATCAGACTGTACGAGAGTCGATTGTTCAACAATCGGCTGAATATAAGCAACTTGAGGAATACTCAGTTCAAGGAGAAACTCGTGACGGCGCACTACGTCGAGGAGCTGGATCTCTTCGGTTCCAGTCTCCTCGTACCTCATCGCGATCTTGCGATCGTGAGGTTGCATTAACAGTACCCTACGTTCACAGTAACCGAACGCTGTTTCTCGCGAAGAAACCCCAAGTGTCTTGACCCTGATGTATGTGCGTGCGCATGTGTGTGCGTTTCTTGGTGTTTACGCACGCGTATACGGACCCGCAGCGCGTGTATAAATGCATTTAAGTATCTTACTAACACGATTAAACGCGTCTGCCTCGTGTACTCGCGCAGATTTACGTACGTAGCGAATAAAGAAAGGAAAAAAAAAGAACAAATGAGAACAGCTATAAATATAGCCATTGAACCGGCCATTGTGTTCCATGGACCACGAACCGTGGATCGATGTTTTTGAGGTCATAATATACCAAGGAGAAATGAGTCGGTCGATTACAGAGACATCGTGCCACTATCAATTGTTGCTTCGAGCAATAGGCGCGGTGAATTAATCGCAAATTATTGACAGAGATAAAAATCAAGATTTAAGATATATTCGCAAAGAAAATATTATAGTAGATTATATATTATTTTGCCTTTTGAAACGTGAAATAGATATATTATGTCTGCTACGACAGTCGACATAGTTATTAATGAAAACATCGTTGAATCGACCGGAAATGTAGGCAACAAGTACAACGCGAGTTTTAATGAAGCGAAAGATTTATAGTCTTCCAAGATGCTGGCGCGATTATCGGGTTTTCGTTATTCCCGTTGCGCCATCCACCCTTCGTACAATCACGAATCTCCTATAAAAGAAAATCAATCGAGAGGATGTTACTGAGATGCGATGGCATGTACACCAAGCGTGGTGGTGACTTCGGTAGGAAGACGAATGGTATGAAAGGGTTGGCCAACGCGAAACGTGTATACCGTGAGTCCGAGAAGAAGAACGGAGAAATAGCAGGGAGTCCACCGGGTTCAAAGATCACTTACGTGTTCCCGCTCTTTGCCTTTTCAACTTGCTACAGCGAGCTTCGCTGCAAAACACACCTGCCCGATACTACGATCAAACTCTTTACTCGCGGCGCGGAATCATTCTCATTCTCTTATACCAGATGTCACATAATGAAACAACAGCGTCATCAATTTCAACGTGCCGGAAGGTGCAAATTATTTGAAATGTTTAATTTACTATAAGATACAGATGATTTCAAATTTTTATCGGCGATACATTTCATCTTAAAGTAAAGAAAGTTTGATAAATAATCGAGAGTTGAAAATTCGAGATAAGCGGAATAAAAGAGTTATTTTTACGCTCGATGTTAGATATGAGAAATGCCATCACGAAAGTTGGTTAAATTGAATAAAGCGAGAAGCTAATTATAAAACGACCCTCATACGTTTTAGGAATATTTCACAGTTCGCGGCCGATTAACGTCAATTAACAATTTCTCCTTCAAGATATTTTAAATTTATGATGGACGAAGTCTTAATTAGTATGTTCGTATTAATTTGCGGAGTGTGTCTGGTCATGATGAGTCATGCAGTCTGCATGGCAATTTAAAATTTTTCCATTTTTTTCTGTTAATAAATGGAGGAGAATGCTTTAGGACATAATTCTGTCTCGTAACATGCTCTACGAAATTGAAATTTATGTGTTCCAGACATCTGGGACTTAATCATACAAACATAAGAATCACATTCATTTAAAGTTAAATCATTTTTCATTGAATTTAAATATGAAAATGATTAATATGCTTTAAAAATGTACAATATTTCTTAATAATTTTATTGATATAATTATTTATGATTGGCTTCCTCTTTCCTCATTCTAAAAATTCCAGTCTTCTTTTGTCTAAAGCATTTTAAAAATATTGTTCAATTGCTACAACTCAAAAACAATAATTTTTAGAAAATAAATTTCAACATATTAAATTTTTGTAATATTAATTTTGGAATGCAATTGTGATGTAATAATTAATTGTAGAGGAATAAAAGTGTGCTTTTCTAAAATATAGAAATTCTATCTTTTTTAAAGTATGTTCTCTCTTTTTTCTTTATATTTCCGTTCTTTTTTTTTGCAAGCAAAAACTAATGATTTTATAGTTACACTGATGTAGCAAATGAGCAGTATATGGTACTTTTTATATATATCATAATAATACAATCGCAATATTCAAATTAAAAAACTGATATGCGTTTCAAACAAATTATACATTATATATATTCAAAATGTGGTATATTAGTACGCGACAAATAATAATTCATATAGTAAAAGGTTAATATAATGTTACGTAAAATTTTATCCTATATTACAAAGTAATACAATCGCATAATGGAGGCTGTGAGATCGTGTTGCGACTTAAGATGTCGGATGACGATGAAAAAGTAGAAAAAGTGATACGATATCCGGCACGTCTTTTGCGGTGGTGACCTGAAATACGGATACTTATCAGTTTCAATGGCGACTTCGTTAGATTGGATTTTCACGACTAGCTTCGCGAGAGCACTGGGTATATTGAACTATATGTAGGCGTAAACTACGGGCACGTATCTCTTACGTGAAAGGGAGGGAACACGTTCGGAATGTGCCGTCGTGAGTGCTGCTTTATACGCAATATGCGCGGCATTACGGCCATCCATTCGATAGATGCTTAAGCTGGTACCACCTTCTTAAAGAACGGCCTCCGAGTGTGCGCCACAAAAGCAGTAAAGCTGTCGAAAGACAAGACAAATGACGACGTAAGCAACTTCGAGAAGAGAGTAGTAGAAACCGTTTGAGTTATTCACGCAGCTTACTTACTGAAGACTTTAAAATATCGAATAATTGCATTGACTTAATATTTCGAGATATATTCATATTGCTGCCGAAACAGTATTCCATCATTGCCCACACTGCATCTGCTTGATCGATAGGGCACGCTATTTCATCGTTACGACGCTAACTATTCCTCATTATCGGAGTTGGATATCTGTGCAGACATTCAATACACTCTGGTTTGCACAGATCCGCAGAATTAGGGAAATACGAGTAATTACATGCTTTGTGCCACTGATAAAATTGCCAGTAACTGAAATGCTATGCCATTAATCTCTCGTTACAGTGAATAAGGAGTACATACTACATAGGGAGACATCATGCTATTAGATCTCTCGTTATCCTTAATAATGTAACTTCGACTAACTTAGTTTCAGCTTGGTTTTGAGAATGATACAAAAGCCAATAAATTTGTAAAAAAAAAATATGTATTGATCGCAAGAAATATGGAAGCATCTAAAAATCTCTATTTTTATATTTAAAAATAAAACAACTGAACTTTCTATTGTCCTTTAAATCCTCGTCGCATACGGTACGTTGTACTTTGTCTCGAGTCTTCTTCTTGGTGTTGTAGGCACCAAGTTTCAGCAAAGTTATACAATACAACGGGACGCCGCTAGGTAATGCAGAATCTCAACGCACGTTAACTGTCGCACGTGTTTTATGCCAAATAGAGTTTCAAGATTTGCCTGATCGTGGGAGGTGGATGCTTGTAGGAATGTATACAGCCTGCCCCCCAGCAATCTCGAACTTCGAAAGTGTCGAACTTACAAAATGTTCTACCAGACGAAGCAGGAATTAGCTGTGAGAGCAGTGTGTCAAGATGATATTCGAAACCGTCTGCATGCAAATGTCGCTTTTAATTCCTAATATCTATGCACCCTCCACGGTGAATGATGAGATACGCACATCGTAACATGCTCTAAAGGCTTGCCTGACAGTGTCGCTGTCGATTCCTGTCGATGCCGCTATCCGATCAAAGAAGATGACATGCTCAGACAAGTTTAAATTACCATTTTCGTTTTTCAGCGGATTAGTCCAATATTTTTTATTAGAATAAAGGGATACGTGAGAGAATACGGATCTCATTGTGTAAAATAAAACAATTAATTAACAGTTATCAAAGATACATAATTTATTATTTTATGTTTCAGCTTAATTTCGAATATTCTTCAGCATTCTTACAATATGTAAAAAAAATTGTCTTACATTCTCCATCACATATGACAAGAACGATCTTAGATCCTCAACAGACTTATTTAATTTAAATATAGTTTTTTGGGCCAAATATGTAAATTATAAATCTTTATTTTTAATAAACTGTATCAATCGTTTTATTTTACGCATCGAGAATCGTATTTAATTCTTACTAATCCTTCATTTTAATTATTCCTTTTTAAATTTATGAGTCTTATTAATTTTCTGTAATATATATATATAATTAAATTAATAAAATTAAAAATCTATAAATTACAATCATCGATAAAAATGCTAAAACAGAGAATTTTTCATAACTAAAAAGAATATCTTATTAAATAATGTCTTATACATCCGCTATATTTTATTGATACAGTTGCGAAGTTTATTCAAGCGGCGTAGTATAACAACAGAATTATAAGAAAATGCAATTTGTCGCGCCCAAATAATTACGGGCGTAGTTCGTTAGTTAAAGCGCTCTTAAATCCTTGACTTAAATCTCAAAGAGTCCAATTACGGCGGTGGTTATTATTAACAAACTGAACGCGCGGTCGCGCAGCATTGTTTATGTGATTCGGACCGTACATTTTGTCAAGTCTTTCGCTGCCGTTAGGAATTTCTTACGAAGAAAGGCAGAAGGATAATAGGGGATCGTACATATCGAAGGGAGATTGCCAGGTCGGAGATTCGCGACACTAGTCAACGTAGGAGGGCACCAACGCAGTTCTAACGAGATAAGTTGGTACAGTAAATACGGTATGTATAGCCAGGACTCGCGTTTGAGAGTACCTATGAATGTCGCATCGCAAAAAAAACGGACCGGAACCAGATACGAAGAAAGAAAGAGAGAACGAGAGAAAGAAGAAAGAGAGAGAGAGAGAGAGAGAGAGAGAGAGAGAGAGAGAAAGAGAGAGATTTGCTTGGTCACGGGAAAGCGGGGGAGAAGTTCCGGGTCGCTGGATGTACGCATCCACCTACGCGAAAACAAAAGCGCCTCAACATGCTCTCTCGGTCGATTCTCTCCCATTCTGATTGCAAGTGAAAGCTCTTATAGTTTGTGGTACATACACGTATACCATCACAAGCGCATATCAAGAGCACCATAAAAGCGAAAATCAAATCTATGAATGTTTGATTAACAACATAGAAAAACGTTTGATTAGGGATGAGTATCTCGATATTAATGTCAATATGCAATTTTCTTTGCCGTTGTGAAATGGATAATCGAATTTTATATAAAATATTACTTTAAGAAAGTCCATCGTATTTTTAAATCAAATATTTTGCATTTTCATGTAAATTTAAGATGTATTCTCTTATAGTAATGTTTTAATGCTTATTTTCGCACGCGTCCGTAACTGCATTCAAGGAGACAACATATTTTCACATTTCTCCATCTCTTTGGATACGTTACATTCCTGCGTTCTTCCATCCTCCCGCTGTCCCCATTCTCTCTCGCCCTTTGCCCTCTTTATGTGCAAACAGCACGAGCCACACAACCACCGGATGAACGAACTGGAACGAGCCAGAGGGAAACGTTGATTCACGAGCAAGAGGATTTATCGCCGCGAACACGGATTTTGAATTTCTCACCGAGGCGCGGGAAATCAAGGGACGTACGGGAAAAGCCCAACGCGGCTCTACGTTTTAACGTTATGTTATAACGGGTCTGTGTCGCATTATCGAATTAGATAATTGGGTAGAGCCGTTTCGCCATGCTGGTCAAAGCGGGAAAGCTTTTTAAGAGAATGCAAGAGAGCTGAATTACGTGACATGTAATCATGGAAATGTGATCAATCTCACAATTAAACGCGAAATTCATATTATTAAAAATTGATTTGCATCAATCATGTTTTATTAACTTGTGTTAACGTGAATAATATTTTAATTCGCGTTATCAAATGTAGAAACATTGAGTGTTGCATTAATTAAAATTTACATTATTAGAAGTAATATTAAATGAAATTACTTTTTTTTGTTGTCATAATGTAAGTTTCTTAAGAATTTTTTTATAGACATTTGAATAGCTTAAGAGGAAAGCTGTTTCTTGCCTGCTGATGTGTTTTTAATAACCATCAATTAAATCTTTAAAATATTGTCTGTATTTATATGTATATTTACGTGCTTGTGTTGAATGAATTTAGAAACTTATAAGCGGTACGATATGACGGCATATAATAAGGTACGTAATTGAAGCAATGAATTAATTGCACGATTCACCGATGCATTGTTCCTGACGTAGTTAATAGGATTTATAAATTGCTTTTGACCTCAAAATAAGCCGCCTGAGAATCAATTTAGTATTATGACAGATCCCATTTGCTTCGAACGATCATCTTAATTATACTTCCTTGTATTATTGGTGTCACCTAAGTCTGTGACGCATTGCGGCTCTATGCAATCGTACAAGTGCTACAGAATCGTACAATTATCGTTCACAATACGTGCATTGTCGAGATAATGAAGGCATTATTAAAGTTTAACCCCTCACTGGCAATGTTGAATTTTAAAAGCACGGTCGACTTTTTTATTCTGAATTCTGGTAGATAATTTAAATTTAAAGAAAATAAATAAAATACAATCCAACTTCAATGATAGTAAAACTCGTTAAAAACTTGTTAAAGCCTTTACAAGTAAGTGTAAGAATTTTTTCAAATTTTTATACAGTTCGGAACAACATAAAAATCTGCTGAACTGAAGATTCAGGTTGCGAAGGAAAATTTCACATTGCCGATGGAGGGTTAAGAGAAAAAAGGGTGTTCTGGAGTAACGAAGATAAAACTTATAACTCATAATATTCTCGCCGAGATTTCCGACGTGAACATTACCGCTTGACTCGGGCATGCGCGGAATTGGATCATTTGGATAAGTGAGCCGCAGATATACCGGATATAAATAATTCTTTTTCCAGGGAAATTAGGGACATTTTATGTCGCCGGCCACATTCTGCTCCGTTCTCTTCTCTTGGCGACAAGACTGTGCGCGACTATAATTCCGCATTATATTGCGGCACGTATTTTCTCCGTTGTTTCCGTGAACGCGTCACAGTAAACGTATCTTATTCCAAGCCGCGTATTCGCGGACTATTACAACGGCTGCG
>Ga0157363_1005981_pt1 | contig 11416 bp, 10 predicted proteins | sample AttsexASBM1_FD_111477 | JGI IMG/M metagenome (GOLD analysis project Ga0157363, IMG submission 111477) | Fungus gardens microbial communities from leaf cutter ant in Ribeirão Preto, State of São Paulo, Brazil - Atta sexdens ASBM1 | ecosystem: Host-associated > Fungi > Mycelium > Unclassified ...
CCTTATACCGGGTTGATACAAGAGAACTCAATAAGGAGCTCCTACTCTATCTACCACTATATATACTATCCTGTCCTGGTCCATGCTACAACATTATATTACCAACCCTAAAGTCCATGCTCTGTCCTCATGTCCTATTACTCATCCACATGTGTTTTCTATAAGGCCACCATGCTTCCTACATGTGCCCTGATGTCATACCTTTAATCTCCGCTATATATGTGCACACCCTGTGTACACCATGAGGAACCCATGTCCCTTGACGTCATCTCCTAACCCTAACTCTATCTCTAGACTTTTCCCGATCCTTCTAGACCCTAAGTCCTTCCAGACCGCTCTAGACTCTACCACATGACTTCTAGGTCACGTGCCTATCTCTTCTCCCGTTGTAGACTAATAATTACTACTACTATATCTTTACTCTGTCCTAACCCTAACCCTAAAGTCTGTCTACATCCTTGCGCTATAACATCTCCCCTTTCAAAGTCTCTTTCCTCTACTATTTCTAACTTCTCTCATCTTCTTACTTCTATACTCAGCCTTTCTTTGAATTTGACTACTACTTTCTTTACATTTTCCAAGTTCTTCTTCTTTTCTTATATATTATGCTCTATTATGAATTTCTTCCATCACACCAAGTACTTTACTACTTTTCTTATTTTTCTTTTATTTAATATTTTGTCAACTTTCTATTTCTCAATTCTATCTACTTTTACTTCTTCCACTTTTTGTTTCTCTAATTTTTCCTTATATCTGACTACTCAACTGATATCTACAACTGGGTGAATTCTCATCAAAGTTAGCAGTCTTAGTTTGATTATATTAGTAGATACTACTTTTTAATAATATATAGACTAATATATCAGTTCACTAATTTCTTCACTAGCCTTCCTTTAAACACCAAATCTTTTATACTCAGTATTACTTTATTTCTCTTCTTATCTGCTTATCGTTTTATCTCCTTCTATGCTTTTTTCCTAATATTTGCTTCCATTCTCAGTTTCCTTCTATAATTTGCTATAAACAAAAATATCTTAGTTACTGAATGGATATCATATACCATCTGACATCTATAATCTTCTAGTATAAATCACACTCCATTCTAATCATTTATCAATCTAAGGACCAGATCTTGCATTCTTCATCAATTTCATAGAATTTCAAATGACAACCCTATAGTGTCTGACAATTCAGAGTATGTGTTATCATTTCTTTCTCTCATACCACTATATTTTATGGTAGTGCCCATTAGAAAATTAGCAAATACATTGTTTTCTGCACATCTAAATTTTTAAAGCATTTATCCTTTGCCAACAATAAATATTGAAATAAACAATACTAGAGGTTGTTCTATTGCATCAAGCTCTAATCTCTCTAGAGAATTATCTGTCTTTTCTAAGGCATTATCTATGAAATATGCTGAAAGAATCCAAACTTAGTCTAACTTCAATATATGGACTGAACAAATAGATAATGAAATTTTCCAGCCCACTTCTCAGAATTTAGAACTGTTTGCTATTCCATATGAGGCCAATCAATTTGCAAACTCACAGTTGTGGGATAGCAGCTTCTGTTCAATCTTTCTTTTTGGGTTGAACAAGTATTTAGAAAGAGACTTGAAGAATATCATATGTCTGTTACTTAGAATGGCTGCATTTATTAAATAATATAGACTAGAAAACAGAACAGAAAAAAACATTCCTCAAATAACTGAGTTTGGCTTCACTGCTTGGAAATTCTTATTGGCAATCTATAAGGCTGCCTGGAACAAATTGACTGCTAGCAAAGACTAAAAATTGTTCAGGCAATATGTTTCAGCACAGTTCAACAAATCATTTTCCAAATTGTTCAAGGCTTCCAACCAAAGCAATTTGCCTAAAGAAAAACAGACTAATGTTTCCAAAATGTCTTCTCTAATCTCTTTTAAACCAAGTAAGAAAGTCTTTGAAAAATCTGAATTTTTCAAGAAAAACCAAACTTCTTTGTCTAATCCTCAGTAAAAGAAACCATTGTATGTTTAGGTATCCAAGAATGACATCAATAATAAATTAAGCTAGAAGAGCAAACTCAAGCTGAAAATAACTACTAAAGATCTGTCAAGAAAACAAGTCATTGTTTCTATGAGATCCAACAACTCTGAAAAGGTTATGACCAAAGGCAATGCTTACATCTTAAATATTAACAGACTTTTGAAGGGAGTCAAATCTAATATCTATGTGGACTTGAAAGATCTAACAACAAAGAGTTGCTTATAACAACTAACAAAGTAGTTGCTACATCTGACTTGAATATAATTAAAAGATATGTAAAGAAGGATTTAAATGACATGAATTATAGTGATATCATAAGCCTGAGACTCACTGTGTCAAAATTTTATCTGAAAATTCTCAGCATTTTTTATATTATCAAAAATACTAATTTCCCAATTTCTTCTAATATCATTGAAAATATCATCAAATACATATACATTTTCAACAATATAATGCTTGTTTCTAAACCTCACATTATTAAAATATTATTCAAATCTGATATGGCTGTTATTTGGATTAACATCTGAGATTTTCAAAGCAATTCAAATACTAAAATGCTAATCAATAAGTGTTTTAATATTAGAAGCTATATAACTATGATTTGCAGTACTAACATGAATCCCAGTGTTTTCCAGTGCAAGAATTGCTAGAAGTGGAAATATACTATATTTACATGTTACATATATAAGACTTAATGCCCAAAGTATAATGGACTATACAAACTCAAACACTATAGAGATATAGCTTAGTACTGCAAAGCTAATTTCAAAACAAATTCTCCACAACTCAAAACCCCAAAAAGCAAACACTGTTTGTATTCTTTTAAATATGCTAACTGTAAAGATAACCATCAAATGAATAGCTACAACTATTCTTTCTAGAAATACAGATTCAACCATGATTGGCATAACAAAAAGTCTCAAAAGCTCAGAAAAATCAGAGTTAATTCAATTTGCTCAAGTATAGACAACATAAAGTAATAATTTTACAAAACCTCAAGCTTTTTTCTCAGAATATTTGTAAGAACTGTCTTTTTACTAATATTATTTTAGAAAACAACAAAAAATTTGATATTATTTTTATTCAAGAACAATCTTGGCCCATTATTCATACCATTCCTTCCATATCATCCAAGAAAGATGAAGAAATCTATGGTGCTCCCAGTTATCCATCATAAATCATGTTTGTAAGATATGATGGTAATAATAGGAAAATCTCAAGAGTTTTTACTTATATCAACTTAAGACTATCTCATTTGTAATTCTCATTTAGGAAGAATCTCTTAAATCATAGGGACATTAATCTTATCTCCTTTTTCAATTGTGGTAACATCTGTTTCATCATTAAAATTTACTCTGATGACCATCAAACTGTCTTAAAGTATCTTAAGAATACTGAGATAAACTTGAATAATATTCTCACCATGATAGGAGACTTTAATATTAGAGATAGCAACTGGAACCCTTTATATCCTTATTACTCTATTTATGCTGATGTTTTTAGAGAAGTAGCTAACTCATTCAATCTTGAAATGTCAATGCCTTTTTACAAGTTTCTACATGATATGCTAATAACTCTAATAACTCAAAATTGGTCATCAATCTGATGTTTCTTTGTGTTAACTCTGAAGAATTTAACAATTATTCTATTTTATCTGATTTACAAAGCCTATTTGATCACACTTCCTTAACAGTGGACATTATCATAAACAAAGAATTCATCTAGACAAAGCAAAGAACTATCATCAAAAATAATAAAGAAAAGGAACTATTTGTCACTGAAATAAAGAACAAATTTGGTAACATTAATACCTCTAATACTCCAGATAGTGAATTGTAATATAGCTAGACTACCAGTGCTGAACCAACTGTACTAGAAGACAATTTAACTGAAAGCTTATACTTTTCAGTTAACTAGCAGTATTTATGCTGATTATGGGAACTCAGATAAGTAGCAGGCTTATACAAATCTCTTAAAAGAGTAGTATAAAAATTTGCAACAATTTCAGATAACCTTTAAAATAAGTATTCTAAATATGTTAAAATTACTAAACATTCTAAAGTATGGTAGAATAAGGAATATAGTAAAGATCTAACTGCTTATAGAGCATCCAAGTCAAGTCTGGACTGGAAAAAGTTCAAGAGAACAATCAAGAGAACCAAGCACTTGTTTTTTGATAATAAGATTCAAGAAATTGCTTTAAAAAACAAAAGGCCTTAGAATCTAATGAACTAGATTAGAAAATACAAGCTTCTAACTACAGAGGCAATTCTATATAATAGTTGTCTCTGCATCAAACTTGATAACATTTGGCAAGCCTTACATTAAACCTTCAATTCTGTTCAAAATATAAATATAAATGCATAATTATTAAAAAAATAAAGTCTCTTCAAAATCTCTCTCTAAGTAGCTACCATTTTCTAAAGCAAAATTCTCTAATGCTATAAAAATTGTAGCAGTTCATCTACTCCTAGGCCCAATCACATTTCATAGTGTTATCTCAAAATCCTAGTAATGGATGACAAATATATCAATAATTTCATCAATATAGCTAATGTATGTATTAATTTTGGCTTTTAGCCATTGTATTTCAAGAACTCAATATCAATTATTATCTTTAAACCCAACAAACTAGCTTACAACTTACCAAAAACGTTTTATCCTATAGTATTTTTCAATACTTTTAGAAAAATCATTAAGAAAGTCATCAGTGAGAGAATTCAAGTTTAATCAATCACTAATAATTTCATTCACCCAAATCAATTAAGAAAACTGAAATACTGTTCTATTATAGACATAGGTTTATATCTGACCTACCTTATTCATGCTAGATAGGTCAAAGATCTTAATATAAGCACTCTTGCTTTTGATATTTCTTAGTTCTTTCTATCACTCAATTATTAACTTCTTCCAATAATTTTTAACAAAGCTAGATTAAAATCTTTTTGTTCTTTTCTAATTACTTAATCAATAGAAGAACCCAATATGTCTGGAATAACTTCATCTTTCCTTCTTTTAAAGCTAATATAGGTATAGACTAAGGATCTATATTATCTCTCATTTTATCTACCTTATATATTACTCTCATTTTTTATATTTCTGATAAAAGAACCCAACACTTTTTATCTTCTATCTCCATTTCTACTCTTTTATTTGTTGATGATAATATTTTCATTTCAGGAAAAAACTTTTGAAAAATCAAATGCCAACCTTTTTTATAGTTATAGCATTATTACTTCTCTCTTTGATCAATTCAGCCTTATGATTGAACACAACAAATTGAAGGTCTTTCATTTTTCTACATCCACCAAAAATTTCAACCACTCTTTTCTGAATCTGGAATCATTAGGTGGCTCTCTCTTATGACTGAAAGATAAATAGAGATATCTTAGATTTTTTTTTGATAGGAAACTCTTTTTCCAACAATATATTTGCTTTTATGCTAACAAGACCCTTTCCACTATTAAGAGTATAAAGATGTTAGGTAACTTTACAAGAGAATTATTGCCTTTATACAAACATCTTTTCTACAGAACATGCATCATATCTATCACTCTTTATAGCTTCCAATTGTGGCATTTCAAAGAGATATTACTTTTCCATTCTCTTAAAGAGCTCAAGAAAATACAATAAAGAGTAGTTATTTGAATTACTGATACTTTTCAAATATCTTCTTCATAAGGTGTCAAAGCTATCACTAGCCTTATTTCCATCCATCTTCATCTTGACAAGATTAACAATAGACATCATTTAAAAGTCATATCTTTACCCAATGTCAGGTGCAGTTCACACTGGGAATGAAAGTCCACAAGATCGACTTGGAGATGTACAGACTTGTGGAACAACCTTGGCTTCAGCTTATATGCTATGCTGTCTGTTTGTCACACAGTTGCAATTTCCGATAGAAGGAAGAAGTCTGAAATGGAAGTGAGTACTGATTGATGTGTTGCTATTGAACACCAGGGATTGAGTTCAATAGAAGTTATTATTTTCAATTATCAGACTAGCAAATTATAGTATAACTACTAGTCTTATATATAGGTATATACTATAGAAGATGCTTGGGGTTTTAGTGGTGTAGCCTCTATTGTCCTAAGTAGAGGTTTCATTGTAGAGACACTAACAGGAGTATGACTCTGCTATGGAAGACTGAGTTGGATAGGAGGATCTCCATCATAGAAAACAGAATCTCCAGATTGTTACACCAATATTGTGTGGGCATGTTGCAAGGAAGGTGGCCATTGTAGAAGGCAGGCTTTTTTAGATTAGATGTTGACAAGGAATATCTCCACAGAGATGTATTTTCCAGATAGGTAGACTTGGCATATAACACCCAAACAACATGTGATTAATTCCCTCTTAAATAACCAACATTTAAAAAAGACAAAATCTTATTGTCTTTTAATAGACAACTTGACAAACAAACAATGTTTCAAAATAAAGAGTTCAATCATTAATACCAACAATTGTTTAAACAAAGTCCACCCATTATTCAACAGACTTTATTAAGAACTATTACCAGAGTTTCAACTAGTAAATAATTTTTCTAATTGTTTTTCCTTTTGTTTAGTAAATTATCATAATCCCAAAACAATAGAAGCTCACCTCTGATTACTTGATTATATCCTTGAGGAATCTGCAATTAATCTGAACATTGTCATTGTTCTTGCTAATACCAGTATTAAGAATAATATTGCTACCTCTATATACCATATCATATCTAGTCAAAACACATTGAAGAAGATAATTCATCACACTGTAAACATCACATCCACTGAAGCATAATTGTTTTCAATTAGATGTGGTATAAACCAAGCTGTATAATTCCAAAACATTGAAAAAATCATTATAACTAATGCCTTATATGCTACAAGACATATTTTTGATTTGTTTTATTATTTATACCAATTGTACTTAATTGCTATATCTATCAACTTTAGAACCTTCTTCAGTAAAAGCTCCAGCAATTCCATTGCCTTCTAAGATTGTCCTAGCAGCACTAAATGACTTCTTCACTTGATGGTTGATAAAGAAACTAAATAGTTCAAAATCAATTCTATCTTTACAAACAAATCTTCATGGAATTTTAGCAAGAAGAAAGAATGTGACTCTATCTTACAGCAATAGTAGATGATATTTCAAGTATCAGACTATAAAGGAAAAAAGTTCCTTAATCTTATTGATATTGACAACCTTCCAGCCCAACCTACTTATTCCAAAGGTAGTATATAGTTAAAATTAATTGGACACTCTAATATGCTATGTGTCAGAGCAACAAGAGCTATTACAAATTATACTCTTATAAAAGAGTATTGTCTTAGATTCTTTCCAAGAGAGCCTTTCACTTGTCTATGTAGAGAATATCCAATTGAATCAAGAAACCATATTCTTCACAACTGCAGGAGATTTAACAATTACTGGAATCCTAATAGAGAGTTATTACTAAATTTCATTGCTTTTGTAAGTTTAATCCAGGAGCTTTCTCTTTCCATAAAGGAATTACTTAACAATATTCTCTTTTACTTAGTATAGTACAATATTACCTAGTATACTTTTTCTTCTTCTTCTTCTTTTATTTTTCTTTCCCTTTTCTTCTCTTTGTTATTTAAGTAGTTATATTGTAGCTATCACAGCCTACCACTGTGCCCTATGTAATAAATTGTTGATTTAAAAAAAATCTAGAGTATGCACAGTAGTAGAGTATTATTATGTTATCACTTCTATATTTAAGAACATTGGCTACTATGTACTGTTTCTTAGTCTGATAATTAACTTGGACTTGTACCACACTTGGCTTAAGTTCTTCTGAGCTCCTATTATCTGAAATTATGACCACACAACAAATAGACTAGATAAAATGTTATCTATTAAAGCTAAGGTCAATTATTCACATAACACCACTTTTTGTCCCTCCTGTTACCTTGCATTGCTAGGTCAACCCTTCTATTTCTGTCTTCCATGTTACATTTTTGAATAACCTTGGCAAGTGTGAATTGCCCCTAATAATGTGTTTTGTTGTTTACAACAATCTCTGATATTACTAGCTATTCTGGCTAATATTTTTGTTTGTGATCTACAAAGAACTGGAAATATTGTTCCAGTTCTTGATTCATATATTCTGTTTGTCTATTTGTTTATAGATGAAAGGATGTTGATAACTTTGTCTCAATTCCCAGTATTTTATTCAGCTTCTTAGTCAACTCTATTATAAACTATAGTCCATTATCTGAAATCACACTCTTCAGTAACCTATGTAACCTCTACACATTATCTCTAAACAACCTTGCTAGTCCTTCTGCTGATGTTCTCTTTATCATTGCCATAAAATGAGTCATTTTTGACAACCTATCAAAAACCACCAAAATTATATCCTTTTCTACTACTAACAGCAACTTTGTGATAAAGCCAACTGTTAGATGTGTTCACAGTTTCTTCAGTACCTCATTTGCCATTAACTTCTCCATTAGTGTCCCTGTCTTATTCTTTATTCTTTGACACAGATTATATATATTCATATATTTTCCAACATTCTTTGTTACTTCTGGCCACTAGTAATTTCCTGTCACCAACTCTGTTGTCTTCTATCTTCCTCCATGTCTAGCTACTAACACATTATAGTACAATCAGATTATTTTTACTCTTAGCTCTTCATTCTTTAATATATACACCTTTTTTTCTTCAACACCAACACTCTCTCTATCTGCCATTCATCCCTTCTTAACTTCTGCTTTCTTCATCTCTTTTATTACTCTAACTACCTCATTGTTTTTTCCTCTAGTTATTTTTATTTTTCCTAATATCTACTTCCAGTCTTTCTATTACTACTTCTGCTAAACTATAAATCCATTCCTCCTTTATTAATTTTTAATTTTTATCATTATTTTCTGTTCTTACCTTCTAATATAGTCTTTTGCTTAATCTATCTGTCTTTCCCATTTTTGCTCCTGAAACATGTTACAAAGTGAAATAAGATCTTAACAAATATAACATTCAATGAGTTTGTCTTCTGTTCAACTTCTGTGCCTTTATGAAATATTCCAAATTCTTATGATCTATCCAGATCTCAAACTTGAACTTAGTACCTTCTAACAAATGTCTATAGTTTTCCAAATCTCTAATAACTGTTAACATCTCCTTGTTATAGATCTCATAATTTTTCTCTATCTTGTTAAGAGATTTTAACAAGTATACTATCAGTCTCCATCATCTATTTTCACACTCCATCAATAAGATTCCTTTTGTTATATAGTTTGATGCATCTACTCCCATCCTCAATATAAGTCTGGTACTATTAATACTAGTTCTTTTTGTAAATCTCTCCTTTAAATTCCTAAATGCCTTTTCTTGCTTCTTTGTCCAATTCCACTTCTAATTCTTCTTGACTAAGTCATGTAATAGTCTGGCTATAAATAAAAAATCTTGAATGAACTGCTGATAATAATTGGCTAGTCTTAAAAACTTCTGTATGTCCTTGACCTCTTTTGGAATTGGCTAATCCAATACTTTTTTCACCTTCTCTTTCTCTATCTTAATTTCCTTTGGTCTTATTACTGCTCCCAAGAATCCTACTTCTCTAACCTTTTACTTGTACTTTTCCTGTTTTACATACAAATCATTCTCTGCCAACCTCTTTATTACCACTTCATTATGTTCCTTCTCCTCCTCTGTTTCTACTAGAATGTTACTGAAGAATTAGTAAGTCCAAAGAGCATTACTGTAGATTCAAATGACCCTTCTAAAGTTGTGAACACTGCCCTCTACTTGTCTCCTTCCTTTATTTATACATTATTATACCTTCACCATAGATTTAATTTAGTAAATATTTTTTTTGTACCTATATTTTCTACTATGTCCAAAATCAAAGATAAAGGATAATTATTTTTAATTGTCTATTCATTCAAATATCTATAGTTCTGAACTATTCTTTTCTTACTGTCTTTTTTTCCTATAAAAAATACTAGTACTATTTAAAGCAACTTTGAGAGTCTGATATACTCCTTTCTCAATTGTTCTTTTATAAACTTGCACACCTCTTCTCTCTCTTCTCTCAACAATAGATATATCTTCCCCTTCTTGGATACAAATTCTTTCTTCACATCTATTGCATGATCTTACTTCTTCCTTGTTAGCATTCTTTCACTTGCTTTCTTTCCAAAAACCTGAATCCACTTGTGAAACTTTTAAGAAACCAATTTTCTGGCCTCTTCTTCATATTTTGCTGTTTCTTTCTCCCTGTTCCAAATTTCTCATTCCTCTGCTATCTCCTTCACTTTTATTATTCTTTTCTTTTTGTTTCTTTTTTTTTTCTTTGCTCCTTCTCTTTTTACTTCTTTCCCTTTTCTTGCTTCTTCTCTTCCTCCTTCTACTTCTGCCACCTTAGTTTTTCTTATTTCAGTCTCTATTATTTTTCATACTCCTCTAGACATCTTGTCATCTTGACCTCTTCTATTCTCTAGTTAATCTCAAGATTGTGGTATACTAGCTATGGTATTTCCAAAATTGTACTCCACTTTTAACTATCAATTACATTGATCTCTGTTTTTTTCCTATACTTCTGACAATAAATATTTACTTCAACTATATATTTGATTAGCCTCTCCTTATTGAAAGAACTATCTATATTTCTTATATAAATAGACCTCTCAATTTTTTTCAGTTTAAATTCTTGTTTTCTTGCAGATTTCAAACTCATAACCAATCTTGTTGCCCTACTATCCAACAATGCCTCTACTGTTATCCCTTCTTGTATATCAATCCTTTCTAGCTCAATCTTTACTATCACTTCTCTTAGTATATCCTCATTCAAGTTGTAACAGGATATATTATCTATTATTCTACTGAGTATTGCAAACTTATAAAAGAGCTTAATCAAGAACTATTAAACTCTTATTTTTTTTAAAATTTACAATCATTATTCTGGTAGCTAATCTGTCTTCTCTGTCTAATCATTCTCTAATTTCTATAGTATTTAGCAATGTGTTTAAAACCTCCACAGTTATAACAATTCCTTTCTTTATTCACATTCATAGCATATAGATTCCATCTAGGTATAAATCCTACCTGCTGTTGTTATGGGTTAACCACAACTACATTTATCCTCTCAACTCCTTCCATTAGTACAGGCCCTACTAACATTTGTTGAAATTCTTATTTCCTCAATCAAACTTGAGACTATGGCAATCATTACTTTGTCTCTCTAGTATTTGCTAGTATGTTCATCTTTGGTATCTGATTTCTTTTTTCTCTCCTTTCTTTCAATCTTTCAGTTAAGATCGTTGACGATGGACTTGACTTTTATTTTTCACTTTTTATTTTATTTTATTTTGTTTTGTTTTTCTTTTATTTTTCTATTTTTAGAACAACTCAGGTTAGGGTTTATCAGTCAC
>Ga0157363_1005982_pt1 | contig 11415 bp, 7 predicted proteins | sample AttsexASBM1_FD_111477 | JGI IMG/M metagenome (GOLD analysis project Ga0157363, IMG submission 111477) | Fungus gardens microbial communities from leaf cutter ant in Ribeirão Preto, State of São Paulo, Brazil - Atta sexdens ASBM1 | ecosystem: Host-associated > Fungi > Mycelium > Unclassified ...
ATAAATTTATATACCGTGTACACACACACACACACACACACACACACACACACACACACACACACACACACAAAGTATATACATGGTATATACATGGTATATAATGTTTATGTACATGGTATATAGTTTACATACATGGTATATAAACTTATATATAGGATTTTATCCTGAATCGTGAAATACAAACCGTTGAAAATGAGTTCAAATAAAACAGTGGATAAAAATAAAATGAGAAAAGTAAACATTGAATTAAATTAGCTGAATTGAAATTGCAGCGCTTTTACGAGAATATCTTCCTTTCCGCAAATTCTTTTTCTTGGTTCCACCTTCAGAGAATCTTTTCATCCCATTTTTTTCAACCCACACCCCCACGTTATCTCACACCCGGGCTATTGTTACCGTTTTTACTGAGCCCGTTTCTTCCCTACAAGCCATCTGCATGCATCGCTGCTTTATCAAAGGATCGTTTCGACGGCGACGACGATGATGGCAACGGCGACGACTCTGACGTTGGAAGGAAAAACCTGCGTCGCTCCTCTCTGCCCTGGATATGGATTTTTCTTATATTTTCCGTATTGACTCGCCGGAGAAAGGCGCGTTCGCTCTCGCTAAGTCTCGCGTAGAAGGAAAAAAGAGAACAGAAGGAGCAAGCAGAGAAGATGTATCCGCGACGAGGGAAGATCTCGCCCCTTCGCTGCATTGCTCTCATCCTTCTCCCAACCTCGTAAAACATACCAGTGAAATAAAACGGCCTTGCGCTGACATCGTGTATGATTTAGGTGCAATATAATTCTTACTCCCAGTTCGACGACTTCGTTCTCCTATGATTTCTCCTCGGCGTTTCTTAACCCCTACGTTCTCCACCCTTTTCCCTCCTACTGACGATTCATACTCCATCTCTGCGTCGCCATACGAACGGTGGGTGAACCTGCTGTAGGCCCGAAGAACGTATGGTGAGTTCCCGAGGAGGAAGCGAAAGAAAGAGAAGGAAAAGAGAAGTAGGTGGCGAAGATTCACGACGGAAACTTTTTCTTCCGTCGGTTTTGCGGGGAAAACACGGTAACCCAGTGACACGCGAGGAAGTGCGTTATTTAAAGAGGCCCGAGATATTTCGAAGTTCTCGCTGTCATTCTTAGTCTCTTTTCAACACTCTTTCGCTTGTGCGATTATGAACACGACACACTTTACAAGAAGCAATGAATCTCCTTTTCTAATTGCTTATTCATGATTGTTCCTTGAAGAAAAATGTGTAATGTGTAACACATTATTACGTATCTTTAAACGAAGGATTTTTTAATCTTTACAACTTGTATTTCACAATCTGTTCTCTTTAAATAAAAATAAAAACTGCGTCTATTTGAATCATGGACTTTCTCCGTTTTTGTTCTGAATGATTAAATTGTAATATTATGATATCATATAATTGAAATGTGTCTCTTTGAATTTTATTACAAAAAAATCAGTCGTTAATTCGTGAATATTTACAGAGAATTCGCATAACAAGTTAACTAAAATTTTTATATACCGAAGAAACTTCTATTAATCCGCGCTATAAACCGCCGTTGTAAAAGGCGCTTGGCATTATCGAGCTAGAAAGGCGACGCAATATCCTTCAGACAGCTCTCAGTAATAAAAAAAAAAAGGAAGAAGGAAAAGAGAAAGAGAGGCTGTTTCGATCGATCGAGTTTTGCTCATCGATAATACTGCACGATCCTTTTTGCGCTTATTGCTGTGAAATTACGTCACGTAACTATAAATGTCCACTGTCTCAACACAGGAAGTCGTAAAATTTCTCATTTCCGGAGAAAAACCCAACCATATGTACATACACATACGTACATACAAACTCTTTTATGTTCGTATGTATTCTTCATTTCTTTGCCAATTCGGAAAATCTTTTTCTTAACGCATTGAGCATAAATTTCTATATATATGTAATATCAAATCTATTTTCTCTCCAATTCTTCATATTTCTTTCTCTCTCTTCAGAATTAATCATTATCTATGTTTATTACAAAGAAGGAAATAATATTTATTATATTATATATATTTAAATATTCGTTTTATTTATTAGATTTTCTTCATTAATGATTCAACTTTATATTTATTAGCGACATGAAAATGGAACGGCAATAAAAGTCATTAGTTTTTCTTGTCCTTGCAATAAAATACTCATGTAATAAGTCCGCGAAAGATGGAAAATTTTCATATATTTTCTGATGACGCCATTGCATTATGTGGAATAATAAATTGCACTCATTTGCGTTATGACTGTACATATATGTATGTGTGCTAATCTATCGTAGTGTAACGAGCATGTTTGCAGGTCGTCCCGTATCAGATTATAACTGCAACAGCAAATTTCATGACTAATATAGCAGTAGTGACGTCAATTGTAATCTGCGAAATAAATAGATATAATTGAATCGACAATAAAACGAATAAATCTTTCAAAGCATGGTGTAAGATATTTTGTTTGAATATTGCATTGAATTTTATTTGGAAGAAATAAATATCTTTATAAGAAGAGAAGATATATTTCATAAGAAAAAGAAAATTATATATTCCATATCATATACATATTAAATATACATATTAAATATATGTGCATTTAATTTCTATATTCTAATAACTCTTCGAAGTTACTCATACAGCACAGATAGCAATTATTTTCATTCGTTATTACATATATCGCAACAAACGTATTCTTCTCTTCACTGGACTTTTTATTTTTCAATCGATCGTTCACGCGCGCGGCAAATGCAAATGCGAAACGCATGGCAAAGGTTCCGCAACCCTTTACGACTGCGGTAACATTACGCTATTATTAATCGAGTCGCGGCGACAAGTAATTTACATCTCTACGGGGGTCATAAAACTTTATTAAGAATTATGACGAGACGCGATGGTGGATCGTGGTTAGCGAAGACGTGTGCATAAGCATCGGCCGCATAATCAACTTTCCTTTGTACTTTCTATAGAGTGTCTTTGATGGTTTCTTAATATGATTTCTTTCATTAATTCTGACAACGAGTAGATTCTTTTCTTTAAAATCTTGCTATTCAAGTTTTAAACGATTAAAAATTTGAATATATTTTCGTGACTCGGATTTTCGCAAGCAAATAACGAATGCTTTGTTCTTCGTTTACTTTTACTTAGTCAGAATTTATTCCAATAAAATTTTTAATTTAAATATCGATTATAAAGGTATTGAAAAGCAAATATTAGAGAAGATATCATCAATTCGATAAAAGTTCTCTCTATAAAAAATTCAACTTCTTACATCGTTAAACCTTTTGATATACTTATAGAACCAGAATCAGCCTACACACCACGTATAATTTTCTCATCACGTGCATTTTTAATCCTCCGTCGACAACATGTAATTTTGCAATCTAACTCTTTCAGCTTCAATGCGTGTTTCTATATTGTGTGTTCCACATTTTACAAGAATCTGAAAAAAATTCTTGTGCACTTGTGAAAGCAATAAGTTTTTACCATTATAAAAATCGGATTGTATAGAAAATATTGAATCTCATCATTTATCAGTTTATCCTAAAATTCGCAATACAAAAATCAATTATATCTCCAAAAATCTTCATAGAGTTAGTTCCGAATACACATACAATTATACACAATAGGTGTAATAAACCGTAAAAAATCAATCAATCATGGTCGACTATTCTTTTCATATTCAACCGTGATTGGTCAATATCTTACGATTTAAAAGCTTACTATAGTTATTATCTTCGAGATTGGCTTAGAAGAGTTTTATATTATTATAGATTCATCATTAGATTTAGTATTATGCCGAATAAAAATACGATTATATGTACTTAGTTACTTCTCTATATTATATACATGCTTTTTAGACAAAATATCTTTTAGACAAGATATCGATAAGGATAGTGGATTGAGAAATTCCCTTCAAGAGGAGGGAAAATGCGGAGATCCGGGAACACCGTGTATGCGTTCCATCGGCACCGGGCACGAATGCGAATACCGCCGACCCACCGCCCACCATTACCACTACCATCGCCGTAACTATCGTGATCACGGAGGTTGCTATAAATCACACAGACGAGGAAGAGCCGTCGCGCGCCAAGACATAGCGGTCTCGCTGATCTCGCTAAAGGAGAGAAACCCACGTCGAGATACGCGCCGCGAAACCTTGATATCTTACGTAGCAACTCGCAAATCGATACCACCGTGCCTGCGTGCTCATTCTCTTTTTCTCTCAGACCATTCTCATTGAAGAAAATAAAATTCCTGACCGCGAAGCGTCATTTACTGTATTGTTGTTGCACGTGTTCGTGTTCAACACTGAACGCTGGACACGTTTGAGTTGCATTTCTTCAATGAAACGATGATTTTAATGTTTCTCACGTGCAAGTGCCATAAGGAACAGCTATATTAATTCAAAGACGCCATTGCGGAAAAGATATCGTTAATCCGTAAGGATAATACGCTCGCAGATTAATGCGGATCGCATTGACGCAAGACAAAAATTTCAGATCGAATTCGACGGACTTGAGAGATACGGTTGTCCTCAACAACAATACCTCCCGTACAACCGTATCGTGGAAACACTTCCGCCGCTAAGAGTATATCGATGAGGATTTAATTGAAATGGACAAAAAAGTGTGGTTTCTTTGTTCGCGGAGCTTATTTTCCGTCTTTTTCTCGCCGAAGAGCGCGATAGCTCTTTGTCCAGGATATAGCCGCTGGTACAAAGGGGAGGCCCGACCAGCTCTTCCCCCGTTCCTCTCACCCTCCTCGAGGGGCACCAGGGGGTGAACGGCATGTTGGCGGTAAAGAGACAGCGGGGGGTGGAACCTGCGGGGAAAGGGAAACCACGCATGCTTGCTCTGGATGGTTCGTCGGCTGGGTGGTTTGGATGGTTGGGTTAGTCGACCCTTCCTCCCCTGTCACCCCTCCTTGCACCACGGGGTTCTCCCCGCTGGATCGATATGTCCCACTGAACCAACTGAGAGCGAGGCTCAGAGAGAACGCTGGTGGTTCACCCCCTGCCGTCAGCCACCCCCTTTCGCGCCACCCCGGGCTGCACAGACGTCGTGTCCTCCACTACCGAACGGGCGGCGACACCGCTTCCTCCTGCTCTCCTTAGCAACAAGCTACAGCTACGGATCCGCGCTTTCTGTTCGATCGGATTCTATCTTCATCGTCCTCGAATCGCCCCTAAAGTAGACTGCATTTCCGTGGAAATATCGGTGCCGCGTAAATACCCATCTTTTCGCGGTTGCGAAATCGATACCTATTCGGCTCTCGCCAATCGAATCTTAAAGGGTATCGGTACTTGGATATCAGTCGCACGCGGATGATGTAAGATGCGCTCGTCCGGAAAATGCGAATCGTGCTCGTAGGATGCGATTCCTCGATTCCTCGGCACAATTCAATTTCGAACCATCGAAAACGGTCGCGAATTTAATTGTAGAAATCCACACACTGGAGAGTTCTGGGTGGAGACCCGGCATTTTGTCACATGATGTTTCTACACGGTAGAATAACTGCACGTATTTTACCGGATTTCACCGTTCCCGAAATGTAGAAAAAGAAAAAGAGAGACGAGAGGCGGAAGAGGGCGGTCGGTTGGTCGAAACTAATGGAAGACGGCGGGATTGATTATCCATAAACACACATGAACGGCCGAACGGCGGCGGTATCGCACATCCATTGCGCGAGAGAGAACAATGGCGGCTAATGGTTCCCGGAATCGTAATTAGCGTCAGTTAACCAGGACGAGTAACGAGAGGAGTCGATTCTATGGGATTTCATTGTCGGAAATAATGAGCGCTTCGTAGTAACCGCGATTGCGACCAAACCGATGGACAGCTCGAAATATTGTACGCAGAATATTGGCCGAATGCCGGGCCTGGGAACAGGCGGCGCGTTAATGAAACGCACGCGGAGCACGATTTATCGACAGATTATAAATCGTTTGCTCGTGCTCTTGTTACGCCGACTTCCATTGCGCATTTGACATCGACTAGTCCGACGATTTCGCCATAGTTAGCATTTTCAAAACTCAAACCTCCCTGGAGGATTTTGATCACTTGCAATCAATCCGTAGCAATAAATGTGGATACAGTAAACAATAATTATTAAGAAAAATATAAAATTTAATATTAATATTAAGAATATAGAACATTATAAAATTTAATGTTAGGCCACATGTCTCGAATTAATCATATAACTTATTTCTTAACGTGGAAACATGTGGAAAGTGGAAAGTGAAAATTTTTATGTACGTATTATATATAAATACAAATACATACAAAAAATTATCTTTTTACGTTTCCGTTCGAGGGAAAAAATTGCATGATTAACTCCCTGATAAAAATTGATATCTAGAAAAGAGGAAAAAAAAAGAGAAAGGAAAAAGAAAGAAAAAAAAAGAGAGAAATCATTATTTATTAAGTGCTCTAAAACTGGATTCCCTCAAGCGCTAAAAAACAATACATGATTGAGTAACGGAATAAAAGAAATAGAAACCAAATACATAAAATAAAATTCCAATAAAAATACAAATAGATATAAAGATAGACAAATGTAGAAAAAGATAAAATATAGACAAAGATAAAAATTGAGAAACACAATAACTAATAGCATGCGCAAAGTTCAGTTATAATATAATAATGGAAGTCCTACAAGCATAGTGGAAACATAAATACAAGTCAGAAAGAGAGAAAGGGGAGGGGGGGAGTTGAAGAGAATACAGGACCAATTTTATCCGAAAATAAAACATCCGTGGACGATGCATTACGCTCACCATACGTCAAATCGGAAAACATTGCCGGAAAGTTTCCGTCGCCGACTTCTCCCTAAGAGTTGGACGATATTTCCTACGTGCCTGCCAAAGAAATTTCCGACTTGCTAGGGACGCGGCTGCCGTTGACGACCGCGAAGCGGATGACTTCGAGAGAGAACTTTCGTCGTTTTGAAAAGGGTTCGATACGCGCGTGAGTCGTCGTCTTGTACGTGATTTTGTTTTCACCACCTCCGGTACGGGTATCGTTTTCGTTAGATGAATTTTCCGCGATGCTAATGTAACATTTTCGATATTCCGATACATTCGTAAAAACACTTTTGCATTTCATATTGTGACGTATTTGTGAATCTGCAAAACATACTCGTCTCATAGTTTTTTATCCGATAATATTTAATGATATAGACTTTAATTTAATCATATAAAATATATAGTGTCATAATGTAATATAATAATAATAATACGATATATATCGCAGAGAAAGATTAATAAACTAAAAATGATTTAATTTATACGTATACAAAAATAATAACAGAACTAATGGAATATGTAAAATAACATTAGTAAGTCAAGCTCGTGAAAGTAATCAACAACAATAAATTATTACGGTCGAATTAAACAAGCAATTAATATATTAAGAAGATATTTTTGCTTTTAGCATCATTTTATAATCACTTTTTAGAAATTCCTTTTTTATAAATGTAACAGTCATAAATTTGAAACTTGTTACATTTATTCTTTAATATTTGAATATTCTTTATAAATTTTTTCAAACATTATCAATGATTTGCTTGGTATTTATTAATGAATTTATATGGGCACATAAAAGAAATACCTGTCTGTTGTTACCACGATTTAAGATGCATGAATTATCTGAAACAAAAAATTCAAAAAGATTCTTAATCTATATAAGTATTTATAGTTCTCGTCCGACTTACAATCAAATAAAAAGTCCTTCTGATTTTTTATGTAAAGAAAACGTTCAGAAATAAGTAAAAAAAATCAAAAATTTTTTCAAACATTTAAAAAAAAATCAATTTTTTTAATTTGATTGTAAAATCGGATGAGAATTATACTTAGAGTCTTTTTGAATTTTTTGATTCGGATAATTCCTGCATGATGACAATAATAAACAGGTATTTTTCACATGCATATAAATTTGTTAATATAAAAGTCAAGAAAATCGTTTATATTGTTTATAATGTTTGAAGAAATTTATAAAGAACATTCAAACATCAAAAAATAAATTTCAAATTAATGGCTATATTAAAAAAAAAAAAGGAATTCCTAAAAAATGGTTAATAAAATAATATTAAAAGCGAGAGAATATCTTCTTTATTTACATAATAATAATAATATGTAATATAACAGAAAATTGAAAGAATATTGATATGTATAATATAAGATTGAATCTGTGTTTCTTCGAGAGATAAAATTGCTTTTTTCAATTGTACTCCAAGTTATCATTATTTTCAGTAATAATTTGAACTTCGTTTTCGCGATATCGTAACGCGACTGCCGTATATCGCGGGATCGCGATATGTAATGAAGACTAATAGTGGCACTGTCGCAACCGCAAATGTCGAGACACTTAATGTCACGCGAAAATGGGCCTTAACTGATGACTCGGAAACTCCGTACAGAGCATTCGTGCCTCTATTCGTTACACTAAAAGCTGCTTGTCTTCGGTTCTCCACGAACTGTTTCATCTCGAAAGTCCTGTACTCGTAATCATGTCAGACACTTATGCGATTAATGTTAATAACTATTGCGTAATCGTACTTCACGAAAAAGACAGATTTTTCTTTTTTTAGTTCGATCTACTTCCCGTTAACTTTAATCAAAGATCGTTCAAAGTTCGTTTCTTGATAAACGACAAAAATTGCAAACTCAGGGAAACTAACAAGCTCGAATTAAATTATGCATTCAGTCAGTTGATGTTTAATAATCGTTGCATAATGTATTTCATGCATTCAGAAAAAAGAAGCATTTTTTATAATGATGGTAACTGATGGGTAACAATTATATAAGTTTTACAAATAAGATTAATACATAATAGTTAAATTATTTTATAGATATTACAACTAAAATTGAACAATTATAAGAACTAATGAGTTTTCGTATATAACCATTCAATTTTAGTTATAATAATTATAAAATAGTTTATTCAACACTTTTCTCTATCTATATGAAAAATGTTTTGTTTTATGAACTAAAATTTTGTTGTAGGAAAAAAGTTTAATTGAAATTATTCAACAACAATTTTTTAATGATATATACAGAATAAAAAAAAAGTTTTATTAAAATATACCAAACAAAACTAATTTTAAACTAAATCGTTTAATTATTTTTGCTATTTACAAAGCAAAACAATTATTTTGCAGTTCCAACTAATTTTTTGCTATATAACGAAATATTTAGTTGATATTAAAAAATATAAACTACATAGTTTTGTTAAAGGCAGTAAATTTTTTTTCGTAGTAAATAAAACAATGTACATTAATTCTTCTTAATATACAAAACTTTTATAAATGTTACCTATGTAATTTGCTTCTACCATGCCTTTTTTTCTGTGAATGTATTAGGAAACTGAAGGAGTAACAGCCTTCGTTCGAGCGGAAATTTTGTCTAGAGCTCACAATTATCGTCGATAAATTTAATGACGAAGACCGCAAATTCGGAAGAAACGACAAGCTCACCGATCGATTTATACATTTCCGCGGCCAGTGGGTTAATTACGTTTCCCCGTAGCGTGACTGCTAGCATATACTCGTTTCCCGGACAAAGAGGACACCCGAGCGAATCGCTCGCTATCTGTTTTCGAGCGGTTAGCAAGTGGTGGCAACGGTGGCCGTTGCGGCAAGGCGGACAAGGAACACGCACATGCATGTGCGTGCGTCATCGCGAGATATCAGCGTGCCGCCGAACTGTCTGTCAGGCGAGGTTGACTGCGTGCGCGCGCGCGCGAGTTTATCTACGCGCGCGAGACAGCTGTAATACGCGCGGTGCCTCCGTTCACGTGTCCGTGCACGCGAGCCCGATAGAACGCGAGAATCTAGAGAGACGAGAGGAGGAGAATGCGGGGAAAATCGCGGAATGGTGGAAGACGTGCGGAGTGAGAGACGAGATGGCGATTAGGTCGCGGCTTGTACGACCCGCATCATCGCTATACATAGATCGAAACGCACTTGTCGTGAGGCTCGCGCTCCGGAATTAGATACGTTACGACACACGCGAGCACAGCGATGCATTTTTTTCCCCTCCGTTTTTCTGTATAATCCTTTTTCTCTCGTATTTCTTTCGAAATTTACTTTACGCGCTCGTCCGCGAATCAACAATCATTGGTTGATTACACGATCGTGCTTCAAACGTCTTTTGTATTTATGTAATGTCCTGAAATAGATTAGGAAGAGGAAAATACGTACGAATAAGTAATATTAATAACGTAATGGCAGATAATAAATTATCGACTATTAGAGGTAGTAAATTGTCAATCATTCGCTCGCTGTGCCATTTGTAATACGTACGATGTAATCAGTTATATTATATATCTGTTAACACTAATACCGAGCGATTTCTTTTTTTTTTTTATGCATAAGCTTCATGATATTAACTTAATATTAAACACAGTGATTCTAGATCCTAGAGTTTCTTTTAAATAGCATGTCGCACAAAATTATGTTTCGTAATACAAATTAGCACAAAATGAGTACTAAATTATTCAGTAGATCATTTCGATTCCACTTCATTTGCTTTTGCCAGTTCGACAAAAGTATCGAGCGATCATTTTTATATTTTAAATTAATATTACATTTCTTGTGTAAAAGATGGAATTCTGAAATCTTTTATTATCTTTTATTCAATAATTACATCCTTTATAGTGAAATATTCGGTTCTTTTATTACTTTCTTTATTTCTTAATTTATTTACTTGATCCTTTTTATATGTCTATGTCCATCAATGAAGATTACTATTCCAATTCTAAGAGTTTGAAAAAGAAGAATAAGTTGAATCGAGATTAAAATCATTCTACATTGATGAAGACGGATATTAGTGATTAAAAAATTGGTACTGCTAACGGTTTCTAGACACAATATATTTGTGATCTTATTAATATTATTAATTCAAACTGTTTTTAAATATTTGAAAAAGAGTTCTCAATGTTATACAGAATAATTATATAATACTGAGCGTTCTATTGTCAATATCTCGCGGCGGGTCTAAAGGCCATTATAAATGTAGATTCACATGAGCGATGTCATGCGAGTTTGTGTTTCAATGCCAAACTCACGATTTAAGAGAGGAAACACAGAATCTTGCATAATGCATAACACATAAGAAAAATGAATCAATCAAAGTCCTTTATCTTCCTTTCCATGAAATAAAACACTCTGATTAGTTGATTTTCTTATGCTTTATGTATTATGCATTATGCAGAGGTCTGTGCTTCGGCCTTTACGCATCGGACTGTATAAAAAACGACCGGGGGAGCTAGACGATGAACATATTACAGCGAATCCCGTTAACATTACGTTACGCGTAAGTCAGGCACGCGATGGACTACGCGTGATTACGCGCGTATAATTGTGACGTGGAACGCGCACGTTAAATTTCGCACTGCAAGAGCG
>Ga0157363_1005983_pt1 | contig 11415 bp, 12 predicted proteins | sample AttsexASBM1_FD_111477 | JGI IMG/M metagenome (GOLD analysis project Ga0157363, IMG submission 111477) | Fungus gardens microbial communities from leaf cutter ant in Ribeirão Preto, State of São Paulo, Brazil - Atta sexdens ASBM1 | ecosystem: Host-associated > Fungi > Mycelium > Unclassified ...
ACAAAGGGTAGCTACTATTGCAGCTGTGTGAATGGTTACACATTAGATGCGGATAAGCATACATGCAAGGCATTTAATCATAGTGCTGCGTTTTTGATTATTTCCAATAGACATACTATTCTGGTAGCTGATCTTCAAGATCAAGCATTGGAACGAGTTCCTATCAATGTAGAGAACGTCGTGGCGACTGCCAGTAATATGCACACAGGTACTATTTTCTGGTCGGACATGAAGTTGAAGCGAATCTCACGATTAGATCGTGGTAGTGATCCTCAAGATATCATTAGTACTGGTTTAGATTTGGTAGAAGGCCTAGCCTACGACTGGATTGGTCAGAATCTTTACTGGTTAGACTCAAAGCTGAATACAATCGAAGTTGCTAAGGAGACTGGAGTTGGAAGGATGATTCTTGTTAAAGAGAATATTACACAGCCACGTGGAATGTGTTTAGATCCCAGTGAAGGTGCAAGATGGCTCTTCTGGACCGATTGGGGTGAAAACCCTAGAATCGAAAGAATTGGAATGGATGGCACCAATCGATCTACTATTATCAGTACAAAAATTTATTGGCCTAATGGTCTTGCGCTAGATATTGCAAATCACAGAATATATTTCGCAGATAGCAAATTAGACTTTATCGACACTTGTAAATATGACGGCAGCCAGAGACTTCAGGTTTTAGCCAGCTCACATTACCTTCTGCATCCCCATTCACTTACTCTCTTCGAGGACACTATGTACTGGACTGATCGGCAGCTCAATCGAGTTCTTTCTGCACACAAATTTAAGGGTTCTAATCAGACAGTGGTGTCGCATTTAATTTCGCAGCCTCTTTCCATACACGTGCATCATGCAGTCCTACAACCGATCACTGCAAATCCTTGTGCCAACACATCTTGTGAACACTTATGTCTTCTATCGCCTAATCCAAAAGGATACAGTTGTAAATGCCAGGTAAGTAATTACACAGATTTCAAAGTAGGAAACTATCAGAAATTCTATTTATCTAGATTGAATTATTTTTTCTCTGTTGATGTTTGAAAAGGTTGGATTTAAATTACTATCTGATGGACGTTGCATGGAAGAGGAGACACCATATTTAATGGTTCTTCGAGGTTCTCAGATCATTGACATTTCTTTGACCCCTAAAGAAACTAAAACTGGATACATCACGCCTATCGTAGGTGTGGAAGGCGGAAGATTTATCGAATATGACAGAAGAGATCGTATTATCTACTGGTTGCAAAGTATAATAACTAATTTTTTATATTTCTTGTTTTGCAAAGTCTTCTTGAGATCTAAATTCTTCAAGTTTTAAGAGAGAATTTTATTATTTATTAATTTTATTATTTATATCAGGCAAAGATAGCGATAACGAGAACGGTACGATTTATGCCATTCCCTATAATGGTGGCAACCGGACGGAGTTTCCAAATCCTTCTGGTGATACTGGTATTGTCGGTTCACCATCCACTATGGCACTGGATTGGCTTGGACGCAATATGTTTATTGGTAACAAATTTGCATCTAATATCGAAGCTATCAAATTAGATGGCAAGACACGATTTCGTACAATCGTTTTATCAAATGATGGAAATCGAACGTCAGTATCTAAACCAAAGGCGATGTGCGTTGATCCTATTGACGGACAAGTGTTTTGGGTGGACGATGGAGGTTTTGGAGTGCCCCAGAAGATTGGGCGGGTTAATATGGACGGCAGTAATCCGTTAGTTCTTGTAGAGAGTCTAGAACGCCCTGAAGCAATTACTATCGATATACCTAGCAAAACCTTATACTTCTCTTGCAAAAATCCAGTTTTCATCAAATCTATGTCAACGGATGGTCAAAATATTCGTACCATTCTCACCGCGGCAAATAACATGGCAATGCCTAAGGCAATAGCTGTCCATGAATCTCGTTTATATTATTTGGATTCACTTTTTGATAAGATCGAGCGTGTTGATTTGTCTAATGGTGATAATCCAGTCATTATCATTGATAACGACTCTGAGCTTCGTACTCTAACCATTTATAAAAAACGTGCAACTGGATCTCATCCTTGTCTTATAAACAACGGAGGTTGTGAACAGCTTTGTCTACCTGCGTCTGGAGGTACACGCGTTTGTGCTTGCGGAATGGAATATAAAAAGGTTACGGAAACCAGATGCGAACCTTATAAGACTTTCGCAGTGGTAACTCAGCTGGATGTTGCTAGAGGTTATAGTCTTAAAGATTCCAAAGAAGCTATGATACCCATTACTGGACCTGGCCATCATATCCTCCATGTTGATGTACATTACGCAGGAAACTGGATATATTGGGTGGAATTCAATCGAGGCTTTTGGAATGGTATTTTCAGGTAAAATAAGACTAAAAAATGTTTTTACAAATGTTAAAATCTTTGGATGATTTCTTCATGAAAATACGATGTGCGTGCGCGCGCGCGCGCGCGCGTGTGTGTGTGTGTGTGTATATATGTAAAAATAATATTAAGAATCTTTATTTTAGATCGCATATGTGAGAAACACAATCAATACTAGAAATTTAAAATGCCTATTATGATCGAAGCTGGATTTTTATTGCTTTGAATAATTTAATCTTGAATTAGAGAAAAGTCTCTTATTATGAGATAGGCGCCTAATATGAAATGATGGCGTTTCTGCTAAACTAATGAATGCTATCTATTGATTCCACCATAAATTTATTGCTCTTGGATTGAAAACTATTTAGTAGAAAATTTATTATTAGATCATGCCCGTCATTGTAAGATTTTAAAATTTGAATATTTTCAAGTTTCATTGAGATGCGCCTTTAAACCTTGTTTATTATTTAATAAATAAATATTTGGCAATAAATTCTTCATGTAGTGAGAATGTAGATAGAGTAAAATCGTACTAATAGAAAAATACAGGATATGTAGAATTGCTTAATTGCAGAAGTTAGATAGTAAAACTGTAAGGCGTGGAAATCGTAATATGAGATACCCAGGGTATCTCTAATATGAAATAATCCATGTTCCTATGTCAAAGTGAAAATCGTTGCTAAAGTATAAATGTTATTGTAAATAATAAGAAAGATAACCTGAATGAACGTCGAGTGCCTATTTCTGCGATGCTTAATTCAAACTACCTGAAGATGAGTTTTGGGTATAATCTATCGCATGCTCATTTTTTGCACACGCTGTTTGTTTGTATTTTAGAAACATTAAATGAAGTTTTTTAATTGCAATACTGATATATCTTTTATTATCGATCTCGGGGCATCTCATATTAGGAGCACAAGTTTTTTGCGATTTTTGCTCACTTTTTACATTTCTTTAATTTTCAAAAAAAATTAAATTTGAATTAAATTTTATATAATATTATCTTACAGTTTATTAAATTCCCTTCCAAATGACCTATTATTTTTTAAAATTCTGCCCATAGACTTCTAGCATTTACCCAAAAAGAACTTGATATCTCATAATAGGGGCCTTTCCTCTAGTAATATACTATATATGTACTTGCATATATATCATATTATAGTTTTTTAGAATTGCGCGCCGAATTGTTTTTCCGGATTATAAGCGCAATTAAAACCATTCTAATAATCGCGAATTAAACTGATGAGCAATTTTAATAATTTGATGTTATCTTCAAGTCCTAAGCCATTATACCACCGAGATCTTAATATATATAGGATGTCTTAAAATAATCGCCAAATATTTCATGGGCAGATAGAGCGAACTAAACTGAGTCGAAAAGTTTTCTACTATTTTGCAATTTTTCTAATAATTAATAAGATATTAATTACTAAAAATTATCAAATATTAGTTTTTAATAATTTTTATTCAAGTATTATCAACTTTACAGAAAAATAGCAAGAGACAAAAATTGTCTATTTTCTTCTCATAAAATCTGTAAGAATTTTTTCAGAAGTTTTTATCACTTTTTAATACTTTTCTTATTGACAACAATTTTTACCAACATGAGAAAATGTGATACTAAAAAATTTTGAAAAAATTCTCAGAACTGTATGGGAAGAAAATAAACTATTTTTGTTAATTGCTGTTTTTCTGTAAAGTTAATAGTACTTGTTGAGTAAAAAATTATTGAAAACCAATATTCGGCGATTTTTAGTAATTAACATCTTGGCGATTTTTAGTAATTAACTATGTTAACTTACAAAAAATGTAAAATGGTAGAGAATTTTTCGCAATTAGTTTAATCCGCTCTACCGCTCTATGCGAAAATTGTATCGTTACTTATCAAACACACTGTATATAATAACTATAATATTCTATTAATTTCTATATTTTAGAATACGACCCAACGGAACGGAATTGCAACAAGTAATCAAACAAGGAATTGGTTCTAATGGAATTCGTGGTTTAGCAGTGGATTGGATAGCAGGGAATTTATATTTTGCTAATGTTTTCCCTCACGATAACTACGTGGAAGTCTGCTGGTTAGACGGTTCCAATCGAAAGGTGCTCGTAAAAATGACGACAGATGCTCCTCGGGAATTAGCTGTAAATCCTATCAAACGATATTTGTACTGGATCGATTATGGACAATATCCTCGAATAGGCAAAGCCTTCCTCGATGGTAGCAATTGGTCCCCTATTGTGACGTCCGGTATTAGTACACCTCGTGATCTAACGATTGATCTCGCAACACACGACGTTTATTGGGTGGACTCGAAATTGGATACCATCCAAAAAGTGTCTTACACTGGTGGAAATCGAGAAATCATTCGCAGAAATGTACCAAATCCAATGGGTGTTGCCATTTTTGACGGAGACGTCTACTGGGTTGATCGAAATTTGGCCACCGTTTTTAAGGCGAGCAAATTGAAGGGTAATACCAGCCTTCCTATTCCTGTTAGAACAAATTTACAAAAGCTTAGAGACATTGCGATCTTTGATCAAAACAGTCAACCACCAGACATCACAAATCCTTGCGCACAGGTAAATATGAATTGAGATATGCATAATCTTTTATTTAAAAAGGCAAAATTATTTTTTTTTTAATTTAAAACTACTTTAAAAGAAGCAATTAACATAAAAATAATTTTTAAACAAAATTAAAAAGGCACAAATAAAAAATTCTTATTTTTTCAGGTAACAAATGGTGGATGCTCTCAACTATGCTTCGCTTTTCCAAAGGACAATCCTAAATCGTTCACTTGTGATTGTGCAGTGGGTGAACTCTCTTCCGATGGTCGTAACTGTGAAAACGTTCAAGAATATCTGGTATTCGCCACGCGAACTGAAATCCGTGCTATTAATTTAGATCCACACAACACTAATGTGCCTTTTGCACCTGTTGGGAATCTGACAAATGTAGTCGGAGTGGATTTTGATTATCAGGATAAGAAGCTGTTGTTCACTCAGATTCGTCCTTGGGCGAAGATCGCGTGGACGCCGTCAGATCGACCGTCCTCCTCCGATTTGCACACACTAATCAGTAAAGGAATTAATCCCGAAGGCATTTCATATGATTGGACTCAAAAGAAGGTATATTGGACGGATTCGTCCAACAACAGCATCTACGCAATGGACATCGATGGATCTAATTTGGTGATGATTGCACGCGTAGATCGTCCGCGCGCCATCGTTGTTGATCCCTGCAACGGCTCGCTTTACTTCACGGATTGGGGTCGTTTTGGAACATCAGGGAAAATATTCAAAACGACTATGGCGGGATCGCTGAAACGCACTATTATCGATAAAGATCTTTCACAACCCAGTGGTCTAGCAATCGATTACGAGGATCGAATGTTGTATTGGACCGATGCTGTACGTGAGAAGATTGAGCGATCTGATCTCGAAGGGAAGCACAGAGAAATTTTGGTTAGCGCTACCATCTATCCCTTTGCAATCACTGTCTATAGGGAGCATATTTATTGGACGGATCTTCAGCTTCGTGGAGTTTACCGAGCGGAGAAGCATACTGGAGCCGACAAAATCGAGCTAGTGAAGCGATTGGAAGATTCTCCGCGAGATCTTCACGTCTTTTCCGGAGGTAGACAAATATGTAGTGTTAATCCTTGTAACATCAGTAACGGCGGCTGCGATCAATCCTGCCATCCAGGCAACAATGGTTTGCCGGAGTGCAAATGCGACGATAATAGCAGGCTGGTGAATGAAAATAGAATGTGTGTACCAAAGAACGTCACTTGCGATGGGAACAAGTTTGCTTGTAGAAACGGCAGATGTATCTCCCGGATGTGGGCGTGCGATGGTGATGATGATTGCGGTGACGAATCTGATGAGAATATCAATTATTGCTGTAAGTATCATAAAGCTATTTCTATTATCTTACCAAAATAAATGAATTCAAAGCAAGTATCTTTAACAACATATTTATTAAAAAATCTATGTAAACGATCTTCATACATTTTAGCTCATCATTCGTGCAGCCCAAATGAATTCCGTTGTAACAATGGCCGATGCATCTTCAAAACATGGAAATGCGATCATGAAAATGACTGTCGGGACGGTAGTGATGAGGAAGGTTGCATTTACCCACCTTGTGCACCAGGAGAATTCACCTGCACTAATCATCGCTGTATCCCACAATCTCAAGTGTGCAACGGTATTAATGATTGTAAAGACAACGTTACTTCGGACGAGACACATGAGCGATGTCCTCGTAACACTACATGTCCGTTAAATCATCTCAAATGCGAAAAAACAAACATTTGTGTAGAGCCCTACTGGCTCTGCGATGGCGACAATGATTGTGGTGACAATAGTGACGAAAATCCGATTCATTGTGCTCAAAGGACCTGCCCTCAGAACAGCTTCCGATGTCCCAATCACAGGTAAAAAAATCTATGTTTGACGAATAATTTTAATAACCGGATGACTTTAAAATTATTTTGAAAGTTGTAATGTCTTACGATTTTTTTTATATAACAAAATATTTTCTAAATGCATGTGTATTGTCCAGGTGTATTCCAGCCACTTGGTATTGCGACGGAGATGATGACTGTCTAGACGGAAGTGACGAGCCTCCTGGTTATTGCCAATCCGAAGGTAGAACATGCTTTGGCGATCTATTTACATGCGACAATGGCAATTGTATTCCTAGAATTTACATCTGTGATGGAGACAACGATTGTCTAGATAACTCTGACGAAGACGAGCGTCATCAGTGCAGTAAGTTTTTTAATTACACAATATTCGCGCGTCGTTCATTTAAAACTTTGATATTTATAATGTTTCAATCCCGTATTATAATTAAAAATTACTTTCCACTGTATCTTGAGAAGTTAATTTATTTTGATTAGATGATAGAAAATGTGATGAAGAAACCGAATTTACTTGCACCGCGAATAAAATGTGGAATCGCGCCCAATGTATCCCGAAAAAATGGCTATGTGACGGAGATCCGGATTGTGTTGATGGGGCTGATGAGAATGTAACTTTGCACCACTGCCCAGCTCCAACTCCTTGCGCCGACAATCAGTTTACGTGTAAAAATGGACGGTGTCTGAATCGCAGTTGGTTGTGCGATCATGATAACGATTGCGGCGACGGTAGCGACGAAGACAAGTTCTGTAATACCCAGTACAAGTCTTGCAATAACCAAGAATTTACTTGTCAGAACTTCAAATGTATACGCAAGCAGTTCCGCTGTGACGGCCAAGACGATTGCGGCGATCATTCGGACGAAGTAGGATGTCGTAAGTATAATTTAACAGTTACTGCGTCGCTAGATTAATATAAAAAATAATAAATGATTTATTAAGACCGTATATGTGAATACACAACAAGTAAGAGTTTAATTATTATGGTCGAAACTGGATCTTAAATGCTTTTAAATAATTTCAATGTGAATTTATATATTAAATATGTAGTCTGTATTTGAACTGATTTTTCGGACTTATAAACGCAATTGAACTATTACAGTAATATCATAAATTAAATTGATAAGCATTTATTAATTTAATAATTTGATGCTCAATCTGGCACCTTATTAGAAAGAGGTTAATATACTGACTGTAAATAAATATTGCAAAAAATATCTCGGCCGGGAGTCGAATCCGGATCTCTTGTATTCCGTACGAATGTTCTATGTTTTTATATAAAAAATTTAAGAAAAGAAATTTTCCAGCATTTTTATAAAGTATTTCGATTCAATTTGAAAAATGATACATTTTGAAAAATTATATAGAAATTCTGAAAAATCATATAAAGAATTTTTAAAAAAATCTAAGAAAGAGGAATATTAAAAATAAGTGGAAAATATTATTTATCAAAATATCATTAATCCAATTTTCACATGAAAAAAATGTGGAAATTTTGAATTTTAAGTATATCCAAACATTTATTCAATCTTTCTTCTTCCAATTTTCTTTTTGGCGCGATATGAAATAACGTTAATTTTCTTTTAGCATCTAAGGGAAAGAATACAACGTGTCCAAATCCGAAGGATTTTATGTGCGCGAACGGCAACTGCATTGACTCGCAGTTAGTGTGCAACAAGGAGCCAGATTGTGCAGACGAAAGCGACGAACCGCTGCACTGCAATGTGGACGAATGCGCTCGAGTCGAAATAAATCAGTGCGGGCAGAAATGCGTGGATACACCGACTAGCTTCTACTGCGAATGCAACCCTGGCTATAAACTGCTGGCCGACGGCAAAGCCTGCGATGACATTGATGAATGCATTGAAACACCTCAAGTGTGCAGCCAGCAATGTGAGAACACGCCTGGTGGTTACTATTGCAAGTGCAACGAGCGTTGGTATGAGAGAGAGGCTGACGAGCATACATGCAAGCGAAGGGACAATGTTCAGCCGTGGATAGTATTCACGAATAAATATTACGTTAGGAATATGTCGATTGACGCGTCTCAGTACAGTTTGATGCATCAGGATTTGATCAACGTTGTTGCGCTTGACGCGGATTACGCCCAGCAAATGCTATATTTCTGCGACGTTACCGCAAAAACAATATATAGGTACAAAAAATACATTGTATGTATTTTTTCCTGTTTAATGCTATCTCTCATATTTTATAATACTTTCAAGAATTTCTTTATATTTCAAAAAATTTTGTGAAAATTAGAAAAATTCTTAACTTTTTAAAATTTTATAAATATTATTTTAGAAATTTTAGAAATCAAACTATATTTCAAGATTCAATACATGAAAATTTTCAGAAAAAAATGTAAACTTTCTCAGCATTTCTACAAAAATGTTTCAATCCGTATAAAAACTTAAAACTTCTTTTATATTGTATATATAGAAGGTTATAAAATTATATAAAACTCTAAAAAAAATTCGAAAATTTATATAAATATTCTAAAAATTACATAGAATTGTGAAGAATTTTAAAGAGAAAAATATTCACTAAGATGGATACCTTTTTTGCTAAAAGGTTTGTTTCATTTAAATGTTTTTTTCTTTATTTATAGAGCACCAGTAAATGGCGGTGAGAGGGAACCAATTATTCGTCACGACAGTCTAGGTCTCGAAGGTATTGCTATCGATTGGGTTGGTCGAAAATTGTATTGGTTGGATCGTCACGCAAAGCATTTGGACGTTGCTGAACTTGATGGCACAAACAGAAAGACTTTGCAGAGCGGAATAGCAGACCCACGTGCGATTGCCGTCCATCCCGGTGCTGGATACTTATACTTTACGTCCTGGCATCTTCAGGTAGATTTTAACATTTTACACTAAGTATTCTAGTTTCCTCATAGATAATTGTATTGTAGACAAAATTATTACAAAGTTACAAAAACATAATTATAAATTATTAAATTTCAGGCGTACATCGGTAAGATGGGTATGGATGGTAGCAACTTCACTCGAATTCTGACATGGGAGGACGATATCGCCTGGCCAAACGCCTTGACAATCGATTACTTCACCGATCGCATCTTTTGGGCAGATGCTCATCTAGATTACATCGCCTTCGCCGATCTCGAGGGTCACAATCGGCGAATCGTCCTGAAGGGCACTTCTGTGCCACATGTGTTCGCCATTACTGTGTTTGATGACTTCATTTATTGGACTGATTGGAATCTAAAAGCGATTAGTAGGGCGGAGAAGTTTTCTGGTGCGCACCTACAGGTGTTACGCAACACCACCCATCGACCCTATGACATTCACGCCTATCATCCTCTTCGGCAACTACCCTATAACAATCCTTGCGCGAATAACAACGGTGGTTGTTCACATCTCTGTCTAATTGCACCGCCCGCTAGTTCGTATTTGCTCGAAGGATATGGCCAGCCTGGAGTCACCTCCTATAAATGTAAGTGTCCGAATCAATTCATTCTGGACAAGGACGACAAGACATGCATAGCGAATTGTACCGCTGGTCAGCATCGTTGTGGACCACCCGACGAGAAGTGCATTCCTTGGTATTGGAGGTAAGATATGTTTAGATTAAGTTGCCAAAACAGAAGAATGAAAATATATTGTACACGTAGATGCGACGGAGAAAAGGATTGCAAGGACGGTACTGACGAGTCATCATTCAGTTGCCCACAAAGGATTTGTCGGCCAAGTTTCTTCCAATGCGCAAACAAAAATTGTACACCGAGCGTAACGATTTGCGATGGAATTGACGACTGTGGTGACAAAAGTGACGAAGCTAAATGCGCCCTCGAATGCGGGGAACTCGAGTTTAAATGTAAATCCAATGGTCGTTGTGTTCACGATTCTTGGAAATGCGATGGGGATGCCGATTGTAAAGATGGTAGCGATGAAGATCCTTCCATTTGCCGTAAGTATCATGTTACATCTCTGTTGAAAAGTAAAATCAATAAAATTGAAATAATAATATTATAATAAAAATGGATTCGTCTTAAGAAATACAAATATTAGTAAAAAGAGAGCCGTTAGAAAGTACATACAAAAACTTAAGACATAAGTAATAAGGAAACTAACATTGGATTCGCTATTGCTTACGTTACGTGGTCTTATAGTCTCTATTGTAATTGATCGATTAGCTTACTGACATCTTATATCTTAAGTTTTTTTATGTGCCATGACCTTTAGACTTGTGAGCATACTCGTAATAAACGATTATATACCGTTCAAAAAGCTCCCGTATCTAACAAACCACTAATGATCTCGGGAGTTTATGAGAATATAGGACGGCTCAATATACATTTTTTATATTTTACTAATATTGACATGTAGAACAATATGTGGAATTATTGTTAATTTTGTATACTAACTATTAATACTGCTGAAGATGGCTCAAATTGGGGCCGAAATGTATGGTTTGTAAATCAATTATGTAGCCTGATTATAATATGATTATGTTCTATTTACTGCACCAACCTCTAATGATCCTCTTCTTTGTGTATGTGTGTGTGTGTGTGTGTGTGTGTGTGTGTGTGTGCGCGCGCGTGTGCGTGCGTGTGTGCGTGCGTGTGCGTGCGTGTGCGTGTGCGTGTGTGTATGTGTG
>Ga0157363_1005984_pt1 | contig 11414 bp, 5 predicted proteins | sample AttsexASBM1_FD_111477 | JGI IMG/M metagenome (GOLD analysis project Ga0157363, IMG submission 111477) | Fungus gardens microbial communities from leaf cutter ant in Ribeirão Preto, State of São Paulo, Brazil - Atta sexdens ASBM1 | ecosystem: Host-associated > Fungi > Mycelium > Unclassified ...
ATAGATATAAAATTACAAGAATATCAACAATATACAATATACAACCGAATAATTTAAATCTCTCTCTCTCTCTCTCTCTCTCTCTCTCGTTCTAAATATAATTTTCAAATTTTATTAAAATATTAAAATAAATTAATTTGTTGTTTATGTTAAAGGTTATCATTTGTATGATAAACTTAATTATCACAGTGTATTTTTAATTAGTTTCGTGCAATTATATATTTGAAATATATACGCCGATAAATCGCAACTGAAGATAAATTATTGGGTAGAAATTTCAAGCGACTTCGCGATGCACAATCGCTCTCCATTCTAATTAAAATATTCAGGACAAATGCGAGCGCAGCGAGAGCGGACAATCTCTTCTAGAAGATTAAGCAAAGCAAAAGAATATATCAGAATTTCTTTATGTATATAATCAGTTGTAGTGTATAATCAGTCGCAGGGTATGATGGTTGTCCTTGCAAGAGTATTGCTTTGAAGATACAATACTCTGACGAGGCACAATGTAATTAAACTGCGAGCAGCACAGGTGTGCTATCGTGTGCATATTTCAAAAACGACGTATATGCTTGCTTCCCCGGGCACGGCAAAGTGCGTGCACTGCGTGTATAATTTGTGCTGTCGAAATCCTATGTCGGTAGGTATGTAAATCGATCGATAATGGCAACGCGTGTTATTCTCGTTAATTGCCTAAAACGATGGGGCCGTGACGAAGATTTCGTAGTACCTATGATTACCTCTATAGGCAACGCATCGATGCATACTGTTGACGTCGAAATTGACAGAAAATCGTTAACAACTTATACGTACCTACGTACGTACGTATGGCGCATTTGAAATGGATTGCTGCTCAATGACGAACCTCGCGTTCCTCGAAATTAATAAAGTTCGACATTGAGCTCATTGCTCAGTATTAACCTAGATATGACGAGCTGCGTTGCATTTCACCGGCGCGTGATGCCGGATTTTGGAACAGTCAGCAGTCTGACGTAGAATATAGTTAGTTGGAATAAGATGAGCAGCACAGCTATTGCGATTAAATTTTCCAACTAACAAAGTAAGATTACAATCTAGAATATTTGGAAGTAGAATAGGCTAAAAATAAATTGCAAGTCTTTATCTTTACAATGAAAGATGAAGACGAGAAAATTATGTATTACAACCATATATATATATTATTAACATATATTATTAATGTTTTATTCAATTTTTACAAGAAGTTTTGAGAGATTGGCAAAGTCAAAGCAGTAAAGAATTCGAGATTATTCTTATTAGAAACTTGTTCATATTCGATGCATACTATGATGAATTCTAAAGCAGCCATTTTCCATTTGCTAAAGTTGGCACACAAACTAAATTTATTTCCAAGATGAGATAATTCTACAACTACGAATTTCAGTGCTGGATAAGTTTAAGAAACGTTTATCACTAAAATTTCTATCTTTAGAAATGCCGCAACCTTGAGGTAATTATCTGAGAAGAACTAAAGCTCTCGATCATAGAAATTGAAAATACAGGAAAGTTCTCTCCCTAAAGTTTTTTTACAATTTTAAAAAAGGATTTTCTTGCATTTGTCGTTGTACGATGTAAAATATCCGCTTGAAATATTACTTAAATAATAATGCACGCTTTACCGCCTGAATTGTCACTCCTTTCCTTCCATCAACAATTTCACTTGCATCTGCTTCATATTCTCTTCACATTTATTTACCTTTGATTTTCGCACACGAACAAGTTATAAAGTTCACAGTCAAATAACGATGTTGACATTTTCGGTCAGTGCCCTAGTTTATTTAACTTGTTTTGCCTTTACTGAATCTTTCGCTGGGAGTAATAGTTCATGCTCTAGTGTTATATGTGCTTTATCAATTTTGCCTGAACCACAAGTCTCAACAAGATTTTACTCACAAAAAACAATAAAAAAAAAGGAAGTAAATGAATAAATAGGAAACAAATAGGAAAATAAATGAAAGCAAAATTGCGACTATTTAATATTTTTAATAAATCAAAATTTTCTAGTTCTATTAGATTTTTATTCTGTTTTTATGTACTAACCAACAAACATTTTTTGATAGTATTAACTTTGGGAAAGAAATTATGTATATGTGTGTGTGCGTGCGTGCGTGCGTGCGTGCGTGCGTGCGTGCGTGCGTGCGTGCGTGCGTGCGTGTGTGTGCGTGTGTGTGTGTGTGTGTGTGTGTGTGTGTGTGTGTGTGTGTTTGATTGCTGGTAGATTTAATTTATATTTTCCGATTATGAGATAAACTTATATACCGAAATATCATAAAATGAAATGTTTCGGCTTACAAGTTTCTAAACTAGGGCAATATTACGCTTGTAATTTTTTTATATTATATGTTCTGATAAGTCTTTTTGTATTTTTATATTTCATTTTTTATAGTTTTTAAGATTTCCGAATATTTTAAAGTTTTATGTGAAATATAAGTCTAAAATATTTGTTATTTTTTATAAAAAGTTTTTCTTATGCAAATTTTATAAATATATAAACCATCGAGTTCTGTAGGGAATTTATGGTTGAAATATTAATCTGGAACCAAATTATTGCGCTCTAGCGGAGCATTAATGTTACCGAGATCGTCTTGACAGGTAGGCGTAAGGCATAACGTTGCCGAATTATGCACAAAGCCATCTTGTCTCGGAAATTTGCGCGATTATTGGAGGGTTTATGCTACCATCATCTTATCTGCACTGCATGCTGGCATATGTATTCATGGAGAGCACGTTAAGATATGCAGGCTGACTGTAAATGGTTAGTGAAATCGTATATATCGCAATGCATTATGGTGCATCGCATTCGTTCGCTCATTATGGCGCGCATAATGAAGCTGAAAATTCGATGCAAATTGTCATTAGATTATACGGAAAGAATGATTTTACTAAAGTATCTACAAATTTAACTAGATACAGATCTGAAAATAATTTTATTAGACTATTAAAATAATTATGAAGGCAATTCAAACATGATGAGCAATACTGCAAAAAGTTTTATCTAGCTACAGATCTGAAAATAATTTTATTGAACTATTAAAATTATGTAGACAACTCAAGCATGCTGTAAAAAATTGACATTCTAAAAATCAGCTTAAGCGTCTTGTACATTTTATATTATTTTGTATACTATTTTAATATTTCAACAAAATTTTTTTAGATATTATCTATATCTAGATAATTTTTAGATACTTTAACAAAACTGTTTTGTACTTGTTATTCAAATAATAAGTATAATTTATCGACCATACATGTTTATTGTGTAAAAATTACGATGTTACACATGAAGCATTTAATTTTTGTAAGGAACTATAAAGATTCTATCATAATCCTTAAAAATTGGGTTTTGTAGAAACATAGTATTTCGTTTAGTAGTATAGAAACATATTTTGGAATCAATAAATAAAAAAGTTTGAATCATTAAATTGAAATTTAAATTTTTTATATCAATGTATGATTTCGAAGAATCTTCTATTATCACTTACATCGTTTTAGACAGAAGATTTTACATACTTTCATACTTTCACGCAGGGTAAATTTGGCTGTAGGAAGTTCAAATACCTGTTTCAAGGACGCGATCCCTAATTAAAAGCGCTGGTGACGACGTTCGCGCTATTGCGCCGGAATGTATGCCGCTAGTAAACTTTATCCATCTAAAACTTTATAGACATAAATTTTGCGTATCCAGAAATCAAGTTTTGGGAGTTAAAACTTTATAATTTTTCGTTACACAAACATATATTAAAAAATTATCAATTTTACAATCGCAGTCGTCCTCATTGAATATGCTTTGAGCTTTATATATAAAATCTGTGCTTATTTCAAATATGTTGTTTCAAATATATGTAAAACATGGGAAGAAATTTATTAACACAAATTTTAGATAATCATAATATAATTCTGCATTATTAACATCTTGTAGTGATAAAATAATTTTACGATCTGTTTTAATTATTTATCGTAAATAATATTTGACATTACGTTTTAATCTAATCAATTTTTTAAAAATTAGTTATTGGGATTATATTTATTTACCTAATAAAATATGCAACTATAATATTTAAAAATACCATCATGATACATAATACCATCTAAGCAAAATCTTCATTTTAAAAAGTTTTAAATTATTTGTAGTAAATTTTATCTGTTTGTATTTTTCCTGACAGTGATAAAATCAATCCGTATTCTTGGAAAGTAATAACTGAAAATAATATAATTTAATTGTGGAATGTATTTAATTATTGGAGATTAGAGTAGTTTCAGCGAAGGTGTCACGTACCTCCTACACTTGGTTTAATAATGTGTGGTGCAGATTGATGGCGACTGACTCCTATGTGTATTGCAGCTTCTATGAGTGTCGTTTCGGGAATTGCGTGGGCAGTTTTCCCTTTACTTTTGTTTCGAATTTCCATGCGTGGTTGAGTGCCTGATTTCTCTTCCGAGATAACAGAACCATTCCCACGTTGAAACGTCGAGAATCTATAGAATTTCAAAGGTTGTTCGAACATCCTGCTATACAGAACAAATATAAGTGACTGTATATATACATATATCATGCAATATGCGTGTAATATATAATTATAACACATAATTTGTCTCTATTAAGAAGAGTTGGAATATTAAAAAAATTAAATATCTGTTAAAAAATACAATAATAACATTGAGATAAACAATTAACATTAAAGATTAAACATGGAAATTATCTCATTTTAGCCTGTGTATTTGTTATTTTCTTCTTTATGAGTGAAAAATAATTCAGATTCAACAAGCCAAATTTTTGTAATAAAATCAGAAGACATTGAAAGAGAAAAACGTTTTCTCAGCTTCAAAATTATTTTGAGCGTTTGAGCAATAGATGTTAGCCAATTAATTTCGCGATTTAAAAAAATCAAAAAGTACTATTATACTTCAATTTATATCAACAGGACGTCTTCATAGGACTTACGTCCAGGACGATTATTGCTAACTGATTTTACAAAATTACTACAATACATAACGTTTAGTCAAAAACTTCAAGAGCAAATTCTTGTGTATATTAGAGAAGATACTTCTTGCGTTTCTATTTTCATGTGACATGGTTTTGGCACTTTGACATGTGAGAAATTGCCTGAAACGTGAGGTAAGGCTCGATTTGTACGTGCTAAAAATCGGAAAACTGCTATCAAAAATTCTTACAGTCACATATCATCACGAAGAAGCCGGAAAGAAAGAGAAAGAAAAGATAATAGATGCTTCAATATTAATAATCATGAAATTATTTATTGCTTAGGTTAATGAATTATGTCAAAGTACGGAAATAGTACGAAAGACTTGTTATTTTTTTTATTAAATTTTAATAAGATGGAAAATGATTTCAGAGATTAACCTAGATTTAGTATCACGTTCTCAACAAACGTTCATAACAGGGAAAGAATGAGTAGTTTTCGAAAAATATTTTCTTAAATTATTTAAATTACTATATTTAAAAATGTACATGTGCTATATTAAGAATATGGAACTTTAAATATATATAAGAATAAGCATTTTTCAATAAGTTCCAGAATTATTTTCGAATTCTCCTGATCTACAATTATTAACAAATAGCAAGAAGAATTCTCTTATTTATTTCCATAATTCAAGTTACGTACAGTTTTGCATGCAATTAAATAAACTACTATCGGGCTATTGTCTTAGGAAGTAGTGCAACTAGCACCGAAACGAAGTCCGAGGAAGGTGCAGAGAACTGTGGAGAGTCGCGGGATAGGGTGACTATATTGGTATTGCGGTATTTGGTAGCTATCTCAGTATGTAGTCTTTATAATCCTCCAGCTTATAGAGAAAGAGAGAAACGCAAAAGGATACCGCGATGCTGTCGTCTGCAATGGACGTGAAAGGGACCTACTGGAGTGCTTTGTCGCGCGACTACGACACGCGGCACGATACGTAAACCACGAAATTGCTGGGATTGCGGAGTAACTTGGTCGCGAAGTCTGGAAGGCTTCGATTTTCTTCGCCTTCTATCTATCAACCGGAAAGGCGCGCGATGGCGAGTAGTGCTTCCGATAGAGACGTACGATATACGCTTCTCGTTTCGGTATTGGAAAATGCAACGGGGATATTTTCTCGTCTGTTGGGCGTGGTGTGTGAGGACAGAGAAGGATTATATATATATATATAGCCAACAGCTCTCCAATACAACTAATTGCTGATATACCATCAACAAATAAGTTGGATATAACTAAAATGGTTCATAAGAAAGGCGTTGAAGTTATAAATGAGCAAATTGAGAAAAATAATATTGGTTAAATCGCGAGCGATATTTACATGCAATATTTACATGTATATAAATGCAATATTGATATAATTTATGAGAAATGTTTACGTCGTTACGCACACACACACACACACACACACACACACACACATACACATACACACCCACACACACACACACACACACACACACACACACACACACACACACACACACACACACACAGAAATATATATTACCGAGATATTGAGAGTTTCTGAGAATATTTCTCATAATATTTCTTTTTTGAGAAAATATCGATATAATCTTTGAATATTTATTTCCGTATATATCGAAAATATATGCACAGATATTAGCGATTTTTAACATCAAACTACATTGCCCGATATTTCATGCCGATTTACTATATATCAGATTTGCAGAATACATTGACAGTTAACGCATCCAATGTAGTTGTAGTGTGCAGGGGCGCGATTTGAATGATCCTTGTGTTTTTGTAACTTTTCAGTAATAATAATACACACATACAGTAGATACACAAATACAGTAGTATGTGTGTACCAGCTGTTTTTTCGTTCATTGATAAATTGATAAAGCATGTTGACTTTGCGCAACTTGCTTGATATTTGCTTCACACATTGTGTAAAACTTTCGATGCGTTTTTTGCTCGTTTTTTTGAAATCCGGTTCACACACACATACACACACGCGCGCGCACACATGCATATAATGCATTAGTGTTTCTACGTGAAATGTATTGTCACACACTATGGATAACCGTAATATTTGTAGTGATTTTATTTGAATATATCCACGCCGATTTTTTTTCGCGACTTGTATACGGTTCGGAAAATGCAGTTGCTTCAGTTTGTTGTCTGATGGAACAATTCTACCAAATTTTAAATTTTACTTCCTATATACTTTAATGGTCAATGTATAAAAAAAATCGCAATATACAGAGGAACATTATTGCGTTCGGTTGTTAATTATTGAAATGTAAATTATTGAAAAAAATTTTACTGTGTTTTTTACAACGACAGAATATATTACTGTTTGTTTTACAATTTGTATTTTAAATATGATATTTTATCAATTACAGAAATATGTAACTTATTTCATCGATCGTTTACGTTAGATGTAAGTTATCATTAAATAAAATTTTTAACTGATATTTTTTTCTAAAATGCATTACAAATATTAAAAAAATAAATTTGAAGTTGTTTCAAAGTTTTAACTTAAAGAATGAATTTTCTCAATATATTGGAATAGATAAACATGTCATGAATATGGACAACGCAGTATCACTTTTATTTGTTATTTCTTGAAATATGAAATATGAGATAGAGGTAATAATCAGTTGTGATTGATTTATTTGCGAACGCAATTATTGACGTCATTTAATTAAAATACATTTAAAAGAATAATTTAGAACTAATAAAAAATACATATATTTTTATGGTTCACCTAGCTTGTAGTTAAATTATTGCACGTGTCACTTTATTTTCTTCTCTTTATTTTTTTGATTATAAAATCGCAATGTCAACTATATAACGCATCTTATACGAATTTCGCGACATGAACAAAATTTTTTTCTCTGAATAATGATAATAGTACTTATTGTTATTCTATCATTAATCCTTGTAATTATTTGTTAGTGATTGGCAATTATTGTGTAACACGTGGTCGGTGTGTTCGATGATCGTACATGACTAGCGTCCAGGGCGACCACAGTTAACCCGCTCTCTCGACCCTGACGATCAGCTAGATATTCGGTCAGCGCATTCCCTAATACCATCCCATGGAAAATTGAATTGTTCGAATCGTCAACGGTCGACTGAGTAAAGCCATCAGTGTAGAGGACTGACCTTCGGCCAACAGGCGTTAGTGTCGAATGATACTTCAATGACCAAAGTTAATTTACTTTGCGTTTCTAAATACATTGCTCTGAAGCTTAACTTGCGGTTATCAATGTATATCTGAGTCGTACCTTACAAGAAAAATCGAGATTCGCAGTTCCAAAAGAAAACATTTAAGACTTATTTTTATGCTACTTATGTAACATGAATGTTTGGCATAATTATTTAATTACAGAATTTTGTTAAATGATTATGCGATCGATTATAATGCACGTTCAGCTCATCTTCCGTGTATCTATGAGTAAATGTAATAACTTAATTAACTTAATTAATTATAGTATGCGTTGTAATTTCTGCACGTTAACGTCATGTAAATTGACCTTAATGAAACTTGCATCAAGCACATTTCAAAGTTGGTAACATTGGACTGTAATTAACAATTTCACATAACAATACGTATACATTAAATATAATACAGCTCTTAAAATTGCAGAACATCTCGTTCTCTTTACTTTAAAAATTCTTGTGCTAATTATTCCATTTTTTCATATCTCTGAAATATATAGTATCGAATATATCATAGATATCATTACCTATTATCATACAGTTAAAATACATATTTCGTTAATTTTTTTCTAATCAGGCATTTAAAAATAGTATTATATTGTTATTACTCTCAACATATTTATTTTATTAAAATAATTTATTATAAAATGAATTAACTCAACTTGCGACAATTATTATGTTAAAATAATAAGATACTTATAACAATTATAATTTTTTGTATTTTTATTTCAAAGACATAAAAACAAGTCACAAATATAGAGTTACCATATGATATACATTTACATTTAAAGTTATATGACAGTATTTTATAATTGCCTTAATTAATTTGTATATAATATCACAATTATAATGAGAACCATGATAGTCCGTAATATTTCTTCCTTTCCTTTCTTATCTAAGATTTCACATAATTAAAACCTGTCATGTGAAGGAAGTTGAAGCGGCTCGTATAAAGGGTTGAAGAAGAGTACAATGAGGTCTCGCCTGCTGACGCAATTAATATGTATCAAGGATCTACTCACTATCCGATCCAGACTCTCTTTTGCAAGTACATTAAGGATGATAAAAACCACGCGAGAAATGTTTTATGTCTTATCCCGTGAATCTCTGTCATGTGAGGGGATTCGTAAGACACGGCCAAGGGACGAATTTGTAATGCTGGAGTGTTAGCGCATTTCCTTCAGCGAAAAGAGGACGGAGAGGAATAGCGGTGACCTATAATACTTTGAAAGAAAGAGGTGTGACAAATTCGGCGTGAGGTGACGACGGGTAACATACGGGATGTGTACTACGGGGTTATCCCGTTTCGAAGCAAAATAACTCACGGTTGCATCCCAGACAGGGAGAGTCGTAAAAAAACACGCATTTATTTTGCCTTCTCGTCTTCTCCCGTCTCACTATTATTTGTCTCACTTTTTCATTCAGTCCCAGGTGTTTTCCATATCTCATTTACAGCTTCTTTCCAACCCCTAATTCTTCCACATTCTTTTCGTCTTTCTCTGTCTTCGTCTCTTTTCCTACCTATCCATTGGTTTTAGCCTCATGTCTTTTTTGTGGAATCTGTGACCCAATGCTTCATGCTGATTCGGTGGTTGCATCTCAACATGCGACTTTTATCTCGCTTCCACTTCGAAAATTGAGTTGGAGTGCAAGTCCTGGAGCATCAGAGCGTAATGTAACGTTCTGAAAGCCTCTCTCGGGTGTGGTTTGCAGGAAGTTATGTGTCATCTCGAATGCGCACGCGGCTTTTGGACAGATTAGGTTAATCTGCCTTTTATAATATGCTTTTTTTTCATACCGTTAATTCCCTTGTAATGGTTTTTCTTTATCAAAATTTTCTACTTATTGTCTTGATGAAATTAAGGAGACAATATTGATCAACAGTATGTGACATAAAATTTCTTTTATTTTTTAATATATTTATTAATGGCGAAATGGAGAAAAACATATTTATTTTTATCAAAGTATAAAATGACATAAAATATGAAAAATTTTTTTATTTTTATTCTGACGTCATTTTTACGATAGAAGAAAATTTTTACGATAGAAGAACAAATATACAGCTATATTAAATATTGTTGAAACTTTCGCATTAAATTTTATACATTTTGAAGATTTTTATTATTCTTTTTAGAGACTTATTTAAATTACTCAAATCCATTTTATAACTTATTGTACATATATTAAATTTTTTATATTACAAGATATTTTAGAAGATATTTCTTTGAGTAGATAAAATATATTTATAATAAAATTGTAAATAACATTGAGATATATTATTTATTATTTTTTGAAGAGAGAGAATTTTTCCGCTGTGCAAAATTTATATAAAAGACTCTCTGCATTGCCTGCTCTGCCAGAAATATATCGTCCTCTTTCTGTTTCATATATCGAATTACTTCAACGATCTGGAAAAATGAAATACAGTCCTCGAACGAATACAGTTACGCGCCGAAAAATTTGAGGGTCATGTTATCGTCGACAATTTATAACTTTTATCCGTTGTTTCGATGGTACTTTTTAAAGATGTTGCGCGTATATAATATCAAAGAAATATTATATATACTTATTGGCAATTGACATATATCCGATTGCGACATATGAACATAACGATACAAAACAATTGCTTCTTTTTCAAATGTTATTATCTCTCTGTATTTCATTTAATTTTCTTTTATCTATTTTCGTTTATTATCGAATCCTTTAGATATAATGAATATTGCTGTGAGATTAGATGTTAATGCCACGATTTTTCTATTATTTCTGATATCATGATACATATTGCACCAAAATAGAAAGAAATTCTTTGCGATTTGACGTTTTTAAGCACCGCAAAGTTTTATCTTACTCTGAATAGTTTCGACGTACCGATATGCAACGATCCCGTTTTTTTCTCAGCGACTGCAGGGATTATACGAACTGCTTCATAACTCCAGTCGTGATATATCGCAGCCGGCAACTTCTCTTCGTTGGCAGTATTAATCGACCATGAATATAATATATCTGGCAGCGTCGATTTTCCCGATCGCGCATTGCGGCTGGTTTTTATGCTGGTTTTTTATCAGTCGGATGTAGAATCCAAATGGTCTCAGGAAAGGGGCAGTATGTGAATTTAACGTATAACTTTCCTGCAGTTGAAATGGCCTTTCCGTTAAATTGAATTAAAGTCGGCCACCTGAGCACTCAAAACTTTGCGATCCACGTCAACGAACGACAGACACACGAGAT
>Ga0157363_1005985_pt1 | contig 11414 bp, 2 predicted proteins | sample AttsexASBM1_FD_111477 | JGI IMG/M metagenome (GOLD analysis project Ga0157363, IMG submission 111477) | Fungus gardens microbial communities from leaf cutter ant in Ribeirão Preto, State of São Paulo, Brazil - Atta sexdens ASBM1 | ecosystem: Host-associated > Fungi > Mycelium > Unclassified ...
AAAAATCATCGTTTTTACATTGTTTTTCATCAGCATTTAACTATTGACATTCATTATCGCGTAAGCAACACACAGACCTAAATCAATTCTTTCTCCTTCACAAAATGACAAAAAAATTAAATTTCGTTTAATAAAAATCATTTAGTTAAAGTCGAGAAGTACATTATCCAAAAAACTTTTTTTACCCGCAACAAAGACAAAATCTTGAATATATTGTACAATCTCTCAAAAAAGAAATTCTGCGTCCGATTGTGGATTAAATATTTTTTAATATTTCGAGAAATAGCTTTTTTTTATGAACTAAAATGAATTAAAATGTCGAGAAGGTAGAGTCGTCGATAGAATCGGTGCCATCAGAGTTGCTTTCGGCGGCGTCTACAAAGGCCGTCGAGAGATCACCGGCTAGCTTACTAACGGCTCCAGAGGTCACATCGTACATGAAGATTTCCTTGTCACCTTGACCGTCACCATCTCTCGGCCTAAAACACCGCAGTGAATTCGAGTGAAAGCGCGCAGCCTCGCGAATTCCTTGACTTTCGAGTAGATTCAGTTCGAGATGGACGAACCGTCGATTGTAATACGCGACAAGAGAATATTAATCTTTAATACATACGATAGATCATTCTTATCTTCTGTTAACTTTAAGTGATTCATACATAAATCACTAACATCTTCAGAAAGTATTTGTGTATTTAAAAAATTGTATCATTATTTGATGCTCCTACTTTATTAAAGAAAAAAAGTGTGCAGGATACGGATGATCCAATCGTATACTAAGATCGAGTTAACAATATCATTTTCTCATTGTTTATAACAATTAATGATAATTATATGCTTTAAATCAAGCTTGATTAGTAAAAAGCTCGTATGCGGAAGTTAACATTAAACTGTAGTCATTGAGAACTAAAGTAACAAAGCTTCGACCTCGGTGAAACGCACATTCCCTCCGTTTTTGCCAACTTTCGATTGGAGCAGTCAGAATAAAAAGTTAATGGAATGAATAGTTGATCAGTGTAAAAATAAAAAAAAAACATTTTAAATAATCATTGCTGCGAAATAATAAATTTGGAAGGTATTAAAAAATTTAGTAATTGCTTATAATAACGTTAAATAAACTAAATATAAAAGATAGATTAAAATTGTTATTTCATTAAACAGAATAAAAGATAAACCCACACAACACACTTTAGCAGAGGGACATCCTTAGGATGTAGGATCTCTGAATGTCATTAGGACATTCCTTGGAGGTCTGTGTTTATGGGAAAGTAAAGAAATTTTTATTTCATCAGTAAAATATGATAATCATTCATAAAGTCGGGAAATAATATTTAAATCTATGCTACATCGACTTCCGTCGCAAATACAAGATACATGGTGATGTAACGTGTCGATTTTTTTAGAAAGCGGCACTGAAGAAACAACAAATATCTAAAGGTGCCTGAAGCGTTAAGAGGAAATGAATCACGACAATTTTTTATTATGCGTACGAACATTATGTTTAATGGAATACTTACATAGTCACTAGAAGCACGACAGACTGTCTTTGCGGCTCGGTGCGGCTCTCCTGTTCCAACCATTTCTTGTAATTCTCCGCGGTGGGCTTCTTCACAAGTTGTTTGAGGGTATCACCGGCGAGAAACCTGACCGGCTGCGCATCGCCGCTGGTTTTCCTGCTGCGCCGCTGAGATTCTGTGATCTCCCTCTCCTCGCCGGGAAAGTTGTAGTCGACGGGTGCCAGCACCACGACGCTCGAGATCTTACGGCCGTTAAGTTCCGGCACATCCGGTATCGGGAAGGACGCGCCGCTCACTTTAAGCGGCAGATAACGATTGTACTGTGAGACATCCCCGCGCGTTCCCACGGTCACCGGCTCCAGGCGGGTCGCATCATCCCGTATATGCTGTTCTGCCACGGCTCGGCCTTGCTCCGTATTCGGATCGAAGCGTACTACTTTCATCTCCACGCCACCGGGCCGCAAGGTGGCTTGCTCGAACTTGGTCGAGTTGCTACCACGATTGATAGCGGTGGTGGTAACAGCAGGAGTCAGGCTCGTGATCTTCTTCTGCGCTATCTTCAACGGCCTCTTGACGATCGCCGGCACGGGCTCGCTGCCGGCGGCAATCGCCGCATCACCTCCGGCGCCGTAGAAATTCGCCAGAGCTTCTGGCGGCAGTTTCTCGATTGGAATATCGCCGATCTTGTCATAGTCGAGAATCTGGATGTCGGCGTTGCCTAAAATACCGGAACTCAACAGCTGCTCCCTGATGTCGTCTGGCACCTCGTCCGGTAGATTCGCAATGTTCTCTTTGATCTTGGCCGCCTTATTCGGCGAGAGTGTCGTCGTGGTTGGCACTTCGGTAGTCGTGGTGGTGGTTGTAGTTGTAGTCGTACTAGTAGTTGTCGGTAAGAATGTTTTAGCGGTCGGCGGTGAGTTGAACTCTTCGGAGGGACTAACCGGTGTCGCGTAGATCTTCTGTGAGGGATTATTCTGGAACAATGGCCGACCCCATATCGATTGTTGCTGAGTGAAAGTGGTTGCGGTCGTTTGTGGCCGTTGCAATGTCGGAAGCGTCTGCGAGAAGAAGCTTTGCTGATGACTATTCTGAGACTGCTTCGTGTTTAAGTACTGATTTAATTGTTGCGTATTTAACTGTTGCTGTAGACTGTCACTGGAGATAAAATGATTTTTTAAACTCCCTCTCTCAGACAGTTGTTGAGAGTCATGAAGGGCACTAAACGATTGTGGCGATACGAATTGATTTTGGGAAAGTTCGGGAAACGTTGTTGATTGAATTATCGTGGGATTTGGTGGGAACGGACCGGGATGAAGAGGATTTTCTTGGAACGCATAATGCTGTTCTAACTTAGGCACGGCTTTGAAAATTTCACCTTCTGGTCGTTGAGATGATAATTGTGGCTGTAATTGCGACTGTAATTGTGGTTGCAATTGTGGCTGCAATTGTGTCTGTAATTGCGGCTGCAATTGCGGTTGCTGCACCTGATTATAAGCTGACTTAAGCTGTGTACGATATCGTTGTTGTTCCTGAAGAAACTTGAATTCCTGCTCCTGTTTCCGCCTGCGTTGCTCCTGCAAGCGCTGCAATTCTTGCAATTGTTGCTGCTCCTGTTGCCGATGTTGTTCTTGCAAGCGTTGCTGTTCCTGCAATCGTTGTTGTTCTTGAAGTCTCTGATGCTCTTGCTGCCTCTGATGTTCCTGTTGTCTCTGCTGCTCCAATAATCTTTGTTGCTCGACCTGTCTCTGTTGTTCCAAGAATCGCTGATGTTCTTGATGTCGCTGCTGCTCATGCTGTCGTTGATGCTCCCGTTGCTTCAATAACTCTTGCTGTCGTCGTTGCTCATGATAACGTTGTTTCTCCAATTCCTGTTGTTTAAATGGAGGTTGCGGTGGAAGTTCCACGTTGAAACCATTCTGTCTAGATAATGGTTGCTGCTCCGAATTAAAGCCACCAGATCTGACCGGTAATGATTGCTGGGGCGGTTCCGCGAAATTATTTTGTGGCAACGACAATGGTCGATTCTGTACTTGAACGCTTTGATGCGATACCGACAACGCAGGTGGAAATCCCGGTTGCTGAGGATGATTGATGTTGACGTGATGCGGTGGCGGACCAAAACTGTTGAACGTCGCGCGTTGTTGCACTTCCGGGAGACCCTGAATAGTTATGGGATGACGTTGCAGTGGTCTTGATGATGGTGGGGGTGGCGGTGGTGGATTTCTCAAGGATTGCTGAAGTGGAAACGTTTGATGCTGTAGCAGTGATTGTTGCTGTTGCTGTTGTTGCAAGAACGTTGCTTGCGGTTGCGGTGGGAATGAATTGATAATGCGCTGTTGCGGAAATACGGGCACTCGTGGGGGTTGCGGTGGCTGCAGAGGTTGATAAGGACCATGCTGTCTTTTCGGCGCTCCCGGCGACGTTGTCGGCTTGCTGATGTGCTGAATACGGCCTGCAGGCGTCTCTAAGTCACTACGCTTGTTATGATTGTTGGGTGGCACTTGCTCGGTACCGAAAGTCACGCGAATACCGCTACTACCGGAGTGGTACACTTCGCTATCGGGTCGAATGATGGCGCGTAAGGTCGTCGATGGTTCCGGAGGCGGTACCGGTGTCACCGTATTTGTCGGCTCTTCTCCATACGATGCCGGATTATCCGGCTTAATTTCCTCGTGCTCCTCCACAGGTGTCAGCGCGGGGATCGGTGGATCGTAAACGACGCGGGTCTTATCTCCATAGCCCTTTTTCTTCTCATATTTTACATAGAAGACCTGGATTGGTTCTTTGGTAGGTCGCGGTTGAGAAGAAAGTGGTAGCGGCGCCGGAGTTGGAAGAGTCTCGTTAGATTCTTTAATGATGATCTCGATAATCGGTTCAGGTTCCGTCTGATAATAGCTTGATGGAGTCTCTCCATATAAATCGTCGTTCTTCGAATTCGCTAAAGGATTGTACAAAGGATCTCTCTGAGAATATTGCACTATCGGTTCCATTTGCACCGCATACGGCGGCAGACGACCCACCTTTCGTAGAAAGGCGAGCTGTTGACGTTTGTCGCGGTTCTTCGATGACGAGCTTTCCTCTTTAGCGAGGGTCGCGACGACGAGGAGCGTCGCCGTGAAGAGTCTCTGAAAGAAAAAAGAGATCAGCGCGTTGACAGAATGTCTTTTTATATTGCAGTATTAATTATATTGTTAGTCTGATAAAATCAGTTTACGTTATTGACTTAAAAATTTGTGATATAAATATAATTTTATACTTCAAGTTCTAATAAAGTTTCTTTTTTAATAAATGATTCAATTTTCTAGAAAGTAGCATGTATTACTTTGTCAGTTAATTTATATAATTTGTCAGTTAATCGATTGATAGTGCTAGCGTTTCAATTAATTAACACGATACAAATTCAAGAAGGAAGACTTTAACGTGCTCTGATAACCGAGTAACCTGTTTAATAACCAGAAAACTCATTGATGGCCTTAATGGGCTTCGAATCGATTGGTATGCTAGCGAGATCGAGAAACAGTTAGCCTGATAAGCGATTCCCAGTCGTGACTATACTCTCGATATGGCAAGGTCAACTTGCGGATGTTTCTCTTTTCTCTGAAATCGTTCGAATGCCAAACTTCCACTACTGGGAGATTGCGAGCTTTCATATGTTCTACTGACAATCTTTGGTCTTGATTAAATAAATAAATAAATAAATATATATATAATAAATATATATATATATATATATATTTGATAAAAATATCTATAATACTTCAAAACTGCATTAATTATATACAAAGCAAGGTGAGTTATTCTTATTGAAAATTTGTCGCTATTCTTTCCTATAATTCTAAAAACTATTCCATGTAATAGAATATGCTTCAATGTATTCGATTAATCCTTTAAAGTCCATCCACCAAGAAGTGGGTGACGAAAAAAGAGAAGGAGAAAGAGAATCAAAGTTTAAGACCGGCGCGTTTCACCTGGAGAATTCGGTGCCTCTCTCGGTGCTGGTTAGCATATTTGAATGAGGCCCCGAACAACTCTTTTCCGCATGAACCGCCCGCCTCGGGCGCCGCAAGACCGCCCGAAGATAAAACGACGATATATCGTGATTAAACGGCCATTGATCTCTGCAGGACGATTAACGATCGTATCGTTGCCGGTCGCGTCTGCCACGATTTATTAGAGCACTTTCCCTTGTGCGTGAGAGTCGATACGCTCGCTGATTATAAATGATAGAACCGCAGGGGGGTCTGGGCATCGCGCGACATGCTTATTATAATGAAAGTACAAGCATCTCCAAGTGGTCCATTCACCCTCTTCGTGGTTACTGTTATAATTACCAGTTTGGCGAACCGCATTGCTATGATCGTTTCTTGGGCTCTTCCACGTGGGGAGATTCACACACTTCTCACCGGCCGGATTCCTCGCATTAGAGGCGGCTGACTCGCGACATGACACCGCTCGAGACGCCGATCGGACGTGGTTTAGCTGAACGATACCGAGTGGAATCTCGCATGGGAACTGAGGACAGATCTCGGCCCAGGAGCCCGTTTCTCCCTACCTTGCTACCACCACCGGCGGCCACCGCTCTTCATGAAGCTCCTCTCTAATATCGAAAACGGTGGAGCATGAGCACCTTTCTCCGAGGTACCTCCTCGATACTCGCTTCGTTGGTGTTCGTGCCAGTCGTACAAATGGACGTATATGTAGATGGAAACGGTAGAGGGGAAAAAAGAAAGAGGAGATGTACAGTGTGGTATGTATCTTCTTCGCATACACGACAACTTTCTTCAAATCCGCCCGACCACGCGATCGACCGTAGAGGGGACTATTATACTAAGCGTCCTCACTTTTCCGCGACCTCCAAGGCCCATCGAAACTGAAACTCACCTTTCCTCCTCGTCTCAACGAGGAGTTATTTGGTGAAAGAACGTGAAGGATCTTAATGTCTGCAGATCGAAGGGGAGCGGTAGCGGATTACTTTCGCTACGGTATTAAGCTTCACTAAACTACAACTTCCTTGAGACAAGTGACTGTTTCCGATCTATTCGATAATCCTTGTCTGCGAGAAAGGATACACAGGTCGATTCGAATGCCGCTCCAAATCGTTGATGATAATTTCAGCTGGAACGCTCTTGCTCACGAACGATCATCTTGATGGATGTTTACAATAAAAGCGGCTGCAATTATAATATCATTAGCATTTCTAGACTTTAATGTGAATCTTGCCTCTCTCTCAGAATAATAGTCACGCCGACTTTCATGAATGTAGACAGCAGTACAGATTGCATTTTGCAAGTGAATTCTACGAAAACGCAAGCTTCGTTGATTTCACAGAAGAGCAAGAGAACTTTTCTTATTCTTATTATAGAATATATTCTACAATAGAGCATGCAATATCACAGGTGTATTGACAAAGATTAATCGCGTTAGTTGTTGCATCGCACGGTTAATCTTCTCTTTTTATATGCACTTTCAAAATATATTTTTATAACTTTTGTACGAACAGTTGTACTTTAAAAAAATATATAAGATGTTTGTTTATAAATGCTTCAATCTTTTATCAGCAATCTAGGTTTTTTTTTTTAGTACAAGCAAAATTTTTACATACAAAGGAGGATAGAGTCCGTTTCTCCTTTATTACTAAATTATACATTTTTAAACAAATTTCTATTTTTTCCCTATTTTTATTCAAATTTCAATTTTTATTAAATAAAGATTTTAATATTTGAAACAGCCAAATTACAGACAAATGCTTAAACAGTATGTGATATATTCTGCATGTAGAAATGTGTGCAACAATTATTTCTTTCTTACCTGTTTTGCAAAAAAGATTTTGCATAATGCAAGATACTATCCAGATCCTCTTACGTATGACAGATGATTCTAATCTGATAAATTATACGAAACATTTTTCCAGGCATAATGTCGAAGCTGCAGTGTATGAAGTAACTCGTTGGCAAGAAATCACACAGGAGATTGTATATAAGTCATGTCCGCCATTGCGAAAGGTGCAGATTCAGTGGAGCAATTGAACGGGATGACCCGCTAGAGACCTCCCCCAGTTGCAAAAGTGCCCTGCAATGTTCCGCAAACATCTCATGTACGTATTTGCGCAACTTGCTTTATTCCAAATCGGTCAGAGCTCATCAAAGTCGATAATTTTCTAACATATTTATTTTCTGACCCCTCTTAGAGAGAAGCCAGATTGCTCGAAGCGAGAAAAATCAGGATCTGCCATTACGTCAGAAACGAATGACGAGTGAGTGGTAAAATTTCGAAAGTTACGAAAAAATTTGAGGTAGTGTTGGATCTTTTTTTTCATATTTCTTAGTGATGTTCACCGAAAGTGACGTTCATCAATTTCGGTACTAATGAATGTCCAGCATTCGAGTCTCCAGACATCAAGATTCCTGTGTCCTACTTGGAAACTTTCACTTATACGTTGGCATAAGAGGATCCGAATAGCAGCCGGCAGGCTCGATGATGATAAATATAGGATCCATCTGACCGCCCGAGACGGTCAGTGATCTCCGAGTCAAGATATTTCACGCTAAGTTATTGCCGTTTCGCTGGGAAATGATATCGTTCTTAGGACGTCCTTCTAAGCGTACATAATTTTGCACGCGAGAACAATTTATCACTTTTTCGCACTACCATGTGGGTGACACGATGGTGTTTTAACCATTTCTAATGTTTACTCGGTCAACTCTGTGTTTTCCGAAGAAGCTTTCTCTCTTTCTTTGCGCATGCTGTAGCTATTTTCTCAATTTTGATTTTTTTTATTTTTATATTTTATTTTCTTTTTATCTTTATTTAAAAAATTTTTAAATTTTATTTTATATATTTGCTTTAATTTTTCTTATTCTATTGTCTTCTATTATCTTATTATATCTTAATTATATGTATTGTTTTTTAGTATTTGAGGGAATCCGATTCTAAAACGCTTAATAAATAATGATCTCTCTCCCTCTCTCTTCCTCTCTCTTTCTTAATATGACAAATGCATTGTCACATAAGCATCCAACTTTCCTTTCATTATAAAGTTAATTGCTCAATTTTCGAGGTTAAATAATTTCACACAACTCAATCGTGAAATTAAAATTTCCGTTGAGGAAGCTGTTCAGAATAAAGCAAGACAGAAAAGCAAGATCTCTCGCCATTGTCGAGTTTCTCATCCTATACAAAGTAAACGTAGTTAAAATAATCAACTGTTTCATTTGTCTAAACATCGAGATCACCTATCAATTCACGATATCCTGTCGATGTTAATCGCAGGAAATGTTGTACAACAAATACTAAATGTCTGCTTAGGAAAACTGTTGCGTGTAGAAACGACACTTTCTAATCGGTTTACAAGACGACCACCACAATTATACTTATCTAATTAAATCAGGTTTTTTTTTGAGATCAGTTCTAGTAAAAATTTTATGTTTCGTTGTTGCATATTTTATTTCTTGCGTGTTACATGCGTGTTTCATATTATGTTACATCGCTATTACATCTTGCTATCGAGTTTATTCACGCGGAGAAACGCTCCCTCGGAACTGGAAAACGATGCGTCTGTCGCACAGTCTTTGCGATTGCGATTGCGAGACCAATCTTTGTAACTGCGATGGCAAAAGATTATGAATTTGATTCTCCTAGTTCTCACGAAGGATACGGATCCTCTTACACGAGCACTAACGATATACAGTTCTTCGAGAGCAGTCCGCTCATGAGCAATAACGTAACTGTTGAAGAGTGAAAGTACTCGTAAAGTGGGACGCTGCGGGAATAACGCTCACTCTTGTAATTAATAAACAAAGCCTACAAACGGTTCTCATCGTCTATGAGATTGTGCATTTAATGCGACATTTCTTTAAGACCTTGTCGAGTGTCGTTATCCATACTAGGTTGATGATCGAGACCTTTCTCACGTTCGCTTTTTCCTTAGGAATCTCGGGCGATGATTATAAAATAAACCTAACGGTGAAGTTATGAAAACTTATAAAGTTTAAGTTACGATTAGAAGTTAATAAACGGATAAATACATGGAAAGAACAGTTTTGCTAAAGTATTAAAAAATTTAGCTAGATCTAAAGATAACTTTGTTTGGATTATTAAAATAATTATGTAACGTTTAAATTGGTGGCTAACTATTGACTTTGCTATACGTTTATATAATTATTATGAGTTTTATATAATTTTGATAGTTTAACAAATTTATTTTCAGATCTATATCTATAGTAAAACTTTTCAATTATTTTTATATTTCTGTATCCATTTATCCTTCTAAAATATTTGTTAAAAATATTAAAATCGCTTTGTTAAAAATAAAAATACAACGTATTTTTTTTTCACTAAAAATTTTAGAACGGATTTTAGAAAGAAAAAATAAAATCAGAAAAATAATACAGAGATTAAGATTAGATTTTAAATAGATTAAAAGTAATAGCAAGAGATCAAGATTAGACCTTTTTGTGTTGTGATTCAATGATTATTTGTTTCTGATTTCTTTTTACTTTTTCACTTTATTCTAACTGCACGTATTTGCGATAATCTGATTACCAAATACACGGATTAAATTATTGACTTGCAGTGACCTTAATTCACGAGGCAGAAAATTCTCACTCACATGTTTTTCAACGTGAGAAGAATCTTTCATAAGCTACAAAAGTATTACACGCCATAGACGTTAATCCGAGTCATAACTAATTAAAGAATGGAGCCAACCGAAACTGACACGCGATGTAATGCGCCCATAAGTTACACGATAACTTTTATTCCCAGCGAGATTTCCGGAATGATAAATGTTGTGGTTTTTTTTATAATTGGAATCTAAAATGCCGGCTGCCATCCGTAGAGGAGAAGTTTTAACGCCACTCTCAGGTCATCCGCGGGTATCGACTGTATCAGCGGAAAATGCATAACTGCATTATATAATTATATACTGTGGGCCGTATCAGACGAAAAATTGCCGGTAATTGATGTTACACCCGAGACACTTTCTATTTCAGGTGCAGCGGATTTCTCATTTCGCGCCTATCGCAATCGGCGCGAATCGGTCCCTGTGTCGGAAAAGACAAAAATCGCTCTTCATTATATTTTCCAATCAATTAAAAATGTCGGCTGGTAGCTTTTCCGAGCGCCGCGGTGCGGGCGTTATCACGGTCAATTTAATAAATCATAAAGAAGCGTGAATAATAATAAGTATTAACTTTCTCCTTAGCTAAATCATTCGTGCACTGACGTGCGTATGCCGGCGAAGACCCGCAGTCTCGGGCCTGTAAAGAGCAAACGGTCAGTTACTTTTACGAGATTAAAATGAACCGGAGGATGATCGTGCACTAGAATTTATAAATATCGTAACGTAAAATTCTCGCATACACGTGCTACACTTTCCATTTCATTCGCAATAAATCAGTCATCTCTCATGCGAGTGCACATGAGAATACATGGCGCACAACGCGTGACTTTCTAATTTCCGATAATAATAGATCAGAAAGGAAAAAAAAAATATATATATATATATATATATATATATATATTGCGATATATATGTATATGTATGTATATAAAATTGCGAATTTCAACGCAGTCTGAACAGAAAGTAATAATCTTTAGACCCAGTTCTAACTAATAGGATTAATTTTAATCTCGATCTTTTATTTTTCCTTTTATCTTTTTCTAATTCTAAGAATTCCAAGGCCCAGTTTCACAATTCACGATTAACTCTTAATCGAGGTTTAATTTATTTTTCATCTCTTTCCAACAGACCTAAGAATTAGAAAAAGATAAATGGTGAGATGAAACCCAAATTAAAATTAGTGGAATTGGGTCTTGTCTATTTCTATCAATGACTACATTTACACGGCATCCTTAATCGAACTTAATAATATCCATAATTATGAAACTGGCTAATCACTG
>Ga0157363_1005986_pt1 | contig 11413 bp, 9 predicted proteins | sample AttsexASBM1_FD_111477 | JGI IMG/M metagenome (GOLD analysis project Ga0157363, IMG submission 111477) | Fungus gardens microbial communities from leaf cutter ant in Ribeirão Preto, State of São Paulo, Brazil - Atta sexdens ASBM1 | ecosystem: Host-associated > Fungi > Mycelium > Unclassified ...
CGTTCTGCTATTGGTTTCGACCGTCTGTTTAGTCTGCTTGAGTCCAATCAGAACCAGGCCAATGGTGGCTATCCTCCGTACAACGTTGAGCTGGTGGATGAAAACCACTATCGCATCACCATTGCCGTTGCGGGCTTTGCCCAGAGCGAGTTAGATATTACCTCACACGACAATGTGCTGATTATTCGCGGTGCGCACCCCGAAGAGCAACCGGAGCGCAAATACCTGTATCAGGGTATCGCCGAACGTAACTTTGAGCGCAAATTCCAGCTGGCCGATCACATCGTGGTGCGCGATGCGCGTCTCGAACTGGGCCTGCTGAGCATCGATCTGGAACGCATCGTTCCTGAAGAGGCGAAACCGCGCCGCATTGAAATCCTGAATTAAGGATATTGTGTTGAGAAGAAAACGCCGCAGAAATGCGGCGTTTTTGTTTCTGCGAATCAGGTGCGCACCCATAATCGCTGACTCACCATCCCGCCGAACACGTTCACCAGCAGGCCGAGAATAATCACTGACGCACCGAGAACTTCCTGCGCTGACAGGGTTTCGTCGAGTACCAGTGCAGCGCTAAGAATGCCCACCACGGGCACCAGCAGTGACAGCGGCGCCACGCGCCAGGTCTCATAGCGACCGAGCAAATTGCCCCAAATGGCGTAGCCGACAATGGTGGCAACAAAAGCGAGGTAAATCAGCGCCAGCACCGTCTGCAACGAGATATTCAGCAGGCTGGTGACGATCGCTGCCTCGCCATCGAACCACCATGAGCAGGCGAAAAACGGCACTACCGGCACCAGCGCACTCCACACCACCAGCGACATCACCGGCACCTTGCGATTACGCAGAATGATCTTATTGGTGATATTGCCCAGTCCCCAGGACAGCGCGGTCGCCAGCGTCAGCATCATGGTAGTGAGCGTAATCCCGGCGGTGGTTTGGCCTTCCATGCCGGCGGTTGCCAGCATAAACATGCCAAGTGTCGCCACCAAAATCCCGGCGATGTGGTTCCAGCGCAGTTTTTCCGCCAGCAATAAAGCCCCCAGCAGCAGCGTAAAGAACGCCTGTGCCTGTAACACCAGTGAGGCCAGTCCCGCAGGCATGCCGAGTTTGATCGCCAGAAACAGGAAAGCGAACTGACCAAAGCTGATAGTCATGCCGTACACGATCAGCCAGCGCAAAGGGATCTGCGGCCGCTTCACAAAGAAGATAGCCGGGAACGCCACCAGTGCAAAACGCAATCCCGCCAGCAGAAACGGCGGCATATCGTGCAGACCCAGTTTGATCACCACAAAATTCACGCCCCACGCCACCACTACGCACAGGGCTAACATCATATCTTTTACTGACATACTCGTTCCTTACTACGGCCGTTTCAGGCAGTCGCCGTCATCGGAGTGGCAATGTCTGCACAACAGTCATCGCCGATAACACGAAAAAAATCATCCACATTCAGCGCCATGGAACGCTCCAGCGCGCCGGCGTTAAACCACAGCGTGCCGACATCACGCAGGCGCGCATCGACGCGCAGCGCCAGTCGGTCATCAAAACTAAAGGGCGGCACCGCGCCCATCACACACTGCGTCAGTTCCTGTGCTTTCTCTGGCGCGGCAAAGCTCGACTTCTTGCCACCAATGGCGCGTGCGGCACTTTTGAAGTTGATCTTGCAGTCGCCCGGCACTATCGCCAGCAGGTAACGCGCACCGGCACCGTCAGGCATCGTCACTTCCAGCACCATCGCTTTGGCCGCCTGATTGAGATCGTTGCCGCGAATGCCGCTGATCACATCGGTCTGACCGATGGCCTCATGCTCCACCACGCGATAGTCTGCGTGGTGTTGATCCAGCAGGGTGGTGATTTTTTCATAGGTATTCATGTTCATCTCCTCGTCGAAGGCCCGGTATTAACTCCAGGCAATGGCGTGCTTCATTTTTTTGTCGGTCAGGCCAAAGAAAAAGCCCATGGTGATGCGCGTGTCGCCTTCCACGCGATCAATCTCGTGATAAAAAGCCGGATTAAACAGGTAGATATCGCCGCTGCGAGGGGAAAACTCACACGCCTCGCTTTGCTCAATCACGCCAGTCTGATAGCCGAGTTCACCCGGCGTTTTGAAGCGCTCATCCACCGGATGCCACTTCTTGTTGAATATCCGCAGTTCCCCGCCCGCGTGACACTCCTGCAAACAGACCACACAGCTCAGTTGATGCAGGATGTGGGTGACGGCCAAACCACTGCCCGCGGCATCGCGTACGATGTTGTCGTTATGCAGTGGATTGGCGACGCCATTGGCATGAAAGCGCACAATCGAACCCGCGTAATCGCCCAACTCCGGCTCGCGGGCAGTGTGCAGACTCTCCAGACGCAATGAGTGCTTCACCCAGTTGTAAACCTGGTCGCGCAGGCAGTGCAGTGACGCTGGCAGTGCAGGCTGGATGTCGCGCAACTCGGTGAAGTAATTTTCGGGTGCGCGAGTGTGTTTAGCCAGATAGGGGCCGAGCGTGGTCAGTGCGCCATTTGGATAGCGCGAGACGCGCACCTGATCGCGGCACTGTTGCAGATCGTCCACCACCGCTTCGCGCACTTCAGGCGTCAGGAAATTGCGCAGCACCAACAGCGGCACGCGCGCGGTCACGATGTCATCCAGCCAGGTGCTTTCGACGAACATTTTTGGATGGATAACGCGTATCTGATTGAAAATGGCCATGCTGATCACTCCCCAAGTGGAAATTCATGAAGTTCATGGTTGTTCATGCGACGCCAGTCAGACGCCGTGCCCAGTGCAGCAATAGGTTCAGAAGAGATAAAAGTGGTGCTGTTATTTTGATAATGATGCAACGTGAAATAGTCAGGATAAGGGGTGTCATCGGGATGCCACTGCCACGCCCAGGCTTTATCCCGGGTGACAAAAATCGCATTAGCCGCACTGCCACCCGGTACCACGCGCGCCATCTTGCTGCGCAGGTAGTCACGGGTAAAATCGGCAGGCGTCACCTGGTCGACGATATATTCAAGGTATTCGGCGGAGTCAAAGCGCGATTCCGCCATGCCCAGTTGCGCATAGACCGTGGGTAAAAAGCCGTTGTGCATCATGTACCACTGCGTCGCGCCGCTGGTGCGCCACAGCGGATGGGAAAACTCGATGCCGTGATTTTTGCTCAGCGTGGCGTGGCGGACATGTACCGCCAGAAAACGACTATGACGCAATGCATCAACATCAATACCAGGCAGCGCATCAGCAAAGGTGCCAGTGCCATGCAGGGTGCGAATCTTTCCCTGATCCAGCCACAAACAGCCCCAGCCATTCGGGTGCTGTTTGATCGGGCCGTCATGCGTGGCGGTTTCGCCACAGCTCATGGCGCGTGCGGCGTCCAGTACCGCTGCCGCATCAAACTGGCCGTATGCCAGAATCATTCTGCACATAGAAGATCTCTCCGGGTGGCTAAAGACGGAACGTCGAGAATCTGCTGGAACACAGCCAGCACATCGTCCCGGCTTTCTGCTGCGAGACGGAAGGTGGCGAGAATCCCGGCATGGCGGGTGAGATCAGCGTAGAGAGAAGATCGCGGCGAAACGGCCAACACGGGCAGATTGAGCGGTGGCAATAACTGACCGCGCTGATGTTGGGCAATCCAGCGTTCCGCTGCGTCATATTGCAGGCGCTGACGCAGGCGCAGGCGACCAATGGCCTGGGGTTGATCCGGGAAGCGCAGCACTGGCAAACCCCGCCCGGCTTCAATCTGAAACGCCACCGCCGCCCAGTTAATGCCGGTAACTTCTTCGACCAGATTCACCACGCCCATGCCTGACAAACGGAAACCCATTTCGAGGAAGTGCGGTTCACCGTTCACCATAATAAAATCGATGTGGAATGCGCCCTGGCGATAGCCAAAGGTCTCACAGCAAAAGCTCATCAAACTGGCAAAGGCAGCAGGCAGCTGTTGCGCGGCCATTGCCACATGGCCGGATTCGTAAAAGCTGATACAGCCTTCTTCATCAATGTGGTGCTCGATTACCTTCTGACAGCAGGTCAGCGCCACCGCGTGTCCGTTATCCACCACGCCCTGGAGCGAATACTCGTCGCCCGGCAGCCAGCCTTCGACAATAAAGCCGCTAAAGCCGCGCCCGCCGTAGTTCATGGTCTCCACCAGCTTGCCGATCACCGCATCGAGCTGGCTGGCCTCTTCCACCAGCCAGATCCCTAATCCGCCGCCGCCATCTACCGGTTTGATCACGCAGGGATACAGCAGTGCATCACGCGCGTCACGAATGCTCAGCGGTGAGGCAAAGAAGCGAAACTCCGGCTGTGGAAAGCGTGGCCAGGCTTTACGCAAGGCCATGCGCTGTGCGTACTTATCCGGCGGAATAAAGCAAGGTCCGGCATCCGGCCCGGCCAGCAGTTCGCGTACGCGACCGGCGCTGGCGTTGTAGGCTTCAAAGCCTGCCAGCACCACCTGAGGATGTTCCAGTAAGCCCGCGCGCAGACAGGCTTGTAACACATCCCACGGATTTTCCGGGCGATCGAGACGCACAATCAGATCGAACGGCAGCTGAATGCTTAAGCTTTGATAGTCGACAAAGTCGCCCATCTCCGCCAGCACGGTAAAATAGCCCTCACGTTTTGCCACCGCACAGTACGGATTTTGCCCGTCACGCGTGGCACCAATCTGCAGGAAAATCTTTCTCATCGCGTCGCCTTACCGGGTTATCGCCCGGAAATCACTTCAGTGACGATGTCTTGCAAGGCACCGTTGTTGACCTGAATCACTGCTTTGTGCGGATCGAAACGCAGCACGCGTGAAAGCGCATCGCCGCGCGTGCCATCCAGCAGCGTATTGACCTGTGCACTGCGCCAGCACTGGCGCATCTGTGCAATCGTCAGGCCGGAGAGCTGCTCCAGCTGCTGTGCCAGCAGCAAATCATCGCTATCGCCGCATAGCAGTGCCCGCACCGCCTGTTCATCAGGCGCCTGATCAAGCTGTTGTAGCCAGACATTGAGCTGTTGGCCTTGCGCGATAAACGGCGAATAGATCATGCACACCAGCTGGGTTTCGTTGAGGCCAAACGCCTGTTCGGCAAACTGCGCTGCGCGCTGACGAGCACGTTCAATCGCCGCATCGTCCTGATAACGCGCCGCCATTTCTGCTATCAGCTGCGGCGGAAAATCTTTCTTCTCCATCAGGCCGAGCGCAAAGCGCACATATTCGCGAATGCCTTCGGCGTAGTTACGCTGCATCAGCGTCTCCGCTCGCAGACCGCGAATATGTGCCATTAACGTCGGATTACCGCAGTCCGATTCAGAGAAGCTGAACATCAGCTCATCAAAGCGGAAATGCATAAATTCAGTGAGCAGTGACCAGTGCGCACCGGCTTCATAGGCGGTGTCCTGATAGATATTGAAGAACAGCGGATCGCGCTCAAGCTGCCAGGTGATGCGATGGGCGGGCGTGACCTGATCGGCGCCGTAGATGTCAGCGAAGTAACGTTCTGCCACGCCATCCAGGGTTTGCAGGAAGCCGCTAAAGCCGCGCGATTTGTCGGCTACGGGCGCATCAAACAGGCGTGAAAGATGACGAGCCCAGGCGAGGTAAGCGGTCTGCTCCTGCGGCGAATCACCGGTGATGATCACATCCACGCCGCCCTCGTAGTGCGCGGCAAGGCCAAACGAGTTCACCATGCTGAGGTTGCAGGCGTTACAGAAAGTAGAGCGCGCATCGGCACGGAAGCGGTGGCCATTCATTAGCACATCGTTGCGATTCTGCTGGCGCACGCTGTCGGGCATCGGCAGATGACGTTCGAAGTGGCGGATTTGCAAGCCATCAGTCACCAGGCATTCGGTAAAGTCATCATCGTGGATCTGCAACGCGCGGTACACACAGTCGATATTTTCCATCACGCTGTCATTCATCGCCGCATGACGATTGGTGCTGATGCGCAGCTGGAAGGTGCTGCCCTGCTGCTGCCAGATCAGCCCCTGAATGTAGCGCACATACGCCACCATATAGCTGCTGTCTTTCCCGCCGCCATAGGCGAGTAGCACGCGATTGTTAGCGGGATTGTCGCTATCGGGCAGGGCGGCAAGTAAGCGTTGAGAACAGCGTTGAGCAGAATCGATAATCGCGGGTGTGAGATAACCTTCAATTTCTCTCATCATGGTGGACAGATTATTCATTTTTTCACTTCATCCTTTGGCTAATAAAATCGCCGTTACCGTGCTGGCGGCAACGGGCAGGAAAAGGGGCCACGAAGTTGCAACGGAATGAATGTCTGAGGCTGAATTAACAGATGCAGCCTAAAGTACTTTGAATGTAATCTGATGGATACGCACAGATCAGCACGATATAGGGTGGAACAGATGGCGGATGGAACGGGTGAACAGGAGAGTCAGAGTAGTCGTTACCGTCAGATTGCAGAGCAGATAAAACAGGCGATTCACAGCGGATCACTGCCGCCTGATAGCCGTTTACCGTCGGTGCGCACGCTGGCGACGCAGTACAGTGTCAGCATGACCACCGCGCTGAAAACATTACGTACGCTGGAGGATGAGCACTACGCGGTGGCGCGTCCTAAGTCCGGCTTTTTTGTGGCGCCTCGTCAGGTTCCCAGGGTGTTACCCGCTGCCATTCACAGCGAACAGCCGCGTGAAGTCGCGCCGCTGGACGAGCAAACCGAGCTGCATCTGGCCATGCTGGGCTCCGATTGTCGTGTGCGGCTGGATCTGGCCAATGGCGATATCTCGCTCTATCCGGTCAAGAAAATTGGATTGCTGATGCGCCAGATGGGCTACAGCAAACCGGCACTGCTCGGCAACACGGTGAAGGGCACCGGCTATGCGCCGCTCAAAGCCGAGATTGCACGCCGCGCGGTGGATTATGGCTGCAATATCAGCGCCGATGACATCCTGATCACCAACGGCTGCATCGAAGCTATCTCACTGGCTTTGCGCGCCACCACCCGCCCCGGCGATATCGTGGCAGTGGAATCGCCGTGCTACTTCGTGCTGTTGCAGATGCTGCATAATCTCAATCTGCGCGTGATTGAAGTGGAAGCCGGGCCGGAAGGTTATGTTAACGTCAGCAAACTTACCGCGCTGTTTCAGCGTAAAGCGGTGCAGGCCTATCTCACCATCAACAACATCAATAATCCGCTGGGGAAAAGCATTCCCAACGAGCAGAAAGCCTATATTGCGCGTCAGGCCGATGAGAATGATGTGGTGATTATTGAGGATGATATTTTCGGTGATACGGCGTTTGGCGATCGCCGTCCGTTCCCGATGCGCGCCTTCAGCCCGAATGCCATTCTGTGCAGCGGCTTCTCGAAAACGGTGGCGCCTGGTATCCGCATTGGCTGGGTACACAGCAGCAACTACATGCGCAAAATCGCCTCATTGAAATACACCACCAGTATGGGTACTTCGGTGCTGTCACAGGCGGCGATTGCCGAACTGCTGCGCAGCGGCGGCTACGATGCGCATCTGCGCAAACTGCGCCGTGAGTTGAAGAATCAGATTCACCATATGCGCCAGGCGGTGCTGCGCTACTTCCCTGCGGGCACGCGCGTGTCAGATCCGGAAGGCGGCTATGTGTTGTGGGTGGAAATGCCGATGCAGGCGTTAAACGTGCGCGCGCTGTTTCTTAAAGCGCGCAACGCGGGCATCGGCATCGCGCCGGGACATATCTTCGCCACCGATCATCGCTACGACCACTGTTTCCGACTAAACGCCGGTTTTGGCTGGAATGCGGAAGTGGAGGAAGCGATCAAACAGCTGGCAGCGTGGTGCCAGCTGTCATTAAAGGCGGATTAAGCCTCGTTGCCAATCTTCTCCAGCTCTTCCGCCAGAATTTGCACCGCGCGTTCAATTTTCTCCGCGTCCGGCACATAGTTCATGCGCATGCACTGATGTGTATGCGGCCATTCCTGTTCCAGACCTGGGAAGAAGAAGTGGCCTGGCACCATCAGCACACCGCGCGCTTTCAGGCGCTGATAGAGCGCTTCGGTGCTGATTGGCAGATCGCGGAACCACAGCCAGAGGAAAATCGCCCCTTCGGGTTTGTGAATCAGGCAACGATCTTCCGGCAAATAGCGGCGCAGAATGGCAATCGTCTCGCTTACCTTGGCCTGATAGAACGGCTTGATCACCTCTTCCGACAGACGCAGCAAATCGCCACGCACGATCATCTCAGTGGCGATCGCCGGGCCGATGCTGCCTGGCGCTAAACTGATAATCCCATTCATGTTGCCAATCGCGCTGATCGTGCTCTCATCGGCGACGATAATGCCGCAACGTGCACCCGGCAGGCCGAGTTTCGACAGGCTCATGCACAGAATGGTATTCGGGTTCCACAACGGACGGGCTTCGCTGAAGATAATGCCAGGGAAGGGCACACCGTAGGCGTTATCGATCAGTAATGGCACGCCGTGCTGCTGTGCCAGCGCATCCAGCTGCATCAGCTCGTCATCGGTGATCACGTTGCCGGTCGGGTTGGTCGGGCGCGACACACAAATCAGGCCCACGTCCTCATTCAGCGGCAAATGGTCAAAATCGACGTGATATTTGAACTGGCCCTCTGGCAGCAGCTCAATGTTCGGCCTGGCGGAAACAAACAGATCTTCTTCCAGCCCGGCATCGGCGTAACCGAGATACTCCGGCGCCAGCGGGAATAGCACGCGCTTTTTACTGCCGTCGGCGCGACGACCCGCGAACAGGTTAAACAAATAGAAGAACGCGCTCTGGCTGCCGTTGGTCAGCGCAATATTTTGCGCGGTAATCGGCCAGCCCAGCTCTTCACGCAGCATTTTCGCCAGCGCATCCAGCAGCAGCGTTTTGCCACGCGGACCATCGTAGTTGCACAGCGCTTCGCTCAGTTTGCCGTCCTGATGCATCTGCAGCAGCAGCTGGTTGAAGTAGTCATTAATGGCCGGGATCTGCGCCGGGTTGCCGCCGCCAAGCATAATGGTGCCGGGCGTGCGCAGGCCTTCACCCATGTCTTCCATCAGACGTGAGATGCCGGAATGTTGAGTAAATTTGTCGCCGAACTGAGAAAAGGACATAGGAAGTTAAAACATTGTAATCGGGAATGGGCAACCACCATAGCGCCCGCCACGGGCAGGCGCAATGGCTAAAGCAGCAAGCTTAGGCCTGGATTTGCGGGTTAACGCAGTTTTTCTCGACTTTGCCGCTTAGCGCAGCAATCAGATTGTCCACCGCATCACGTGCCATGCCGTAACGCGTTTCATGGGTGGCTGAACCGATGTGCGGCAGCGCTACCACGTTTGGCAGCTTGAGGATCTCCGCATCAGCGGGCACCGGCTCCACTTCAAACACATCCAGACCGGCTGCGTGAATCGTGCCGTCCTTCAATGCCGCCGTCAGCGCTTGCTCATCAACCACCGGGCCGCGACCTGCATTTATCAGGATGGCGCTGGGTTTCATCATCTTGAGCTGTGCAGCGCCAATCATATGATGTGTCTGCTCAGTCAATGGCAGGCTGATGCAAACAAAATCACTCTCTTTCAGCAGCGTTTCAAGGTCACAAGCACGCGCACCGAAGCGGGTTTCCGCCTCTTCATGCTGACGGCGTGCGTTATAAAGAATATTCATGCCGAAGCCGAAGTGCGCACGCTGCGCCAGCGCCAGGCCGATACGGCCCATGCCAAGAATCCCCAGGGTTTTGTGATGCACGTCGATGCCGAAATGTTCTGGTCCGATGCTTTTCTTCCACTCACCACCTTTAACCCATTGATCCAACTCGGTGACGCGACGGGCGGTGCTCAGCACCAGCGCCATCATGGTATCAGCCACGGTTTCGGTCAAAACGGTTGGCGTGTGCATCAGCAGTACATTGCGCTGATTTAAGGCTTCGACATCAAAGTTGTCGTAACCCACAGACACGGTAGAACAAGCGCGCAGTGCGGGCATCTTCGCCAGCAGATCGCCATTTACCTTACCACCAGAACCCAGCAAACCCTGTGCTTCCGCAAACTGTGCGGCATGCTGTTGCACGGTTTCGGGGGAGACGTCATGCACTTCGGTGACGGTAAAATGGGCATCCAGTTTAGCGCGCAGATCGTCTGGCAGGCTCTTATAAAGAATCACAGCAGGTTTCATCATTTGCTCCCTGTAGAACGTGTGACGGGCGACCTGAGCCGCCCGGGAAAGTCATTTCTTACGCTTTCAGGCGTGCTTCGCCCCATGAATCGGTGCTGTCTTGTTCTCCGCGGGCTTGACGATTAACGTCAGCCACACCGAGACCAGCAGCGCGGCACCCATAAAGATATAAGAGGCAGCAGGACTGCCGGTTGCGCCATTAAGATAGCCTACAATCCACGATCCGATGAAGGAACCGAGTGCGCCCATGCTGTTAATCAGCGCCATGGCACCGCCAGCAACGTTGCGTGGCAGCATCTCAGTAATCAGGGCAAAGAACGGGCCGTAAGGGGCATACATCGCGCCACCGGCAATTACCAGCAGCGCATACGACAGCCAAAAGTGGCTGGAACCGACCAGATAAGAGCCAAGGAACGCCAGTGCCCCAATCAGCAGCAGCGGCCAGACAAACAGCTTACGGTTTTGCTTTTTGTCAGACGCCCATGACACCACGACCATCGCAATGGTCGCCACCAGATAAGGCACTGCTGAAAGCCAACCCGCCTCGACCATACCCATCTGTGTGCCGTTACGCAGAATCGAAGGCAGCCACAGTACGAAACCGTACACGCCAATGCTCCAGGCAAAATATTGCATGCACAGAATGATCACATTGCGATTGCGGAAGGCTTCGCCATAGTTACGCACCGCTTTGATGCCTTCCTGCTCTTTCTGCAACTGCGCCTGCAGCGCTGATTTCTCTTCGTCGCTCATCCATTTGGCTTGTGCTGGCTTGTCCTGCACCAGGAACCACCAGGCCACGGCCCAGATCACCGCCGGGATGCCTTCGAAGATAAACATTTCACGCCAGCCGAAAGCATTAATCAGATAGCCGGACACCACCGACATCCACAGCACCGTGACCGGATTGCCGAGGATCAGGAAAGTATTGGCGCGCGAACGTTCCGACTTAGTGAACCAGTTACTGATGTAAATCAGCATCGCCGGCATCACCGCCGCTTCCACCACGCCGAGCACGAAACGAATCGCTGCCAGCATCGGAATGTTGCTTACCACGCCGGTTAATGAGGCACAGCCGCCCCACAGAATCAGGCACCAGAAAATCAGCTTCTTCACGCTGCGGCGTTCGGCATACACCGCGCCGGGGATCTGGAAGAAGAAATAGCCAAGGAAGAACAGGGCACCCAACAGCGATGACATGCCTTTGGTGATGCCGAGATCGTCATTAATCCCTGCGGCAGAGGCGAAGCTAAAGTTCGCCCGGTCCAGATACGCCAGACTGTAGGTGATAAACACGATGGGCATGATAAA
>Ga0157363_1005988_pt1 | contig 11412 bp, 4 predicted proteins | sample AttsexASBM1_FD_111477 | JGI IMG/M metagenome (GOLD analysis project Ga0157363, IMG submission 111477) | Fungus gardens microbial communities from leaf cutter ant in Ribeirão Preto, State of São Paulo, Brazil - Atta sexdens ASBM1 | ecosystem: Host-associated > Fungi > Mycelium > Unclassified ...
AATTATTGAAGAACAATATTTAGGAATTTTTCGTAATTAATATTTCATTAACCATTGCGAAAATTACAAAATGATAGAGAATTAAACTTTTTGACTCAGTTTAGTCCGCTCTGCCTGTTCAGGATGGATGATGTCGAATTTTAGGGACATTCTGCATAACTAAATTTACGGATATTAGCAAAAAATTTTTCATTTTTTTTCGCATGCGATTGTCGCATCGTAACGATCTTCTTCCACTCGCTCGATGAAAGTAGGAGGGGACATGTCCGAAATTTATTCTGACCGAGCCGCCGCCGAGGACGGCGATTGATTCGCTTATGAATGAGTTGCGTAAAGAATGAGTTGCACGCGGCTCGATCGTGAAAGATGCACTCGCGCTCGCGCGCTTCACGTGACTCGATATCAGAATAAATCAGCGAATTTAATTGATTGCGAATTTAATTTCCAAGAGAGGAATTTCCCCAAAATCCCTCGTTTTCGCGACGTTCCTTGATCCTCGCACGACTCGTCGGTTCTTTCTCAATTTCATACGTCACATACGCGACTCATTCGGTCGATGTACCGTTAATCGACGTGAATCGTCGGCCTGGCTTACGCGTGTATACGTTTGTCGTTTGAGAAAAATTTGCAGGCTTTCTCTCCCTCTGCTGATGAGATCTTCGGGTGAGATTCATAGAAACGATGTTGAATGACGAAAGTCAATGCGACAAGAAAGGGGGGGGCGGGAAGAGGAGAACAAGATCCGATCACAGATAAAATTCTAGACGATTCTAATTAATTGTACCCTCGGAATCGTAGACGATCTACGCTCGATAGAAAAGAATGCTTGCGTACGTGAATCGCGCGGTCACCTGTTTCCGCGTAATTTGCTCCGTCCATCGGACGCGACGGCGACGTCCCTCTCGCGAGAGAGGAGAGGCGAGAGAGGCCGAGTCCTTTCTCTGTCTTACCCTCCAGGAGTGCGGTCTTCCCCTCCTCCTTATCTCTTCTGTTTCTTGTTCCGCTGCGCTCGTACCAGCCAAGGATCCTACCTTGCAGTACGTGTTTATCCAGGGTACAAGACGGCAGAAGAAGCGGAGCAGACGAGAGTGCCGTAGGAAGAGGACCGCCCGGCGAAGTCGTGTCAAGCGCGAGCACGGAGCGGAGCGGATATACTTACAAGAGGGAGCGAAGTACGCGAGAAAGGGCCCTGCGGATAAGAAAAGGGAGGAGTTTCACGGAACGCGCTCCGTAATCATCGCTGAGGTCGCTACACCGGCGAGTCTGACAGCAAGGTCGACCGCAAAATAGTCTCAACTGCTAAACGTCCTTGATCCCTTAACGAAGAAGGGAAGAAGGGAACGAGAGAAGTGAGACAGAGAAGGTAGACGCGAAGGAGCAGAAAAGGGGAAAAGGGATCGACTGGCGCGTTCTCGCACGAGGGAATCGAGTACCGAGGGATCGCCTCAAATACTCGTCAAACGTCCGACGTTTTTCTTTTATCGCCGAGTATCGCGAGTTCGCTGACTGTCACGTCTGTGGTGTCGAGCAACTAATCATCGAGTTGTTGCACCGGAGTCATTGACGGGGATCGCGTCTCCTCTCGACGGGATTAAATGACATTTCCAGGGAGTCTACCTTCGCTTGTAAAGTGTGAGTGCAACTTAAGGAATTGCGCGATAACCTGTCTACTTTTGCGCGTCTTTCGAATGTTTTGAGATTACAGTATGTGGGAAGAAAGGAAAGAGAAAGAAGAATTAGATTCTTTTAATCGCGAGTTTAATACTCGCGATTATATTATTGAGATATATGGAGATCTTCATGAATCCAAAGCGTGTTTAATTGTGAGATCAACCCTCAGATTTAGGCATTGAATCGATGCGAAGCATTGGAGGTAACTGGGCAATGTAAAACCGGTTACCGATATGTAACAACCAGCAAAAAAATTGGAAGGTTCGGTGACCTATCTCTCTTTCCTTTCGTCATGTTCTTTTAATTCTCATGCTATCATGTCGCGTTATTTGGCTAACTCGTTTACGTGTACGGTCTTGGTAATGCGTAACCGTTTTATTTCTCTTAGACTCACTTTTTTAAATTCTCCACGATTTATCCAATCGACAATTAAAAGTAACATATTATAATTGACAGAATATATGCTTGCGCTCTTTTACCGATTAACTCAATATTTGCAACCGATTATGAATATGAATCATATTCATAAATTGCAATTGCTAGATACAATTATATAGATGAAGACTAACTACCAACAAGACAGAACAAATTACAAAAGAGAAGGAATTATATTGTTACGAATTATATTGTTATTGTTATAATACATGAAGAATCTACGACCATCATTACGTTAACTATAAGTTCAGAATTATATTCAACCAATATAATAAATTAATTTATTACGTTTAATTTTCCAAACATTGCAAATACTGAACATGATCTGACAAAAAGGATCTCGAAATGTCTGAACAATTTCAAATATATTAAAATTTGGCTCGTAGCCATTATTGTTGATTTATTTAAAAGAAACATATCATCAATGTTATAATTTCGCACTTAATGAACTGTTATGTAACGCTATGTGTTAAATTATACTTATATTGTTGAGTGCGACATTATAACATTAACGTTATGTTACTTTTAATTTGAGTTGACTGAAAATCATTTTTCGATCCAAAAAACTTCGGTATTAAGGATGCTATTAAATATTAAAGAAAATAAAAAACAAGAACTTTATACAGGAATATAACTGCAGTTCTCAATCTCGGATTATGCTTCCGTTTTCAGAAAAATCAAGAATTATCATGTCGCAACGATTGCGCTGGCTACTGCCGGCATTAATTGTGTCTTGGATGAACCTACAGTTAGGTGTGGCTTTACCAGCTCAAAACGAACATTCGCACGTGTCTGCGGATATGTTTGATCCTAGGTCAGTATCACGCTACAGATTCCATTAAATTTTTGGTTAAATTGCGCGTCGTCGCACGCATACACGTGAAATAAATCGTTACGTTAAATCTGTTCGGTAAATGCTGATTTAGAACGCGTAATAATGCATCAACGTAATCAACACGATTCCATTAACGTGAATGTAAAGGTATGAGATAATACGAACAGTAGATTCAGATAAAAATCGCGCCTCGCCTGGGAAAGACAGGATGGAGAATGCGGAAGAGAAGATGAATGAAAAATATGGTCTGCTCTTATTAGAGACCGTGGTTTAGTTCCCGTGCTGTCAGACGGTCTGCTGATCTTAACGAGCGAGTTAATTAGGAAAATTGCGTGCTCGCATTGAACCTTCGTTCTTATCAGTCTCATCAGTAGATTTCTCGTTGTGATACACCATCGTTGTCGTAGTTCTTTATCGGAATCACTTAAATTCAAGAAACAAGCTCGTTGAGAAGCAAATGAGAAAATCTCCATGTGGGAATGAACGAATAGATACACAGCCGGTCTGTCTCTTACGTTTATTACATCTCGATGTTACGTACGTTGCGTTCAATTTACGTTTAAATTCTTAGATTAATTAAAATTTAATCGAAACGGCAGGGGCTATGATAATATTCTGTATGCGTACCTTCGTACGTTTACAGCATGGCCACTTCAACAATTATCCATCAGTACCACGATGGACGCGCGCATCATTCTCCGAACGGCAAAAACGAGACGCAGTCCAGCCACAAACTGGTCGCCTCTCCAGCCGGACTTTTGCGGCCCGACAAGTTTCAGTTTTATACTTACGACGACAAGGGCGATATGATTACGCGGCAGATGACCGCTCAGGAAATTCAAGGTCTTATCGCGTCAGGTGGGACGGATCACATCGCGATGGACAGACAGGAGCCTCAAAAAGCCGATGATGTCCTGACGGGCGGTAAAAAGGTCGGTTCACCATCACTTGTTTCGCATCTTTTGTCTCTTGTCTAGTATCATAAGGTCTGTTTTTTATTCTTGCACTTTTACTCTAGACTGCATTAATCGGAATCTACAATAGGTGTTTTAAGCCTTAAACCATAAAAAATTGACCAATTACAGTCGAATGCGAAGAGAATAATTGATTATGATTCGTCCATTTTTTCCGACTTAAGGCTTAAAAATCTATTGTTGATCCGGGGTTTCGCACTTTTATTAATTAAATAATAGTTTTTAAATAATTAATTAACTTTAAGGCGAAGGATAACAAATCAGTATAAACATCGTATGTTTGCATTTTTGTATGAATTTAGATTTCAAATTTATTTTACTAATCACGTTACATATTTTTATTTTAAATAAATATTTTTCGCGCAAATTTCTTGTTTCGCTGTTTTTGATAATTCAATATTAATAAAAGAATAAGATCGATTATACAGATTTATAAAAATATTAGATTATATTTAGATATAGAAACGAAATAAATAAGAACGAGCGGTAGGAACTAACGGAATAGTCACACCTTTTCGTTTACAGATTTAACACATTCCATGTCGCATTTCCAGGTCATGGATGTGGTACAAAAGGTACAGAACGTGTTGAAGAGCGCACTCGATAAGCCACCGACTTTAACGGGTTCAATACCGAAGATTCCGGAACATGCCAACGTTGAATGGAGCAATATTCTGCCTTCAATTCTATCTGGTGAGACAGACTCGATTCTCCCGAACAGCGATTCCAGTCAATTGTCGCATAAACTGACGACAGAGAAGGTAGAAGCTGAATCGATATCGAAACATTCGACAAAAAAACCTGCGACGTTGGACGTTCAGACAAATGCGTATGCTGGTTTTACTAATAACGTGCAGGAGAAACCTTATCAAGGTCATCACTCGCAAACGACAGTTACCGAGAAACCGATGATTCCAGTTCCAGTTATTACCCTAACGGAACAAAAATTGTCCACGTTACAATCCGCCGTTACCGAAAGTCCCGTCTTCCAAATAGTCAGCGTAATTCCGGTCGAGAGTGCTGGGATTAAGGAAAGTCAGACCGATCCGTCTACAGCTGATAGCAGTGCCGCGAGTTCGACGATCCAGCTGTCTACTCAGACCGAGGAAAGTCAAACGGAACAATATGTTGAATTAACTCTATCAGAGGTGCCTAAAGAAACGACGTTCCCGCAACTAACGAGTTTAGACATGTATCCCGTAAGTATCACGACGAAGCAAACGACTACGAATAACAAAGTCAGTCAAGGAATAAAAACTTCGGGAACCTACTCGATGACTACGCCAGGAGTATCAACGCATTTCTCCTCCACGAAACAGACCGTAACGCACGGTGGGTCCAGCGAATTGACGACCGACAAGATCTCTCCCTCGAACATCAGTTACATTCTTATACTGAGCAAGAACAATACGAAGGAATCCGACGATTCTTCATTCGCATCTAGCGTTACAAAAGAACCTCAAACGAATGGGACATACAATGACATAATAATCCCACAAACCAATACCCTCGCTACCCTAGTGCCGATTTCCCACGCGTCTCCGAAACCCGAGGAGGCATCTAACGTACTGCACTCACCATCTACGCTCGCTTCCGTTACGAGAATCAAGGCCCCGACCGTCTCGACGTTGCATCATTATCTCAGCGAAGACTTCTCAACGGTTACGAAAGAGTCATCAAGCCCGGTTACATCGACTTATTTTAATCTTCTGCCGACCGACATTCAATCCTTGGCACCGATAGAACCGTTACCTACGCAGTTAATCGATTCCTTCTCAAGTGTAGTAAATCAAGTTTCGGAAGTGAAACCACCCGTCCTGCCTCTCTCGTCCTCATCGAACGAAATGCCGAAGCTACCGATCATGAATATTAATTACGAGCAGACGCGTAACGTGTCCGAGGTAAACGAAAAGAATAGCAGACCTATCATTAATATGCAAACTCATGAAACCTTTACTACCGAAATTCCGTTGCGAGACACTACTACCAAGTTCGACTATTCCATTACTTATCGGCCTGTCAATACAGTGGACAGAGAATCAAGCACGAGCAGCATTTCCGAGGATTCTAGAATTAAAGCGACGACATCGACAGCTTCGATTGGAGTCGAAACGATGAGTAATAGAATAACAAGCAATAATTTACCTACAACGCCAGCTGGACTTAAATCGACTCAAATCCATGTAGAGGTTTTGGAATCAACAGCACCATCTTCATTCGTGCAGCTCGAGAAGACTTATGCTACAGCCGCTTCTTTGCCGGCAAGTCAGACTGAAAGTCCTACGACTTTTGAAAATATCACCGAAAGAATTATATCAGAAAAGACTTCGACTACTTCATTTTTGAATTTAATTGATACTAAAGCAGTTGCGTCTGAAACTGCAACTAAAACGCAATTAACAACCGCGTCGATCGACACAAATCTATCTTCAAATAAGCCTATGACAACTAATGAAAATTTCGACAACACTCTCGCTAATTTGAATTTAAGCGATCCAGTGTCTGCCATTGACAAAGTAATAAGCATCGTACCACTACCGTCCAGCACTCCCACAATAAAGATTGATTTACCTGATAACATATCGAATTTCGTTGGTGAAATAGCTGGCGATATTGCAAGTGGCCTTATCGCTGGATTTCCAACGACAAATGTATCGAATTTATCGGCCATTGAGAAAGAAAAAATCGAAAACGTCACTAAATTACTTGAAACGGAAAGAAATGTTACGCAATCGACGCAAGAGATATTAATGAATCCAGTTCAAAACGATACATTAATTTACAATACTTCAACGCAGACCAAAGAATCAAATGATACTCTAGAACCGATTAAATTGTTAAGCGTTAATGAGAGAATAGACGATTCCACGAAAACATCTTTATCATCGCCAACAAATAAATTCACAAATGTCAATGGTGAATCAAAAGTTGCTATTAAGCAGAATGCAACAACCGTGGAAATCGTTAGCGTAATTCCTGAACAGACGACGATGACAACGATGACAACGATAGATGTTGGTATTCGATTGCCAGCCGTCAACAAAACACTTAATACAAATAACAATCAGAAGAAAACGGAAATAAAGGAGAAGATAAAAACGACTGAAACACCTATTGTGAGGACAGACTTAAGTCCCGAACTATCTAATCAGTTATCCGTAAAAGTCGCGAATGATATTAAAAATTCAGGACACGTGAAAAACAGTTCGAAAATAGAAGCATTAAATGAAAAGAACGATTCCTTCGCAAATGCTTTAATAACGAAGGAGACTGTAGTGATTCACTCTATTAACGATTCGAGTTCCGAGTCGAGTTCACAAGCATACAGTGACGTCACAACGGACATCTCTGTTTTGAATATTACGTCTGATGCCATTGTGTCAAATAGAAATTCTACCGATTCTACACTTTCACAAAATCCAAATCACGTTACTAGTACAGCTGACTACAAGAACAAAGATAATATCCAGAATAAAGAGGATAAAAAGAACAATGAATCTTCTTTTATATCAATTAAAGAGTATACCAATAGCTCAATAAAAATAACGCAAGACTCAACGAACGATGCAAATGAAAATAAGGGGAATATTTCTCGGCCTGATAACTCTGTCAATAATACGTCAAGTCAGATTGACAAAAATGTGACGCAGACCACGTCAATGGTCAACGCATCAATACAGAACGACGAGCATTCGAATAACACGGAGAGCAAGACTGCCTCTTTGAAACATTCCGAGAGTTCGCCGAAGCCGGATATGATACGTTTGCAAGCATCGACGTCACCGTCGAGTGTTCCGATCCGTCAAACGTCAAAGCCTGATTACAAACCGTCGGAGAAGCCCGACGTCACGAAGACTGATGCTGATGTAAACACGGAGGACAAGTGGACCCTTATATCACAACAGGCTTCGCCAGCCATATCGAAGCTTCCAAAGCCGCCGAAACTGCCGAAGCCGCTGCAGAGGAAGCCAGTCAATCACGTCCAGACGTTACCACCTTCCAACGACTTGAATTCCAACGACAGCACTCACGTTCGTTCTCCAGGAATCGAAGCGCCGGCACATCAGCAAGAACAACCACAATCCTCGACACAGTCCTTCCTACCGCTGGATGCGTCTCAGAGTGCAATCGGCTTAGACGCTACCATAAGACACACCAGCGCCGATATTATAAACTTTGCTAAACTATGCAACGAGTTGGCCTTCAATTTCTGGGTAGCCACTAATAAGGGTCTGAGCACCGCGAGATCGTTGGCACTCTCGCCGTTCGGTATGACCAGCTTACTGGCGATGATCTTCTTGGGTGCTCGCGGTCCGACATCCGATCAGATGAACGAGGTACTCGGCCTGGACGACGTGGCCACGTTCAATCCACACTTGGTCTTCCAAAACATAACCGACGCGGTAGGTTTAGCTCGTGGCCAGGGTATCGCGAACGCTGCCTTCGTCCGCGAATTGTTCGCTGACAAGATGAAGGTCAGGAAACTCATGCCCTTCTACAAAGAGCAGGCCCAACAATTCTACGAGGGTCTCGTGACCGAAGTGAACTTCGCCACCATTAGCGATCTCGTGCGCAGAAGAACGAATCTGCTGGTTAGGAAACAGACTGGCGGCAGAATCAAGGACTTCGTTAAGACGAACACGGTGCCGCTCAGATCACCTTTGGCGGCGCTCTCCGCCAATGTATTTCAGACCGATTGTAATAGCAGTCTGACAAGTTCCGTTGGTAGGGACGGCGAGTTGTACTTTGCCGTTTCGCCGGCTGTGAGACAAAGGAAACTCATACCGGTCCCAGCTACGACTTGGCGATCGGGTGTCTTAGCCGGCTATGAACCTAGTATCGATGCCACGGCAATCGCTCTTGGAGGTAGCGACAAATTGGTTTCGACGATCTTCGTGTTGCCGGGTCAACAGGGTCACACCGCACCCGGCGATACTGTGGATCGTCTGGAGCAGCGTCTCGTTAGAAGTGCGTTCCGCGATGGAGCCTGGAACAAGCTCCTCAAGGTTCTCATACTGAGACACGGTCTCGAGTTGCAAGTGCCTAAATTCAGTCATAGATCCGTTGTCAACGCGACTGCCGCCTTGAAGAGGATGGGCCTTGATGAGCTCTTCTCGGGCAACGCCGATTTTAAGGGTATCAACGGCATAGGTCACCGTCTTCACTTAGCCGACGTGTTACAGGTACATACATTTGTCTGTTCTATATCCCCAATATGTATGATAATGCTGCTTATAATCAATGAATTTTCTTCGCAGATGAATTTATTCAGCACCTGTGGCGATGAGAATATTCTTAACGGTCGACATCACGTGGAAACGTATCCTGCGAGTCCATTAAGAAGAAACGTTGAACGACGAACGGAGGACGATAATTTCGGAAACACTGCTGAGGAAAATACAATGAGATACGGCATGTTACCGCAAGAGGACAATATAGATTCTTATGCAGACCAATCGCGCACGGTTCTGTATGGATTCTACAGAGAGGAAAGGCAGCTCTCAGGCTCGTTGGAGAGACCGAGGTTGAAGCTCGATAGGCCCTTCTTATATTTCGTTCGACACAACCCTTCCGGTATAATACTTCACATGGGACGTTTCAATCCACGATTACTTCCCTAAAGTAGGGCCTATCATCTTCTATCGAATGCCATTAATTCGATCCTGTTCCTTCTATTCGACATTTATATACGAATTTTTGTACAATCGAGAAAAACGACTCTCATTATAATTGCTCAAACGATTCGTTCTCTATTAGTCGAGCGACTCAACGCGACATGATGTCGTGGCCCATTTTTTCTGAACAATGAAGGTAGGACGTGTGTATTTGGCATGTTCTAGAAAATTTGTAAACAATTTTGCTTAGAGTTATTACCTATTAGTATCTTCATCGTCTTCACTTAGAAATAAGAAATTAGCGCGATATCATATTCGCGGCACATTAATATATGTCGAACGGACCCGGCATTGACATAGATCTTATCATTTTATATTTAGGGAGTGGTTAAACGCATAAAAATAACAGACTGAAGTACGGAGAAGAGAAAAATGGTACAAAAAGAGAAGATCTTAATCGCGGTCCAAATGATCATCATCATCATCATCACCATTATTATTATTACACTTCTTTTTTTTTATATACAAGTATAAAAATATAATTATTTTTAACGCGATCGCCAGCGAATGTTAAACTTTTATCGAGAATCAATAATTTATTTGGACCCTGATTGACATTATACGCATCTTTTTTTTTTTTAATATGATTAACAATTGTGATATGTAACTGAGCGTTGAATTTTTTTGTACATTTCGTAGATTAATCTGTTAGGACACACACATTGTATGTGAAAAATGTTTCGATGTATTTTTTTCTTAACAAAAAGACTTAATGTCGAACGGATGATGCGTTGAATAAAAGCAACATCTCTCGTTCGTTCTGTCATTCTTAAAGGTAAATTCCAAGCTGGCTTTTTGGGCATTACCGTACTTGTGAGAACACAAGATAAGAAAACTGCGTTGATATCGCGCAACCTACCATAAATAATATGCGAACTGTCTTTCCCAATACGGACAACTCTGAAACAGCGACTGATATTCGGATTGTAAAATATATCGCAATATAGAATATATAGCAAATGGCGAAAATTACATTGTACCTGCTGCTATAAATATTTACATCGACATGATCTTTGATATATCACAAACGTAATCATGATTATGTCAATTTATATATATGTATATATTTATATATACACTCCGTGTATTCCGTACGACTTATCTAATGTGTTCTATTGCAGAGGGTAACTTTTTCATACTTTAGAAAATTTAAACTGTTTACGCATATCATCTCGTTATCTGTGTTAAAATGGTACACGTCATTGTTAGATGATAACCGCGCTGAACGGCATTGAGGGGATCTGCATTCGCTTATCGCGTAGTTATCGTTAAGTCGTCGTAAAGGTAGAAACTTATTGTTTTTCAGTTTTTAACGCTGATGAAACACTGGCTGAAACTGACTAAAATTGTCTCAATTCTACTTGGAACTGCAATTGCAACAAACGCAAGCATTCTTCATTATAATGCACTGGGTGATCGTCAACGCATCGAGAGTGATCAAGAATAATCACGAGTTTTTAATGTATTGATCGACATACAAGGTACGCGATCGAGTGACAAATATATATCTCGCGATTTTACTGATCCTAACAAACATTCGCCACAATTGAAGAGAGATCCTGTAACAGAATCTAACATAGAAAAGTATATTCTATAATTTTTCCTACATACTATCTCACTCTAACTTATACTATATTTCATTTTACAATCTTAATTTTTAGTACCCACAATGATTTTTCGATTCTTAGTACACGATGAGTCATTCATGTTCCTGGGTTAATTTTTATCACTTTAATAAATATACAAAAATTATTGAGTGATTTTTACATATACTTTAACATCTTCAGAAAATATTTAAGGTATTGTGTATTTAAAAAAAAAT
>Ga0157363_1005989_pt1 | contig 11411 bp, 5 predicted proteins | sample AttsexASBM1_FD_111477 | JGI IMG/M metagenome (GOLD analysis project Ga0157363, IMG submission 111477) | Fungus gardens microbial communities from leaf cutter ant in Ribeirão Preto, State of São Paulo, Brazil - Atta sexdens ASBM1 | ecosystem: Host-associated > Fungi > Mycelium > Unclassified ...
ACCATGTGGATCACGAAGTCTGCGTGCCAAACCAGACAACAAGGAGGTACGAGAAATCCCAAGAAAATAGAAATGAGGTAAAGTATTTTAGGACAGAAAATGAATCACGATAGAGTCAGAAAAAAGGCCCACACAAAAAGATATATCCGAAAATTTAGAAGATCTTGGTTAGACGAAAATATCTTTAAAGGTTGGTTGACAGAGAATGACAATAAATAAAGCTTGGCGTAAAATTTGTAATATTTTACTTAAATGTTGTCGATATAATTTATCAAGGCATGCCGAATAGTTTCTCTCTCTCTCTCTATCTATAGATAATGTAAATAGCGTTAATGTAGAAATTGATATCTCACAATAAGAGGTATGTCTAATTTCTATATATTTATAATTTACTTCTCTTTAGGGCGATTAAGGACGCCAGTTTCACGAATGGATTAGATATACTAACATTTTAGACTACGCTCATGCGCGAATGCGGGGCGTGTCTGGCTGGTCTGGCAGCACTGCCTTCAAGATGCCGCGCCGCACCGCATGCGCAATAACTTCACAAGGGTGCCGCGCGAGAAATACGCAGTTTTTCAAGATAATATTCGATATTAAACTTTAAATAATAAAATTTAAATATTGGAAATTAAATACAAGTTATGAACATAAAATTAAAAAACAATAAAATTTTTCATTTAATTAAATGATTTCTTGATGAAAATTTTTCTTAAAACTTCATACAATTTTTTAAAATGTAAATTTTAGAATTACTGAATAATTTTATAATTTTGTTTAGAAAACTCCTCTGATTTTTTTAAATACATAATTGGGAGATTCTTCAAAAATATCAAAAAAATTAATATTTTCTAAAATTCTTCTGATGAAATCTGAAAAAATTTAAGATATCTTAAATTATTGTCTTTAAGTTATGTTGAGTTATAGTATAATTTATTTTTGAAGAAATTATATATATATATATATATATATAGAGAGAGAGAGAGAGAGAGAGAGAGAGAGAGAGAATGAAAATTCTAGAAATTTTAGAATATTTCAAAAATCACATATATAAAAAATTCTAAGAAAAGATATAACTTTCTCAGTATTTCTAAAAAAAATATTTCAAAGATCCATTTCATAAAAGTTCTAAGAAAACTGGAATTTGCACTGAAAAAATAAACAATTTTCATTGCTAAATAAAACTTTGTATAGGTAGTCGAATTTTGCAAAAATCCAATTAAATTTCATATAAATCTTGTTAAAAATTGCAGTTATTCGATAATAAATTGAATCTTTTCAAGAATTGAAATATTTCCTCATGACTTGCAATAATACCTAGTTGCACAATTTGACGATAAATCGGGTAAATAGCGCTGACTAGCGCTAATCGCTGTATGTTATATATATATACCGTCGCTTGAAATATCACATTGAGGTTATGCTTATAATCCGATGCGAAATATAATACAATAACGCTAGCATTGTTAGTCGTTTAAGTTTTACTCTCTACGCATGGTCAAGCGTGATATTGGTTATGTGAAAACTCGACGTGACCTCGTTTATACTTTTTTGTTGCTCAACAACTGTCGTAATATCATTCCGTGATCGCGTACGTGTCATCCATTTCTAATTTGATTTCTCGTCGCCAATCAATTACTAATTTTTCCACAATGCTGGAGGGAGTGAAGCACGTGCTATTAGTACTTTCAGGAAAAGGTGGTGTTGGCAAATCGACGATCAGCACTCAGCTGGCTCTTGCATTGAAAGAATCAGGCTTTCGAGTAAGTGTGTCCGAGTCTCTCCACAAGTTCCAAAAGTTCTGAAAGAATAGATGATTCTACAATGAGTCAGTAGTCCTAAGTTTTATCAGTGAATCGGTGAAGTTGGCCAACAGCCAACTTGTACAACTAAAACTATCGATTTTTTTAAGACTGATCAAATTCGACTTTATTCCTTCCCATTAGAGAATCGAGCTAATTCTAAACAACTCGATTCGCTGTATAACAACTAATAGATGCAAAAACTCATAATTACCTATTTAGGTTAAAACTGGTTGAGACTTGAGATTTCTGATTACCGATTCATTGTAGAATTAAAACATTTACCCTAATGAAAATTTTTCTCATAATTTTTTATATAATTCTTCAGAATTTTTTGTAAAAAGATCTCTGATTTTTTCAGAATTTCTGAATATTTTTATAATTTTTTAGAAAATTTCTCAGATTCTTTATATAAATTAGAATGTTTTTTGTAAGTATTAAGAAAGTTGATCTTTTCTGGAATTCTTTACATATGTGAATTTTGAAATATTCAAGACTTTTTCCATTTCATAATTTCTGATAAAATCCTATAAAATTTAAAAAAGTTTAATATACTTTTTCAGAAATTATATAATATAAAATTTTAGAATTTTTAGAATATTCCAAAATTCATATAATGAAAAATTCTAAAAAAGCTATAAAACTATTTGCTCAATATTTCTTAAGTATTCCAATTTATATAAAAATTTTCATTTAATAATTATGCTTTCAAGTAATATATCTTTAAAATAATTTTATAACTCTCTTCTACATTATTATTAATGCAACAAACAAGTAAATAAATTACAATGAACCAGTTTTCCAATTTATACTTTTTGTAATACAATTTAACTTATATAGAAATTAATTGATTAATTAAAACCAAATCCACCTTAAAAAATTATATTAAAAGTGTAAAGCACCAAGTATATATTTACAAGTAAAATCATTTCGTAAATGATACGGTATATATTCAAAAATGAAATGGAAAAATCGATTACTTATATCATCATGAAATAATTAAAACAAATTATCATAGGTTGGGATTTTGGATATTGATCTCTGTGGTCCCAGTGTACCTTACTTACTGAACTTAGAAGGGGAAGATGTTCACCAGTCTTCTGAAGGGTCTGTTCTTTATTATTTGAGCATTAATTCCTTAATAATTATAATAATCAGGGGCTCTATTTTGTAACTTTTAACAATATCATTATGTGCTGTTGTACAGTTTTTTTAACATATAAAATATCTGCACAATGATACTATAATGATATCGACACTATTAATTAAGAGTTACAGAATAGGGCAGTAAATATGCTATTAATAAGTCATATGAATCAATAGATGGATACCAGTGTTTGCCGATTCAGAACAGAAGCTATCTGTTATGTCGATTGGTTTTCTCCTGAAAAGTCAGAACGATAGTGTGGTCTGGCGCGGGCCTAAAAAGAATGGTATGATCAAACAGTTTTTATCAGATGTGGTTTGGCGGGATATTGATTATCTGATCATCGACACACCACCTGGCACTTCTGATGAACACATTACAGTCATGGAGAATTTAAGGTTAATGTTATGTGAATAATATTATCCATGTATAAAATTTATATTTAATAGTAAGTAAAGATCAATTAAAAAAAAGTTCAACATAAATAAGTAAAAAATATTTAGTCAAAGCGAGTTTTAGTGATTAATAATATTTTTGTTAAATTGGAAATTGTTAGTGGAACATAATCCTAAACTAAAGCTGAAGTACGTAATACCACAAATTACATTGATAAGCAATCCAATAATACTGATGCTAATGAGCATCTTTAAAACATATTAAAATACAAAAAATTTATTGCAGAAATAAAAAAATTGAAAGATTCATACAAAAATATTACAAAATATATTGGGAAAACTCTTGCTTTGATCGAATATGGTGCTTCTTTGCTCATTTGTATTTTTTTATTTTATTTTAACTGGGATAAATTATAATATTTAGGTCTGTTTTTTATTCCTATACTCTCTGAACATACACATTCAATAAGTTGAAGTAAAACAAATATAAGTTCATCAATTCAGAGAATGAATGTAAGAAGAGAATAAAAAAATAGACCTTTTTAATTATATTACAAGACATTTGTGAACTGAAATTATTACAGAAATGTAAAATGCGATGGTGCAATAATAGTGACCACTCCACAAGCAGTTGCAATAGATGATGTTCTGCGAGAGGTGACATTTTGTAGAAAAACTGGTATTCATATAATCGGCATCATTGAAAATATGAGTGGCTTTGTCTGTCCTTCATGTACAGTAAGTACTATTTTCCATTTACAATTGTAATTAATGTAAATAATTTAATAATAATATAACAAATAATTTAAAAAATGTATATTAGGAGTGTGATTTAGTTTTGAAGTTTTACAAGAGATAGTATTAATGTCAGTGTTGTCGAAGACATTTCAATCATAGCTATTATTTTTTGTTTTAATATTACTCCTACTCATGATATTTAGTCATTTACTAATAACAGACGCAATGAACATCGTGTTGATACCATTTTAGAAATGAAGCTTTCTAAAGAGAATTTTGACATGCATTGCTTTTGTTTTTTAATCAGAAGAAAATGGTAGCTAAAAGTCATAGAAACTTAGGGTCATCATTTGCTCCATTAATTAGGACGTGTAAATATTAGTTCTATCGATTCAAAAGTAATTCCAATATTAACAACAAAAGCTGAAAAATACAGATTTGCAAACATTATTGAAAATTCAGCATCACAATCCACGTCAGAACTTGGCAGAGAATTAAATGTTGATCATACAACAGTTATTAAATGTTTACGTGATATGTTGTTTAAATAAATCAATTTTTGAGAAAAAACCCTAAATCACACTCCTAATAATACAAAAGGCTACGAGTGAGATGTTTATTGCTTAATAATTAAATTTTGTAAACAAAAAATACACAATGTTTTGACTTTTATCGGATCATTACCAATGTGACAATTTAACTTGATCATATGTTCGGTTAACAATTTAAAATAGTCGAGATGTTAAACAATTAAAAAGAAAAAAAGACATGGTCTTACAAAATTCATTCGCACTATTATGATATAATATTCCATGTTTTATTGATTATTTTAAATTGTTACATTGATAATAATCCAATAGGGGTAAAAACGTTTGTGTATTTTTTGTTTATAGACTTTAATCATTATTGAGCAATGAACATCCCGCTTGGATCATAGCTTTTGTGTAATTAATATAATTGTTCAATATAATTTTAATAAATCTTACTTTTTACACAGGAATGCACCAATATATTCTCCTCAGGTGGTGGTATAGCCCTCTCCGAGATGGTGAAGGTTCCATTTCTAGCTAAAGTACCAATAGATCCACAAGTCGGCAAATTAGCAGACAAGGGACAAAGTGTTTTGGTGACATTACCCGACAGTCAAGTCGCACAGGTGTTTAGAAAATTAGTTGAAGAACTCACCAAGAGTAAGGAAGCTTGAAAATGATATTAGTACTATACATGATTTCCAGCATTACACGTGATACTTGCTCGTGATGCTTTATCCATCTCTATCCTAGATAAAATTGTACATACAAGTATCTTTATGAGATGTTTTTATACTAGTGTATGAAGTTGTAAAAGAAATAAAAAATGCTATTTTATCATATATAATACTTGCATATATCGTAAGAAAGGAAAGGAGAATCAAAAAGCAAGAAATGAATCTTAATTTATGACAGACATACATTAAGTATTCCATTTTATTTCTTCCCTCAATATTAATTCAATGCAAGTTCAATTTTTAAACCCGTATCAGATTATGCATTGAAAGTTGAAGACCGTGAATTAGAGATCCAATTCGATCAAGTAGAATGAAACGGATTAAAATTATCCGATTGGTCAAATTCTAATGTTCAATTCGCAATCTCCAATGCATAATCTAAGAGCTTTACAAAATGCTTTTTGAACTAGTATGGTATTATAGAGACACAGCAGAAATAATACCTAATCAATACTGTCTGTACAATATATCTTGTACAACGCAAATTCTTTTGCATATAAAATTTCTGCTATTATATATATAATATTCATTTGTTTCCCCAACCCCAAAGACCCTTAACAAAGCCAGTGAGACCAGCTTGCCCTCTCTTAGCCTGATCACCCATTTTATGCGACAAATCAGGGAATTCAACCATGTTAAAGGCCAGATCGAAGAACAAAGGTTTGCAGGGAATGCTGTGCATCAGTGGTGGCAGTTTATAAACGTTTGGTTGCTTCGTGAGAAGCGCTGGATCTTCTCTGTACTCGTGCAAACGTTCATACAATGGTTTCTTACTTTTAGCAAGCTTACTAGTTCCACTTTCTTCTTCTTGACCATCTTCCAAAACGCTGTGAGCATGAGCGGCATACTGCGCAGCCTCCACAGAGGTCTCCAATTTGTACAAAGCTTCCTTGAGTTCGACTGGAAGAATCTTATCGTATTTAAGTGCGTCTTTAACATGTTGCAGTGATCTTTGATACAAGGCCATAGCCTCACGCCAACGATGCAAGTTGGCGAGGCTCTGGGCCATATAGAAACATCTAAAGGCCCTGTAACATTTTGTCTTTGCTTCCTGTTCCTCCAAGAATTCTGTATCATCTTGCAACTGAGATATCTCCACAAGATTGTGCAACGCTGCTTCGTACAGGCGTACTATGTCCTGCGGCTTGGCTTTCTCCGATTCCTCTGCCGCCTTCACCAGCGTCAGATTGCGTTCCAATGTGCGAGACAATCGGATATACTGCAGATAATTGATCAGATGTTGCTGTGGTGACCACTTGTCATTCTCCTTACTCTTCAACTCGTTTTTAAAATGATCACGCACTGCCAATAGAGCATCTTTACAATCTATCAAATGCGCCTCCAGCAGATCGATCTTCACCTGATTGGTGGCAGCCCTTTCCAGAGCTTGATTCAGCCTAGAGTCTGCAATGATCAGACCAGCTGCTCGTGGCGGCACCGTACCGCAGGATTTTCCACGCCATGTCACTTCCTCAATATTAGCTTGCTTTTCCCGCGTCTGAGCTATCAGAGAGTCTAGGCTGGCCATCAATTCGCCGCTCAATTGTCCGCGCATTTGCATAAGATCGTCCATAGCACTGATGTCTCCAATGTTATAAGCGCAGTATCTAAGACTAGGTGCTAATTCCTCCACTCGCGCCTTATATATGACCTGTTCTAATTCTGGCAACGCAGATGCCAGATTACCATATACCACTTGGGCCTTCTTCAAGTTTTCCATAGCCTGTTTCCACAGTTGCAATTCAAACTGCAGAGAACCATTCATCCAGGCTACGTATGCCTGAGCCTCCAGTTTCGTACGCGCATCACAATTTATATTCTAAACAGAAAAAACATAATGAAACTATAAAATATAGTCTTGGCAATTTCATAGAAATAATTAATGAAAAAAAAATGAAGAAATTAAGATATACAGCCAAAAGTTTTTGACCAACATAATTTTACAACAATTTTTTATCAATCTATTTTTCAATTTATACTCAAATGAAATTCTTGTTATAATTAAATTAAAAACACAATATTTAGAATATATTAAAATACTTATATGCTAAAAAAAATGTACCTCTATTAGATCTTGCAATTGTAAAGAGTACACAGCTGCTTTCTTGAGTCTCGATATCAGATGAAACTTCTTTCTTGGTTCTGTATTAGATTCCTGACGTAGCTGCATCGCATAACTCCACGCGCGCTCGGCCATCATCAAGGGCACTTGTAAAAATTTATCCTCACTAATCATAGCCGCAGTGATATCTCTCCTCTTGAAATGACGTCTGTCGCCCTGCGGCACTTTCAACACTTTCCGCAATCTTCTCAGCCTTCTCGAGCAATAACCGCGATATCGCTGGTAATCACCATGTCTCAACCCATGTTGTTGCTGTGCTTCCTTGATTATCTTTAGAACTATATGTTTGTCAGGAATTGATAAGGACAACAAAAATTGAAATTATATAAATTAAATATATGAATCAAAATCAATTTTTAAATTAAGAAATTTTTCGTTGTGTTAATTAACTATGTGTTAGCATCATCAATTTGATCAGTTTAGCAAACATTTAACACTAGAACCATCAATAGTACTATTTTGGCTTCGTTAATCATTTCCGTTTTTCTTTTTTATATTAAATATATAGTACAAGATATTGAAAATACAAATAATTTTAATGCTACAACTCTGTTAATTATTTAAATTTTTTTTTCTTCTGTATGAAATATATAGTACAGAATATTGAAAATACATGTGAATGTAATATAAATTCTAATGATACTGGACGTTCTCCAAGAGACATAGTATAACACAGTAAATCATTTCATCATTGTTTAATTAGATACTTTATTTGGTAACAAGTTAAGAAATATGATTCTATCTTTGTTACTTATGATCAGGCAAGAAAGACAAAATGTTGTGTTGACTTATGTTACTAAATAGAAAATATCTATTGGCAAACAACATGTAATGATTTACTATAGACAAGTTCTACTTGCACAACACTTATGAGAATTATTTATTCTTGTTTGACATTCTTGATAAATAATATATACATAAATAATAAGGATGAAGTTATTCCAAGAGTGTTAGAAGCATCAAATAGAATGTAATTTATTGATGTTTTTCAGCAAGAGGCACAGTGTAACTTATGTAACACAATTTCATATTTGCTTAACATTGGCAAATAATAAAGATGTAGACATTTTCCAGCAATAGATAAGTAACACAGTATAACATAGTGAAATACTATCTTTAATACTTGCAAACAACAAGAATATAATAATATAATATGTTCCTTGCTAGAAAAGATTCCATATTGATTGTTTTCCTTGTTGGAAACACTCATAAATAATATCAAAAATCACTAATCGAAAGCAAAAATAAGAAATTATCAAATTGGCATCTTTGACAATTCTAGCAGGATATTATCAATGATTTTAATATGTGTTGATAGATTAATATCCCAATTCCCAATAATAAACTCGCGACAGCAAGAGGTTACGAAGAAGCATATGGTATAGTTCTGTCGGAGAACAATTTTCACGAAAGGATACTCTCCAGGGAATATATTCTCGGCTCTTTCGTCATAATTCCATTTTGCGTTTGATTTTCCTTCGAAAGATCCAGCTTTTCTTCGATTACCATTCTTCTTCAAAATCACGTACTCTTACCTTTCACTATATCCTTGTAAAAAAAAATAATAAAATATGTATATCCATGATATCAGAGAGAATTAAGGGGAGAGTGGAGCGGATTCATCCATGGACGTATAAATATTTGGAAGACTAGAATCTGGACGGAGCGTAAAGCTAGCTTATCGGCAAGGAGACCGAAATCCGCGCGGCAGGGAAGTCAGCCATCTTGTCTGGCAACATTTTAGCGCTCTATTAGAAAATCGATATATGTATTATGATATTATTTGTATTTCCAGTGCATAAAAATAGGATTTTATGTGAAGCAAAGTTAATTCAACGGTTGTGTGCAATTAAAAATAATTTTCTGTTTATATTTTAAAAAATAATGAATATATATACCTATTACGTCTTTTAATATAAACCGAAAATTATTTTCAATTGCACACAGCCATTAAATATTTACAAATCAAGTAATTAAAAAAAGAGCCAAGTTAATTTAATGCTAAACTAGAGAGAGAGAGAGAGAGAGAGAGAGAGAGAGAAATAATATAAAACTAAATTTCATATAATTTAACAAACATTTCGTTCTATATGCAAGATCATAATTAACATTACAAAAAATCGGTAATTCCAAGTAGTAACAATTAAAGTCGCATAAAAATCTTAATAAAATCCAAAATCATGTTAAACATTATTAACATAAAATATATAATACTGCCTTGAATTTTATATTAATAATATTTTAATATGGCATTAGATATTAGAATTTTAATTTTTATATGACTTTAATTGTACTCGTAATTATCAGTACGTTGTGACATTGATAATTTACCCTTGTGTAAGTTGAAACGTTTATTCAATTATATGAAATTAATTTCATATAATTAATTAATTTCATATTATTTCCGGATTAGCATTAAGGTGATTTATTGACTCATAGTCTCTTTTTTATTATTTATTTTATATTATTATTATTTATTTTATATTGAATCTTTATTTTTATTGTTTAGATTATAAATGTACCGATGAAAACTTATTTCGGCATTTTTTTTGCTCTTGATTAATTTGCTCTTTAGTTTTTCTTTAGCTTTTATTACTACAGCCAATTGCAATATAATATGGCATTGTTGATTTATTTAGAAAAATATAAAATTTCGTATGCGCAATATTAATTGCTTTCCATTTGCACACAAATGAAACTGAGCTGAGTATTTCATAGGTTAATGATGTCATTATTTATTTACCAGGTATGTAAATATGAAACCGGAATTTACCAATAGATGGCCATAGTTGTCAATGTAGTTGCCATAAGACGACATCATTGACGCCATTTCCTTCTTCTGACAAAGATTTTCAACTCATAACAATACAAGTTTCATACAACAGTATAGTTTGTAATAGCGTTGAACATGTCGAATTTTGTGTCTGGAAACTACGATTTGCGGACAGCATTGATTTTCTGTTACCATTTGAAGAAAACTGCTGCAGAATCGCATCGAATGCTTGTCGAAGCTTACGGTGAGCATGCTCTTGCTAAATCACAGTGCTTTGAGTGGTTTAAAAAATTCAAAAGTGACGATTTTGACGTGAGAAACGAAGAACATGGAAAACCACCGAAAAAGTTTGAAGAATTGCAAGCATTGTTGGATGAGGATGACGCTCAAACTCAACAACTGGATCAATTGAATGTGACACGAGAAGCCGTCTCCATACGTTTGAAATCCAGTGAAAGATCCAGAAGATGGGAAAATGGGTTTCACATGAACTGAATGAAAGGCAGCAGGAAAACCGAAAAACTAAACTACTTGCGAAATGCTGCTCGCCAGATACAAAAGAAAGTCATTTCTCCATCGAATTATGACTGGCGATGAAAATGGATATATTTTGAAAATCCTAAGCGTAAAAGATCATCATAACTCCAGGTGAACCATCGACATCGACTGCAAGATCAAATCGCTATGAACGGAAGACAGCTCTGTGTTTGGTGGGATCAGAAAGATGATCTATTATGAGCTGCTAAAACTTGGTGAAACCTTTAATACTGAACGCTATCGACAACAAATGATCAATTTGAATCAAGCTTTGTATGAAAAACGATCGGAATATCAAAAAAGGCAACACAAAGTTTTGCTTCATAAATGCATCATCACACACAGCAAAACTGGTCAAGGAAACGATTGAGGCATTTAGTTGGGAAATACTTTCGCATGCGGCTTACTCACCAGACTTGGCTCCGTTCGATTACTACTTATTTGCATCGATGAGACACGCACTTCCTCAGCAGCGCTTCACTTCTTACGAAGATGTACGAAAATGGTTAGATGACTGGTTTGGCTCAAAAGAGCAACAATTTTTTTGGCGTGGCATCCACAAATTGTCAAACAGGTGGAAAAAATGTATAGCTACCGATGGGCAATACTTCGAATAAAATATTTTTTATC
>Ga0157363_1005990_pt1 | contig 11408 bp, 16 predicted proteins | sample AttsexASBM1_FD_111477 | JGI IMG/M metagenome (GOLD analysis project Ga0157363, IMG submission 111477) | Fungus gardens microbial communities from leaf cutter ant in Ribeirão Preto, State of São Paulo, Brazil - Atta sexdens ASBM1 | ecosystem: Host-associated > Fungi > Mycelium > Unclassified ...
ATTCACATATCTATTCGGTACGGATGAAACGTACGGCTATGCCATGATGCCGTCACTTGTGTAAGATGCCACTACATGTGACAATAAGGTCGGGTCGTGGGAAGGACAGTCTTCAACTTATCCCCAGCTAACGCTAGTGGCCATCAAGTCCTTCATTTTCGCCACCACCACTGATAAACTTCCCCCACTTGCGTTCTTTCGTTCCACTCGCCCAGCAGGGCAAATCCATCCAGCATAGACCACAAGCCAATTTTAAGGTGGCTTTTCTCGGCCGCGACTGGCTTCGCCGTATGTACTGACGGTCAGACAAGGGCTCTTACAGAAAAGAATACTCATACCAGTAATCGAAATACAAGTACTTCACGAACGCCATGACCGACGATACTACGCTAAAAACCCAGCCTCCTCTCAAGAAGGATGAGAGGAAAACCTCATCCGGCGCTGGCAACAGCCGCGGACCCAAGAGAAATCTATCTAATATCAAGAATACCGGTTACTCCAGCCAAGCTGGTACTCGACCTTCCTCTCAAAACAGTAACAAGAAACCTGCCAATAGCGCTCTTGTTGCGGAATCTGGTTCTGACTCAGGTAGCAAACAAGGAACCGAGAATGGCAAGAAGCCAGAGCGCAGCAAAGCTTTTGGAGGTCGCTCTACTCATCGCAAAGGGGTTTCTAACTCTCAGTCCAATCGAAACACCAGTTCCAAATCGTCAGCATCACCTGTTCCCCAACCTACTGAAGGCAGTGACGCTCTTTATTCGCTTCAGAATCTTATTGCCGATTTAAAGACCGCTTCTCCCAATCAACATGTCTCAGGCCCGCCAATCACTTACGGTCCTACTGCTCAGACAGCAACTAATCCTATGTTTCCACCTATGCAGGCCTCTCTCGTAGGAATTGGAACAGACAAGCACCGAAAAGCGGCATCTCTTGGAAATTCGGCTTTATCCAATAATATGAACTCGTTTTCTCCCCATCTTGGTACTACTTTCGAAGAGGACGCTTTCGAGGAAGGGGAGATCCCTGAGCATTTCACTAACCAGCCTGCCTATCAAACGCGTTCTCAGTCACGGGGTTCCATCCCCCCTCGTTTCGCTGCCCTCCAGACCCAGCAGGAGTCGATGGATAATGTTGGATCTACTAGTCGACCCCAGCTTGCTCCGGATTTCATGTTCGGTGCAGGGACGCGTAAGCGTGCTCCGGCCATGGGTCCACCCATCAACGAGGAGGATGTGAGCTTCCAATTCCCACAGCAGCAGGGTCAGGGATACCCCAGTGACTTCTCTGGTCATGATATCTCCCAGATGACAGAAGGTAGTGGTACTGACGGCATCGTGGGACAGCAGGTTTGGTCCTCCTATTCTGTTGCAGTCACGCTTGACTGATTTCTCTATACCTAGATTGCAATCCAGCGACAAATCGAGGCTCTCCAGCAGCAGCAGCAAGTGCTCTATCAGCAGCAAATAGCGTCAGGTACTGTTTCCTCTCTTCAAACCGTCAACCTCGGTGGAATCCATAGAAGGGCCCAGAGTACGATGGCTGGTGGCCCTGGCGGCAATTTCCAAAACCCCATGGGTCAGTTCGGTAACCTTGCCAGCTTGGGCATGGGTCTTGATGGTCAATCTCAGACCACTCCCCGAGGCCATGGTCGCAGGCATAGCGTCAACGTTGTCAACAAGAATGGTGGCAGCCAGTCTAACGCCGGGCTGGGCACCTTCGCCTTCCCCTCAATTCAGGAGACTTTTGAGGATGGCTTCATACCTCCCTCCGGTTTCAACGGTGGTCATTCGAGGCAAATCTCTCGTGTAGATCCCACCTGGCGTATGAGTGGGTCAAACCTTCATATCCATATTGGACTAGATTAACTTTTAATTTGAGTTCAGATGAAAGCATTGGCGGGGCACAGAATACGAATGCATTTGCAGCTGATCTCGCCCAAGCCCAAGCCCAGTTACAAAGTCTTCAGCAGTTTCGCGCAGCTGCGGGTGGCCACCACCACAAAATGGCTTCCTTCAGTTTTCCCAACATGCTACCGAACATGGCGGCGGCCAGATTCATGGGCTTGCCTAGCATGAACTTCTTGCAACAACAACAACAACAGTTCCAGAACCAGCTGCAACAGCAGGCAAGTCAGCCTCAACGCAAATCTTTATTTGCCCCGTATCTTCCACAAGCCTCTCTCCCTCCTCTTCTTGCAGCCGGAAAACTTGTCGTCGGGATATTGCGTGTCAACAAGAGGAACAGATCTGATGCCTACGTTGCGACTGAAGTTCTTGATGCTGATATCTACATCTGTGGCTCCAAGGATCGCAATCGTGCATTGGAAGGTGATATAGTTGCTGTAGAGCTTCTTGATGTCGACGAAGTATGGGGAACCAAGAAAGAGAAGGAAGAGAAGAAAAGGAAGAAGGAGGAGAATTCCGCCTACGACTCAAAGGTTTCTCGCAAGGACGATAAAAAGAAGGATGATGTCGAAGTTGAAGGCCAAGGATTGATGCTCTTCGAAGACGAGGAGTAAGTTGCTGATTTACATTTTTGAGTTTTGTTTACATTTTTGATAGGGTCACCGATGAAGTTAGGCCCCAGTTCGCTGGTCATGTTGTCGCTGTTGTCGAGCGCATGCCGGGCCAGCTTTTCTCTGGCACTTTGGGTCTACTCCGTCCTTCTTCTGCTGCCACTAAGGAGAAGCAGGAAGCCGAAAGACGAGAGAGGGAAGGTGACCGTGCCGAAGAACCTCGTCGTGGACCTATTGAGCGGCCCAAGATTGTCTGGTTCAAACCAACAGACAAACGTGTCCCTCTCATCGCTATCCCTACAGAGCAAGCCCCACCAGACTTTGTTCAGAATTCTGAAGCCTACACTGATAAACTTTTTGTTGCGTGCATTAAGCGTCATGTATGTCCTTGCAATTTTTGATTCAAATCATACTCTAATTCGTCCACAGCCTATCAGCTCCCTTCATCCATTTGGTACTCTGGTCGAGGAGCTTGGCCCCATTGGTGACATCGAGGTTGAGACAAGTGCGCTTCTCAAAGATTGTAATTTCCCTACGGAAGAGTTTTCGGATAACGTGCTCAAGTGCATTCCCCCAGTCCCTTGGACGTAAGCTCATATATTTGGTCTTGCCTTGCATTACAGGGACTCATGATTTCGTTCTAGCATTCCTGAATTCGAGCTTGAAAATCGCAAGGATTGGCGTGATGAAAGAGTCTTTACGATTGATTCTGAGAACACTAAGGATTTGGATGATGCGCTGTCCGTCAAAATGAACGAAGACGGAACCTACGATGTTGGTGTCCACATTGCCGATGTTTCCTACTTCGTCAAACCAAACACTGCTCTTGATCGTGATGCTCGCAAGCGTGCCACCAGCGTTTACCTCGTCCAGCGAGCTGTCCCAATGATTCCTCCCATGCTTTCTGATCAATTATGTAGTCTCCATCCCGGACAAGAGCGCCTCGCCTTCTCTGTAGTCTTCACCATGAACAAGAACGCCAAAGTGGTTAAGAAGTGGTTTGGAAAAACGATCATCAAGTAAGTACCATCCATTCAGCCTGTGCTGGACTAGTCTTCTCACTCATTATCCCAGGTCTGCCTCAAAATTGTCTTATCGAGAAGTGCAAAATGTCATTGAAGGCAAGCCTCTGGGAGATGTACTCATTGTCCCGGAGCATGATGTAGTAGATCTCGCCTACGACATCAAAGTGTTATCAGACTTATCACAGCAGCTCCGTCGCGAGAGGTTCCGCAACGGCGCTCTTAGTCTTGATTCCCTGCAACTGAAATTCCAACTGGATGAGGAGGGTTTACCATCAGATTGTGGTGAATGCGAGGTGCTGGATTCTCACCATATGATCGAAGAGGTGGGCCCACATTGAACATGTCCATTACAAGTGACTCTGACACGCAGTTGAAGTTCATGCTCTTAACCAACATCTCGGTTGCTCGACACATTGCAGTTTACTTACCCGAACAAGCACTTCTACGTCGTCATGACAGCCCCCTCGATCGACGCCTCGTAAGTACTAGTCATTTGCTAAATTATACATTACTGATAATTTTTCAGAATAATTTCGTCAAGAGAGCAGAGCAGCTTGGATACAAAATGGATATTTCATCTGCCGGTGCACTCATGCAATCGATCAATGCGGTTACCGATCCCGGGGCTCGAAAGCTTCTCCAACTATTGTCATTCAAGACTATTCAGCGTGCCAAGTACTTCTGTGGCGGTATGCTCGATATTACGAAATATCAACATTTTGCTTTGAACCAGCCGTTGTACACACACTTCACCTCACCTATCCGTCGCTATGCCGACATTCTTGTGCACCGTCAGTTAGATGCTGTGCTCCAGGGCGGAGGCAAGTACTTCAGTTTGCCAACGTTTACTGCGGTTAACACTGTACTTAGCTGACACCAAGTTCACCATGGACCGCGATTCTGTCGCAAAGGTGGCACAACAATGCAACATGTAAGCTTGCTTCAGTTGTACCTTTAACATTTTTACTCAGCTTTTGCACAGTAAACGCGACTCCGCTATTCTTGCACAGGAACAGTCGGCTCATCTCTTCCTGTGCATCCTGATTTCGGACCTCACACACCGTTATGGACCTGTGGTCCGTCAGGCAAAGGTCATCAATGTTCTTGATTCCGCCTTCGACGTCTTGGTATCTGAGTTCGGCATTGAGAAACGTGTTCATGTAGATCAAATGCCTATTGATGTAAGTGCTACTGGCTTTTGAGTGAAACCACTGAAGCCTATCCTTTACTCAGAATCACGTTTTTGAGGAGCACACTCACGCGTTGCAGATCTACTGGTCCGATCGCGACGTCATCACGTGGCTGGCTGAGAATAGCGATGATGAACACTTAAAAAAGGTTAAGCATAATGCAGAACAACATGCATTTAAGATGGAAGTAGCTTCTCGTTCTGTTCAAGATGAGAATGCGTTGTTTGATGACAACGATGATGATGAGATTGTTCTTGGAAGGGACATGGACGAAATTGTCAAGGAGACTTCTAAGCAACGATTACTTTCTATGGCAAAGGTTAAGCCCGAGTTTGAAGGGCTGAGAATAACCCCCGCAGGGCACAAAGTACAAGATATCCGTGAGTTGATGACCGTTCCTGTGAGTAACCTGTTCACATGATAAGATGTACGTGAAACTCACTCAAAACTCGATACAGGTCATTATCACTGCGGATTTGAGCAAGAGTCCTCCTGTTGTCAAAGTCTACAGTGTCAACCCATATGCTACTGTTTCTGCCTGAGAAGTGGCAGGTGAATAGCTTCCATTCATTCCAGTACACAACAGCGATTTCTATTTTACATGTTTCAACCAGCGGGGTTTGTATTTTTAGTGTTCAAACCGTATGGTTGGCAAAGCTTTCCGAAGTGTTGTTTTGACCTTTTTTTTTGACCTTCTGTGAATCCCCCTTTCTTATGTTGATGCGCCATGTAATTTGGTGATGATGACGCCGGGTGACGCTGGGTGGTATGGTCGGTTACCTACTGTGTTGTTTTCTGTTATTGTGCTTCGCCAACCCTTCATGTTCCACGTTTTTCCTGTACTCGGCGTGCTTTCGCTGCATTCACATGTATTTTCGTGTTTTCCTTTTATATCGCTATAACAGATTATGTTTCAACACAGTTAAGTTTGATGAGATGGTAGTTTCTGAATATGCACCATCAAAAAACCTAACGGGGGTTACATGGGATGCGAGAAGTAGAAGTAGAACGGTATCTAAATGAGAGGTATTGGATAACAGGAGATAAATACGAGGTCCAGTATACAAAACAGAGTGATAGAGCAACAAATCGACAAGTCCATATGACAGATATACTGATTGACCATGGCAAGAGTCTGAGGATCATAAAACAATGCAGCTTGAGCGAACCAGCGCTTCCAATCAAACTATGATGGAAACTGACAAATCTAAATCCATCCAGGGAGAGACCCTGCATCACCCCCAACAGAAGGCGAAGGCTTGTGACCATGTGGTGTCACAGCACGACCCCGGATCTTCAGTCTCCCAGGTATCACAGGCACAGGAACATGCTGAGATGATGATAACGGTGAGTGTGAAGGTAGAACTGACGCTGATTCTGCTTTTCTGTGATGCAGGTACGAAGGGCTGATATATGACTGGCCAGGGGAGGAATTGGCAGAGGGTGGTGGAGTGTACAGCGAGGATGATGAAAAGAGTTTAGGTGACTGTTTCATGGTTGATATTGTTGTTGTTGAAACAGCAGTTGTGGTGGGAAGACGTAAAGATGAATTTTTGATATGCCGAGGGGGAGATGCCTGGGTTTTAAGACTGGTAGTGGACGCCGAACTAAGAGTAGGCGCAGAAGCTATCGTGGTGGCAGGTAGGGACGTTGGGAAACCGAGAGGAGAGATTGGAATTTTGTCATCTTGGTCGGTATTCTCAGAACAATTCGATACCAACTTCAGCGCAGTTTTATCAGCACATACGGTCGAATCCCCTTCATTCTTCTCAATGAGAGTGTGGAGACTGTGCACAGAGGCATAGTGGCTCTGGATTGTGCCAATACCACCTGCACTAAAAGATGGAAATGAGCCCGGGCTCATCATAACATTGACGCTAGCACTCGATCCTCTGGCATGACGAGATAAACATTGACGGATTTCATCGGTACAGAGCTTATGCAAGGAATCGAGACCAATGTAAGCGGTCTCGTCACGAAGCTCGAGTAATGCTTCGAATTTCGCATTGAAGAGAGAACTAGAAGTTGGGTGAGCGAGGGAAGTGAGTTGAAGGGCATGAGGAAGAGTGGGAGGACATTCTGGTGAGGCTGATTGGGTACGCAGGAACGCCAGGATATGGGTGTATCTAAAAATAGAACTGGTTTGTGCATAGATTGATAAGGCTAATCAAGCCAAGACTTACGGTGGGCTGGGACGATCAAGGAAGATGTGGAAGGATACAGAGCACGAGGTGGAGCTAAGAAGACCTTGAGCCACGAGACGGCTACGATACGCCTCAAGGTCTGTGCTCTCGGAAGAATAGATGGACGAGCCCGTTGATGTCCGAGGCTTGGCAAGGGAGATGAGATAGTCAGCAAGGACAGAGGGCCGGGAACAAAGAGTAGCGAGCGTAGACTTGTAAGTTGTGGTGCAGGTTTCAAGAGTGACTATAGTACTGGCCAGGTCTGGGACTGGTGCAGGGGGTGGCGAGACTAGGATGGGAGAGAAAAGTGGGACTGGTACAGGCAGGGGGATGAGTGGAGGGTCTGGAGGGATCGTAGGATGTTCTGCCGGCGTGCTGAATGTACAAGAGCTGGGGGCCGAGGAGGGTACAGGGCTGGGAGCTGGACGGCGAGATTTATGGGGCTGCACATCGTCGGCAGGCTGTGGCTCGAAGCCGACGCGGACGTTGGTGTCTTTGAGGGCATCATCTGGAGTACGGACAACAACTGCACCGCTGAGCTCGCCAGTCCTGTTGGGAGAATGTCTTGAGGAAAGCCAGGGCATGCACGGTGGGGAACAAAGAGCTGATTGCTGTAGAGCAACAATGAGGACCCACAAGTAGCCGACAACATGCAACAGCAGCCAACAACATGCAACAACAACTGATAGCAAGTCTCGAATAATAATAATACTCAACAATGGACCCCGCCACGATCCGCTTCAGACTCGCTGTTCCCTGGGCGATCTTCCCTGCAGCTCCTGGCCTTGCAGCACTTCACGCTTCCCGCGCACGGGCCACCGATCCACACGGCATTTGCACGGACCCTCCTCCCTGTCCCCGCTGCGCATCGCTCCTCGTCCCCCACACCCGCTCCTTCAGGATCAGACACAGGCGCATTCTCCGCCGTTCATGTCCTGTCTGTGCAACCGTCACCGACGTTGTCTTGCCGCCAGCACCGAGCCATGCGCCGCTTCCACCCTCGACATCGCCTCCACCCTCGACATCGCCTCCACCTTTCTCTCCTCTTCCCACATCAGTCCCCACTTCGAAATCCCGTCCCAGGAAAAAGTCCAGTCTCCACCATCTCTTGGCACGCAACCGTGAACACGAAGAAAAAGAACGCCAGAGGCAACAACAGTCTTCTTCCCAGCTCGGTGGTCTCGCTGCGTTTTTGAGTAATCTCAGCTAGAATACATTCCACTGTAGCCCTTCTTGTCGTAAATTTTCAGCACGCACGTATAACAAGCTGTTCACTGTTGTTACTCAGCGCTGCTACAAGGACATGTCACGTGCTCGATTACCCCGTGGGATACAACTCCACATGACATGCTCTCGAGAGCCTTAATCTCTCCCCATGAATATCTTCAGGAGCCGTAAGTACTTCTTGTCCAAAAACTCTGCTATCAATTCTCAATTTTTGACTAGTCATCGGCAAAGTTTGGCGTCCGTACTTTTTCAGTCTGATCTCTTTCCAGGACCCGATCCCTAATCACTTTCTTTGCTCACATCAATAGAGGATCCTAATGCCGCAGAGGTGGTCAAGATTGAGACAGGCATGTTTCTGCTCATCTATAATCACATATATTGACCAGCTTCAACTAGGCCAGCTTTATCTTGTCAGGCCTGGCAACATACGGTCTTCACGAGAGTGCATGTATGTCAACAGAGAACACGTTATATCTGTCATCTGACGTGTTCACAGCTATAATGATGCAATGGTCACTATTCGTCGTGTTCCTTCGCTAGAACACAATTTTCAATTGGTCGTCACGAGAGTCTATGACGAAGGGGACCAAGAATTGCTCGAAGATGAGGACGAGAGTGAGCCCTCGACACCTTAATCTAAATCTCTCTCCCTCAAACTCCCGCGATAGCTGACGAAGAAAGGTCCTTCCTTATCAGCGACGAACTCGAATTTCGAACGAGCTCAGTCGACAACGAACCTTCTTTCCTTTGGCGTGATCTGAACGGTGACATCGACGAATTCTTCGAGTTTGTTGCCACCGGAACAAACGAGCCTACTAAAGCCTTCTTCGAAACTTGCATGTATCGTGCCATGTATGAAAGAAAGTATAGGCAGAGCGCGGAACAAACTAAGGATACTGATCTAGAAGAGTTCATTTGGCAGTGCGTTCTGCTATTCCTCCTCAGCTTGTTCGGCTTATTCTTGAATTGTCTAGTCCTCCCAAACCCAAGCCAAAGCCCACCCCAAGGCACAGGATCGCTGCTAAATCTGTTCCTGTAGAGAACACACCCACCAAACCTACCTCTTCACTTACGCCCCTCCCAGATAAAGTCAAACGTCAACCAACGCCATCCACAATGACTCCTACTGTCATGCCCAACAACATTGAAACTCTCGTCTCAAAAGAAGCGCTTCTTTACCTCTGGGATACTCCCACTGCACAGTTTGAATCCCAAGGCGTCTTTACGGCCATCATCCTTCGGCGTACTGACGCACCATTCCATTATTGCCTCGCAGCACACAACGGAGAGCATTTACTTCTCGCACACGACTTTTCATCTGACATGAATCCGAAATGGACACATAAAATGTCGTCTATCACCTGGAATAATCAAAGCACGAACGGGCAGTGGAATGGTTGGTGTTTGAGGTTTGCGTCTTCGGAAGATTATTCTGAGATGTGTGATATGTTTATTAAGTGCATGTGGGAGACACTGCATCAAATGCCTTGGGGGAAGATAAAGGAAGATGAGCAGAGATACGTCATGAGCTCCAATGAAGACGTAGATATGAAGGATGTTACGGAGGAAGATGAGGAAGAGGAAGTGGTAGATGATTTGGAGGTCGATAAAGGTATGTTCACAGACTTCTTAAACGAGTCCATTGTTCATTGGAGTATCTGTAGAGTCTGATGAGGAAGATGATGAGGTACAAGAAGACGAAGAAGATGGGCTACAGCCAGCTCTGAGAGGAGACTCCAACTCTCAACTCACTGTTGGGTACAAGGGAGACCGCTCATACGTTGTCCGCGGGAACAATATTGGTGTTTTCAGTCATTCATCTGACTCGGGTGTCAAGTACTGTGCAACGATTAGCAATCTGACTACTCCGAAAGGCAAGAGCTTCAAGCCACAAAATGTATGCTTTTTCCACTATCAAATTCTCTCACTCATCCACTTTTCTCAGGTCATGCTACACGACCAAGACACAAAGATGATTTTGATGAACCCAGGGGACTCTAATTCCCTCTTTAGTCTAGATATTGAGCGCGCCAAGGTCGTAGAGGAATGGAAGGTCCACGAAGACATACCGGTTCTCAACATTGCCCCCGAAAACAAATTTGCACAGACAACCCGAGAACAAACTATCGTTGGAACATCTGGAAACGCTCTTTTCCGTATCGATCCCCGTATATCTGGAAACAAGCTCGTCGACAGCCAATTCAAACAATATGTCAGCAAGAACAAATTTTCCGGAGTCACTACGACGAGAGAAGGTAAACTGGCTGTGGCGAGTGAAAAGGGCGATATCCGACTCTTTGATTCGATCGGAAAGAATGCTAAGACGGCGCTCCCTCCACTCGGAGATCCTATTATTGGGATCGACGTCACTGCAGATGGAAGATATATCGTCGCAACGACGAAGACGTACTTGTTGCTCATCGATACTCTCATCGGTGAAGGGCGATACTCTGGTCAACTTGGGTTCGATCGTAGCTTCCCTGCAAATGCAAAACCAATGCCTCGGAGGTTACAATTACGTTCTGAGCATGTTGCTTATATGGGTCATAACATCTCATTTAGCCCTGCCCGGTGCGTGGATTTCATGGTCCCCTTAGCTCTTGACTCAAAACGGTCTTCGAATCTGGTTTGGCTTTCTGTGATACGGCATTTTGCCTAACGTAGATTCAACCAAGGTGAAGGACAGGAAGAAAACGCCATCGTAACGTCCACAGGACAATATGTCATCGCTTGGGACTTTTCCAAGGTCAAGAAAGGGTTTCTTGACAGATACGAAATTAAGAAGTATGAGGATCACGTCGTGCAAGATAATTTCAAATTTGGAGATGACAAGGAAATTGTGAGTTAATTGCGTGTCATTTCCATTTTTTTGCTGCTATTGGCTGACACCTTGATAGATTGTGGCTTTAGATAATAACGTGCTTGCTGTGAATAAGAACAAACTTAGGAAGCCAACGAGGTATTCACTGGCTGGTAATCATCTTTCTAGCCAGTCGAATATTGTCAATTCACCCTTCTAGGCGGTACTTTTCAGATGACATTTTAACTCGATACTTCTATCACTGTTTTTGTAATCTTTTTGCTGCTAATTTTCAAGAGTGTTCTGAGTCGTGTACATGACAACGGTAGTACAATATCGATATTTCGGCGCCGCTCCAAGGCAATTCATCACCTATCAAGAAGACCAACTTTTGTTAGCAGGTTATCAAGAAATCTAGACATCTAAAGATAATCGGGGCTTCTTCGATCTGAGCGGCTCCGACGTAAC
>Ga0157363_1005993_pt1 | contig 11408 bp, 4 predicted proteins | sample AttsexASBM1_FD_111477 | JGI IMG/M metagenome (GOLD analysis project Ga0157363, IMG submission 111477) | Fungus gardens microbial communities from leaf cutter ant in Ribeirão Preto, State of São Paulo, Brazil - Atta sexdens ASBM1 | ecosystem: Host-associated > Fungi > Mycelium > Unclassified ...
GATATTAGGAGAGATGTGCTTCAGTTATAAATTTTTCCACAAGGGCTGTGTTTCCTTTGGATCGAGTTACGTCAGTCCTAATCCCTATTCGGCGATGACGTCAACTCGACGTGAGAATGAGATTTTAATTCTTGTGAATCACGGGACGCGGCGGGATTTTAAAGCCCATCACTGAAACGTATTAATCTTGTTTGCCTCGCATACTTCAACGTGCTTCAACATGTTCCTACCATAGCTTCTTCTTACTGTAACGAGTGCGTTTGAGTGAGAAGGGAGCCTACGGTTGGAGTAAATAGGAGCATGTTGGAGCATGCGATGCGACAAACCTATTGCACAACGTATATATGAAACAACGCATGCGATCCGACTCACTTCGAGATTGTTCGAGTCTTCGGGATAGGTGGCGAGGTCTGATCGAGTCTGGCGATTACTCCAAGTTGTGCGCGCGCGTGGCCTCTCCCTCCGCCCTTTCGTCCCTCTCTATCCCTCTTTGATCAACCCACGGCGGACGTCACTCCGAGACCCGAGTTCGAGTCACTCCAGTTCGGCAGTCACGATAGTCGCGGTAGGAACTGTGAGAAGAGACAGTCAGTAGTGTCAGAAACTTGATCGTGTTCCGTCATGACGGAGGAAAACCGCAAGGAGATCCGCGTCTGGTGCGATGGGTGGTAAGTGTGATTTGTGGATTTTTTTGTCGTATCGAAGGGAATACACGTTGAATAGAATCATAAAGAAGCGACGCCGCTCAATGCGGCTGAATGCGGCGTCGCTCGTCGCCCAGCCGGTCGACGAGATATAATACGTGTCTTCTCGATGTGTCGCAACGCGCGGGATTACCGTTGCATCCTCGTCACGAGCTTCGTTAGGAACGCGATCAATCGATATTATTGCACGGTCATACGTGTCCAACCCTCACACTGGCGCGGCGGGTGTAAGTAAAATTGCGAGGAAAGCGAGTTTCCTGAAATTAGCTTTCTCGATCTTCCTCGTTAGTAACTTTCACGCGACCACTAATTGCAAACGATTTAGCCTTAATTATTTACAGGTTTCTATAGAATCTTGTATAGAATTATGTTTTTATTTATATTTTTTTATAATTCTATTATTCAATTTATAAGGGTTTTATCGTGAAAAAGAGAAGAGACAAGAGCGTATTCTTCAGTCTTTTTTCTAGCGAAGTAGATTAATCGAATGAGGAAATGTACAACTGGAAAAAATGTATTAAATATTAATAAATATCTGTTTGAATAATACAAATGAAATATTTACTACATATAAATGTATGTTATTTATTTGATACAAGAATCATTAATTTGATTTCAATACTATAAGTATGTTTATTAGTATTATTAGTATTAGTTAAACAAATATTTATTAAAATTTAGCAAATCTTTCCAGTGCACGAGGAAATCGAGTTCTTGAATTAATTTTCCAATTTTTATCGTTAACTCTCACTGCAAATGAAGGATTTTGTTCTTCTTAAGAGATTTCTACTTATAGGAATTATATTCTCATTTATATTTTATATTCTATTATTTATATTCTGGAATTTTATCACAAAAGAGAAGAGACAAGCGTGTTTTCTCGAAGTCTTCTAACGAAATAGATTAGTTGAATTGAATGAAGGAAATATGCGAGGAGGATGAATTCTTGAATTAGTTCCCTCGAGTTTTTCATTAATTTTTACTTGATCGTAAATGAAGGATTTATTCTTAAAGATATCTACTTATCATAGGAATTATATTCTTACTTATATTTTATAATAATCCTATTTACTTTATACACCTATTACCTATATATCAGGGTTTTATCGTACAAGAAGAGAAGCAAGTCCGTTTTCCTCTTATTTCTTAAGTAATAAAGGTCTCCATTTCTCATATGATAAAGTCTTTTTTGTCTCCATTTCTACTAATTTAGATTAACTTTAATCTCGGTTTGATTTACTTTGTATCTTTATCTAAGAATTAGATAAAAGCAAGTAAAACCAAGATTGCAATTAATCTATTGATAGAAATGGACATAAATTTTCTAGTAAAATAAATCAAGTATAGTCAAGAAAGACAAGTTTCTGAAGCATTCTTCATATATTTAAACTTTCACGCACTGATTACAAACGATTGATTCTTATTATAAGATTTCTACTTGTTTAAGAAATATTTATATTTTATTATTTTATTTAATTGATATTTATATTATAGAGGTTTTATTGGACAAGAAAAAAGGCAAGCGAATTCTTCAGTCTCACTATTTTAGCAAAGTAGATTAATTTATTGATTAATTGAATGGAAATATACGGGAATATATAAGGAATATACTCGAGGAAGAGACAAGTTCTTGAATTAGAATTCTTCGATTTTCGTTAAAACTTTCACGCGCTGATTGCAAACGATTGCGAACGAATGATTTATTTTTATTAAAAATGTCTACTCATCTTAGGCATTGCATTCTTACCTATACATATTCGTATATTTTATAATTTTATTATTTCATTTATATTAGAGAGAATTTATTATGAATAAAAAAAGACATTTTCCAATCTCTGTTCTTTCTTACACGGAAAGAGCAATTTTATTGAAGAATCTAAAAATTTAGCTAGATATAGACTTGGAAATAATTTTGCTAGACCATCAAAATAATTAGGACAACAAATTGGTGGCTAGAATATAAAAACATTGAATCATGCTTAAGATTCCTACAAAATTATTTTGATGATCCAACAAAATTATTTTCAGATCTGTAGCTAAAGCTACATTTTTAGATTCTTCGGCAGAATCGCTCTTAGTTAAATTAGTCGAATGGGGAAATATATATAACGTATTCCGAAATCGCACTTCACGCGTGATTGGCAATAGAGAATCGTCTCCGGTCGGAGCAATTCACTGTAACACAATTCGGAGCAGCGCAGCGCATGTCCTCGTTTAACGCTCTGATAAAATGGTACAGGGACAGGACGACCAATATATGATAGACCGGTTCATCGAATTCAAGTCCTTGTTCACGGCCTCGAATCTCTTCATTCTTTCCCAATATACGATAACTTGTTTAAAATCTTGTATATTTCAGATAAATTATATCTCTGTTAAATAATACTGCCGACAAACGAATTGTTGGAATGATAATCAATTAGCGATAAGCGCCCATGAAATATGATCGTTATTTCGATCGTATATAATGTTCTACGATTCATTACAATTTTTTTTTTTTACGATGTAAAGATCTTTAGAATATAAGACCTTGGCTATAACTTGCTCAATTTACGTTTATATTTTACATTATTATTACTCAATCAATATATACATAAAACATATATCGTATATATTTTGTTATTACATGTTTATATTTTACGTTATTATGCATGTTAATCAAAATCAATACATATTAATGATGCAAAAATAAACTCGAAAATTGTAGCTTATAATGAACATGCCGATTTAATTTTATTCTGTTGAATATTTTAACACTAATTTTAATCTTTACATTTCTCTTTTTTATTTCTATTTACGTTTATATTTTATTATTTATAAACCGAATTTTATTTACGACTTGCTTCTCAGAACTGTAACCACGCACATTTTTCTATGTAATTGTTTAATATTAATTTCGAACGCGATAGATATGTACACACAGATTCATATAATCAGTATGTATCGTCATGCGACTTGTATTCAGCGTTATCGCGACAGGCGCGATTAATATAATAGTTACCAAAGCATTTTATACTCGGGGTCTGTTAACGGACCGCTTCTCTCGAAATCTTTGTTGAATTATTAATATATTACATATTTTTTCATTTTTAACATATCTAATCTTTATATATTTTTATGCTAAAATGTAGTTTACTGTGCCCTAAGAAATATATTTTCTTTTCTTTTGCATTGTTTGCACAATTTGCAGATTTTAGTTCAATATTATTTAAACATGAAATACGAAGCACAAACAATTTATAGATTTATACAGATATTATATTTATTGCTTTTGTTGACCTATTATTACTTATACAAATGAAAGTGATATTTAATCTTTTCTTTCACTCAAATAATTTGGACAATATTTATTAATTTGTAAAAAAATTTTCTATTTTTTATGCTAAATGATTTTTTTTTTTAATAATTCTTTTGATGAAATAATTTTATTGACATTTTTGTTAATGATATTCTTTATTTACGCAAATTAAATACACAATTGATTGCAGCTATGACATGGTGCATTTTGGACATGCAAATTCCTTGAGGCAGGCGAAAGCTTTAGGCGATTATCTGGTGGTAGGTGTTCACAATGATGAAGAAATTACAAAACACAAAGGCCCTCCTGTCTTCACTGAGCAAGAAAGGTATATATCTATTGCTTCATAAAGGAAATTATGTAAGTTATAATAACTACGATTTTGATTGTCATTCTAGAGTTGGTTATTATGTGTCGATTTCATATTCCTTATATTATTTTCTTGAAACTCGTAATATTAATGGATACAAGTGTTCTCTACTTCTTGTACAACATACTTTTTCTCTCTTATACCTTAGAAACGGTGGTTACATAATGAACGTTAATGTTCCGATTCTAGCACATACACTTTAGTTATTACGTTAGAAAAAATGTTTATCCGAGAGAGAGAGAGAGAGAGAGAGAGAGAGAAAGCGAGAGAGAGAGAGAGAGAGAGAGAAAGAGAGAGAGAGACCCATATTTCATATTATCATTTATAAAATATTTATGTATTCCAAAGCTATGAATACTTCACCGACTTAGCAGGAAGGTATCTAAAGCCTTGACATTTTAGGTCAATATCTACACAGAAAAAAATTGAATTGAACTGTTTTACAGAATGTAATTTACTATAAAGTATTTTATTACTATAAAGCAAGAATCTTATGTTATCAGTTGTATTTATGTAAGTTACTTTCTCCAGTGTTAATCATAGAGTGTAATTGTACGAGATTATATCTCCAATATGAATTACAGATTGTAATTGTACAAGATGCTAATAACAATTTTCAGATTGTAATCATACGAGAATGTGCTGATACAATAACAATGAAATTTTTAGAATGAAATTAACAATTGTTTTCTTGCAAAAATTCTTGTAAACAATATTTAAATGTATAATAAAGTTGATAAAATAACAATAATGATATAAATGTTATGAAATATAAATGTTATAATTATGAAATAAATATAAATATCATAATTTTGGAGTATTAAAACATACTGATCAAATTTTTTTTTTCTTAGGTATAAAATGGTGCGCGGCATTAAATGGGTAGACGAAGTAGTCGAAGCTGCACCCTACGTCACTACATTAGAAACATTAGATAAATATAACTGTGATTTTTGTGTTCACGGCGATGATATCACAATGACGGCTGACGGCGTGGACACGTATCATTTAGTCAAGGCAGCCGGCCGCTACAGGTAGTTTCTTCTTTAAAAAGATATTAAGATAGAAATTATTAAAGATATTACAAATTAATTTATTTAAATATTTATTAAAAATTATATATAGTCTTTTATGAAGAAGAGACTTGATTATTTCAGAGAAGTCCAACGTACAGCCGGTGTTTCAACGACCGATCTTGTAGGACGTATGCTGCTGATGACACGACAACATTTTCGACAGGGTGACAACGAATACAGCGTCGATAGAGAACCGAGCAAGAGCATGGGTCAGGATCGAAACGCTCGGAGTCCGTGGACTGGCTGTTCGCAATTCTTGCCGACCACACAGAAAATTATACAATTTAGCGACGGCAAAAGTCCGCAACCGGGCGATAAGATTGTGTACGTAGCAGGCGCGTTTGACCTCTTCCATGTGGGGCACTTGGATTTCTTGGAAGTCGCTAAGAAAGAAGGAGACTACCTCATTGTCGGTCTGCATACCGATCCCGCCGTTAATCGATACAAATGCGGCAATCATCCTATTATGAATCTTCACGAACGAGTTCTCAGTGTGTTAGCGTGTAAGGTGAGTCTTCTTTTTGCGCTTCTGAAATTTTTTATAGTATCTGCACAAGATAGCGTGAAAAAATACGCAATATGCGTATTTTTTCACGCTATATGTTTATATGTGAAAAAATATGCAATAAGATATTAATATATAAGATTATTCATTGTATGAATATAAGACACAATCTGCGCAGAAAATTATGACGCATTTTCAGTGGAAAAAAATCTGATAAGTCATGTCATTAAAAAGGATATAAAGATTATATCTTAGTTTTTATACATTATTATAATCTTTTTTTTTTGGAATTTCCAGTATGTTAATGAAGTTGTTATTGGTGCGCCATATGCAGTGACAAGAGAGCTGATGGAACATTTCAATGTTTCTGTCGTGTGTCACGGACAAACGCCCATAATGCCTTGCGAGGATGGATCGGATCCATACGCGGAGCCCAAAAAGCAAAATAAATTTAAATTGTTAGATAGCGGTAACGATATGACAACGGAAAAAATTGTTGAAAGGATCATTCTTCACAGGTATGTTCTATCTTTACAGTTATGTTATGCATGTATACTTTCTTTATATCACACTTTCTAAGAACAATTTTTATTTTAATCTAGAGAAGATTTCTAATGATAATTTATACATTTATAATAATATATATAAATATACATTTTTTAGTTAAGAAATTCTTGAAATTACATCAATATATATTTTTACATATTGTCTTAACAATTTCTTCAATTTGTTTAGATAGATTTATAACAAAATATGTATACAAAAATTATTTAGTTTTTGTTATTCACATTTATAAGTGTACAATAATTGTTGTGAGAGAATACAGTAACTGATTACGTTATTATTTAACGGACAATATGTTATTTGATAACATATATGTATATTGACTTCCGTCCTCGAATTGTTATATATTTTTATTTAAACTCCAAAAGCTGAAAATGTTTGATATATTCGTCTATATTTCGTCCTATCTATACCCGTAATAAAATTGATATTGCAAAAATAAAACATCTTAATTAGGTCAAAAGATTAAAAAAACAATTACATATTAATTTTTCATATTCTGCTTTTTATCCCCTTAGGCCGAACGAGCTTTATACGGTTATTAAGAATTTCAACAAACGTTGATAAAATCTGGTTGTTTTGTATTCTTTATTCAATTATTAAGTAATCGTTAATGGGACAATCTGGCAGTTCTGTATTTTCTATCCAATTTGCAATAAACGCATATTTACGTACTTCTCATTATAATTTGTTGTCATTCATTCATTTACTGCTTCTGATGGGATATGTAATTTTATTCATCATGCAAAGTATTTTTTTGAGTTCCATTTTACTCCATTTTTCTCATTTACCGCGAGATGTAGTAAATAATAGTCTATTTCAATGATAACACATCCACATATCCCAACAACTACGAGCATTCCTATCACGTGTTGATCTAGCGTCTAATTGCAGGTTGGAATTCGAGGATAGAAATTTAAGGAAGGAGAAAAAAGAGCTTGCCGCTTATGAAGCCTTCATCAAGTCAAAGAACAATGACAAGATTGAATAATTGTTTATTTTGTTTTTTTTTCTGCGAACATTCGCAGTATGTATGTGTGATGATTAGATTTTATAAAGTCAATGTGTAAATACGATGTCACACCGACACTCAATTTATCATTTCGAAATGCCTTACATAGTTAAATGAATAAAATAAAATGAATAATCAATTAATATATGCTAAAAATAGCAGTTAGCGATGTGGAAATCCACGTTAGTTTTATTTTGTTGCAATATATTATATGATTAAATAATATACAACGACGATGATTATGAAATTAGATGAATATATGCAAGGTGTGTCAGGACTATCATTCGTTCTATGGTTATAGCTTGTTTTTATCAATTTTTAATCCATTGTTTAAAAAAAAATATATTTATATTTTATTTAGAGTTACAAATGAAAATTAATATCTTTTTTTTATTATACATTTTATACATTTTTTGGAAAAATGATTTTTTGGAAATTTTGAAAAGATTTTATCAACTAAATTTCATGCGATATAAAATCCGGAAATTAATATAGTTTATATAATTATTTTATAATTGTGTAACTATTATTGTAATTGGCATTGCAACTGATTTAACCTTTACAGGACGAGAAAGACTACATATATCCACTGGTGTTAACAATGTTACATTTTGAGACAAGGAATATATACAATGAAATTATAACAAATCTTGGAAATTTTAAAGAGATTTTGTCAACTAAATTTGATGTGATGTAAAATCCGGAAATTACATTTTATACATTAATTTAAATTAATTTTAATTTAATTGTGTAACTATTATTGTAATTGGCATTATAACTGATTTAATCTTTACAGGATGAGAAAGTCTATATATATATCTGCTATAATGGCGCTAACAGAGTTATATTTCGAGCAAGGAATACATACAATGAAATTATAATAAATCTTATTTAAGGAAAAATTGTAAGATTTTAAAAATAAATTCCCGTCCTTTAAAGGTTTTAACATTCGAACTCTGTTGATTACTGAATTGCGAAAAAATGAAAAGCTGGTGTCTCTTCATCCGATTTCTTCAATTAAAATAGCAATTACAAATATGCAAATGACAACATTGATTTTTAAGATACATTTATTGAGTTTTATTGTGCTTTAAGACTAATTTTAATTGATTCTTTCAGCAGAAACTTATGTAAATTAATTTTGGACTTATATTTCTAGTCACAAGGTCTAATGAAACATAGCCCTGAAACACCGTACATATATTTCGAACATATATATCTCTAAAAGACAAAAGTTGTCTTAAAGGTATATCGTGTATTATAAAGCCTTTGAATGTAGATATGCCTAGTAATTAAATTATTCTCTCACGTGATGTGAACATGTTGTGATGTCGTTGCTTGATTTAAATATCGAAAATAATCAATTACATATATAAGCAATCACGTGAGATATGTAGAAACGAAGATCGAATATTTTATAATTATTGAATATTTTGAGTCAATATTTTGAGTTTTTGAATTCCGCTAATGTACTCTCTTTCTTATGCGATAATTTTCGTATGAATTTAGAATTCTATCATTTTTATTCTTTCTATGTACACAGAGCATTATTTATTCGATTGGAGTTTTAGTACTTTTGAATAAATTATCAATTATTAGATATAGTTTGAATTTCATTGAAATAGTGACATGTTCGGTCTTCAAAGAAAAATTATTCTCGTTGTGCAATATGGGGTATATTTTTTTTTTATTTTCGAAGTATTTTACGCGTTTAATTAGCAAAAATATATTGGAACGCGAGTATTCCGTAGTCCTTTATCCAAGAAATAGTTGAGATTGGCAGATAAATGAGCTAGGCTCGTGATTCGGTCTAATTAATCGGAAGTTCCTAAGCATTTACAAATGCCTATCGCTTATTTCTGAATGATACTGAGATCACGTTACTAGACGGCGATACTTACGACCAAATTTCGGGTTCGTAAGATATCCACTCAAGTAATTAATTAACTTTACGACAAGCATTGTTTATTGAGCAAATTATGACGCGTAATTTAAGACGTTAGATTTTCTAATGGGAGATATATTACAATATATTGTATGTCCAAAAAAATATAAACGGAGCCAAAGACGTTAAGATTTACGGCGTATGTTATATAGACTGAATGAAAACAGTTACTGTTTATCTTCAACTTTTAACTGTTTGCGTTTATGAGGAAATAAAGAGAGAAATGTTTGGCAGTATGTAATACTATCGTATATGAAGATGTTCGAGGATGTCCCAGATAAGCTATTGGAGTTAGATATTAAATCGCGAAGAACTGATGACTGTCTATCAGGTTTTCACTGAAATATGGTTCTGTGATCAAGTCGACGGGTAATTTACCATTAAACGAAGAATCTGGGACATCCTATACAACACAAACAGGTTCTTCGACCTGATAACAGCGATGGTATCGATGCCGATAAAGTTGTAGTGATAGTTGAACTAGATTACGCCGAAAGGAAAAAATTGTATAGTTGGTGATTTTCTACAGAAGAGTCGAGACACCGAAAAAAGATTGTAACACGTAGAAAATATTGTTTAACTTTTTATTTTATAATAAATAGTCATTGTACACGTCACATCTACAATAATCATAAGTAATATGTATTACGTTTTTTATAAGCATAATTATAATTACCTTCTTATAAGTTACTATCTTTTCTAATGTGATTTCTATCATTCATATTTGCATTTGTGTGAATCAATAAAAATTTATTAATTTAATAATGTACAATATTTATAATATATTTTTTTTTATAGATGAAGATCTTAACGTCAGAGATCTATACTGTTGCACTAAACCATTTTGAACAAAAATACTTTGGTACGGATTAATTATTACGTTAAAAAGGTAATTATAGTTATCTTCACGGATCGATTACCGTGTCCTCAGAATCATACCTTGCACTAATACGCGATTAGTTTGCCTCCCCCCCCTCTCTCTCTCTCTTTCTCTTACACGATCATTTTATTAAATGTATAAAACTTTAGTTCTTTTTAGAGCATTCTTAAGATATCTTCGAGAGAGAAGGAAACTTGTCAAAAAAATGCAATCAGAGATTCATTAATTGCTCTAACATACTAACTAAATAATAATTCAGCGAACAAATTAACTTTTTCTCGCTAAACTTTAGATTCCTTTCTCCTATTAAATCTTATTCTTCTATTAGAAACAGATTGATTCGAAATTTTCGTCACAGACATTCCTTCAATATATTTTTTATATATTTAACTGCAATATATTATATATATAGATTTTCGTAATAATATACGTATAAAATCTGCGCTGTTAAAAGGTATGCTGTAAAATGCGAGCCGCATTTGTGTTTATTTACAAGGTGTGATAAATTCGTGCAACCACCCCAAATGTCCCGTTCGATTTCGATTATACGACGAGGTTCTTATTATCTTATTACACGAGCGATCCGCTCGCTTGATCAGGTCACGTGATAGCATTGCACGTTTGAGAGACTCAGTAGTGAGATTATTTTTCGTATTTGAGCAATGTCGACATATTGTGAAACTTATGACAGAAATTGAACATGTGCGCGAAATGTTTGGAGAATATACAATATTAGTGCGTTACATATTAACTAATAAACGAATGAAATTCTTTGAAACGCAGAAAAGAATCGATTAAATTAAATAATTCATTAATAATTTTTGGTAATTTTCCTCATTCGTGTGATTATTTATAAATAATAGACTTGATCAAAGAATCTAGTGACTATTAACAATCATACATTAGAATAGAAATTATTCTTTTTAAAACCTAAGACTTTTTTTTACTAGAATCAAAAAGTTAAAAATTGGGTAACAAATGGAGAGACTATATAGTTGTATTTATATAGAAGAATTAAAAAGTGCTTCCTCGCGAAGATATATCGTGTAATCTA
>Ga0157363_1005994_pt1 | contig 11408 bp, 4 predicted proteins | sample AttsexASBM1_FD_111477 | JGI IMG/M metagenome (GOLD analysis project Ga0157363, IMG submission 111477) | Fungus gardens microbial communities from leaf cutter ant in Ribeirão Preto, State of São Paulo, Brazil - Atta sexdens ASBM1 | ecosystem: Host-associated > Fungi > Mycelium > Unclassified ...
CGAAAAAGATGTGGAATGGAAAGAAAAAAACCTAGCGAAGAGGAAGGAAGAATAACGCAAAGAAGAAATAAGGTCACCATTTACGACCTGGCTACTTGTGAATGGATCCCTGGAGTTTTTCTTTTTCACATTTGCGATGTGTTGTAAAAATTCGTTAAGATTTTTAATTTCGAATTGCACTAGTCGTTCCACAGCGTACACTGAATTCATTTGCAAGTCCTAAATGAGGAGAGGACGCTAAGTTTTTACGCGTCGCGGAAACTTTCGTTGGATATTAACGTAAATTCGTTGCGCTCGCGGAAGCACTTAAGAACCGTATAATTTCGGAATTTTACAGGCATTAGCGACTCCTGTCGAGTTTCTAACGGAGGCGAAACGACTTGCCGTTGACCTACGCTCAAAGTAGTCTCCACGGTAATATGCTCGAAGCGCAATTTCTCATCGATTACATAAATTTCATTAACCGCTTGCTGAGCGTGTAATTTTTTATTTCAGATTTTATCCTTTACTTAGCTATTTTTGAACACCATTACGAGATGCCTAACTGTTTGTGTAATCAAGATTTTTCTATCTCAGCTCCATTTGCTCTCTTTTGTTTTTCTTTCAATTTTTGTTTTTAAAAAATATTTTACATAAATATAATAAAAGTAAAATTAACAATTTTCTCATTAGTATTATAAAAATTGATTATTATCATATATCATATTTAACAAAATTAATGTAAGATCTTAACATGATATCTAATCCAACTTTAGTTAAATAGTTGAAAAATAACAACACGAAAAAAATTTTTCTGAAGAATCCATTATAAAATTTAATTAGATACAGATCTAAAAATTTTGTTAGACCATTAAAATAATTATACGTATAGGACGCAGCTGAATGCTAGAACGTCAAATCTTTTTGTAGCATTACTCATCATGTTTGAGTTTCCTATATAATTATTTTAATGGATCAAAATTGTTTTCAGTTTTTTGTACCTATTTAAACTTCTAGCTACTTCAGCAAAATCATTCTTTCCAGCAATTGAGGCAATTGTCACAATCCTCGATTTAACGATATCTGTAACCAAGAAGGATGCGCGCAATTCATAAAGCACTACATGGGACACGAATATTGACTTCAGGGAGCTCTATCTCGAGCGGCGGTCATTTATATCTGCTCACCGACATGACTCTGCTTGCCTTCCGATTTTGTACGTGTTATTACAATGTGGTCGGAGAGATCACGTCGTACCAGATGTCGTAGATCAGAGGAGGTTTATATAGACCAGACGGACTTGCTGGATCGCCTCGCATCACTTCTCGCTCGTCTTCGGCAACTGGATTACATCAACTGAGAACCCTCGGACGTAATATGTCCGAAGGTTTCTTACCGCGGTGATGTCGAATCGCGTTATTCAATGGCAGCTGAGATCCCGGTAAAAGCGAGTCATAGAATAGCGACGGAGGCCATTCGTGACGGTGGAGGGCTCACATTACATAAGTATAAGCCAGCAGTCACCGGCACAATACCGAGGCTGTCCAGAAGACGCCGCTCCTCTGTAAACACATATCTCAGCTTTGATGCACACACACACACATACACAAGGGTTGTCTCCAAATCCCCGCCTATATTTTTTATATAGAACGATTCCTTAATTTCTGATCGATTCTTCCTCGAACAGGATATTTATTGAGCGAATCTTTTATTATCTTTTAACATTTAATTTAAACAGTTTGATGAATAAATGATATTTAATTAATTTCTACTTAAAATTTGCTAAAAGTTTATCCATGCTCAATTTTCTGAAGTTTATCTCACGATAAACTAAACACTTCAATTTTTTTATTTAAAAACAAAAGATCGATTTTCTCTCCTCCCTCTCTTGTGTATTAAATAAAAAATAATGATTTTTGACATGAATGCGAATCACCCTGTATACACAGCGAGTGAAGAGAGAAAAATAGAGAGCGAGGGAGACCCCGATGCGTTCGCACAATGCAACGTTGATATTGAGCACACGCGACTCGTATGCGAAGCTGCGAAATGCGCACCGGAAAGCAGGACCGACAGCCAGCGAACCGACAGCCTTTGATCCTGACAACCTCGATATACCTGAGATGTATGACGACTGTCGATGGATGCATAATTTCTGCTCTCGGAGAGGATCGATATCATCCCATATTAGGCAGTATTGTTGCATGCTATGTATACTTTTGAAAAGACTTTTTTTTCTCTTAGATACTTTATGTCCAAGTTAGACAGATATACACATTTCAAAAAATAAAGAGATAGTCCAAAAAATAATGAGCAGAGATCCTACCATTCTATGAGATATCTCGCCGTATCTGGAATATATTTTAAGATTACTGCCTCATTCGAATATATATGTCTGCGTATTTCAGGATACGCTATTAACGACATTAAAATAATGAACTAAATCTTCTAAGATTAGTACAATTCCACAATTTCTGTGATTACTGCAAAGGTACTTCGATATTCTAGGATTACTATCAAAATATTCAACCATGCTCCACAAGTAACGTTATTACAGAGAATTGATATTATTATCCTAAATATATCATGGAAACTATCATCGCGGTATATAAATTTAAAGTGAAAACGCAGGATGGAAGTGAAGAGGACGACGAGGTTGAAATGGATACCTACGCGCGATATTTCACTCGTGCATATAATCCCGTATCGTGAACGGGGGCTTAGCTCCGACACCGCGAATACTGCGGCTTTAATCCTCACCTTTCTCCGTCGCATCCCCTGAGATGCGAGACCAAATGCAGGAACACACCGTGGAGAAAAAGATTTCGGTCGGACTTACACTGGTCCATGTATATATGTTTGTGTGTTCCTCGACTGATGGAAGAGAATCGACAGAAAGAGCGAGGAAGAGAGAGAGAGACAGAGAGAGAGAGAGAGAGAGATGACCACATAGAGACAGAGAAATCCCGGATAGGCCCCGCGGGGATTATACCAGTATAATAGTCGATCCCGTAGGTAACCTCGCGTCGATGGCTCCACTTTTTGTGCGTCAGGAAGAGAAAGAGAGGATCGCAACGTGCCGGGACGAACAGGAAGCGCGGTAGAAACCGACAACCGCTCTCGATTTATCCGCTCGGAGAATCTCTCGTTCGTCGCGTCAGTTTTGCGGATACGCGCCGGGATTATCACGCAGAACGTCATGGTGATCGCGCTGGGTTTTGTACCTTGTGCCTTCGTAAAGGGCACGTGGGATTCCCAGGATTGACGATATTAAATCCACGAGACCGCGCCTTCCACCGGTTGGATTTTTATCCAAGTATTGAGTTCTCGGGTATATGAAAAGAGGCGAAGAAAGAGGGATAAGGAATTTCAGGGACAAGACATACGATCTGCAATTTTTCTATAACATATTCGCTAAACTTTATGTAAGAAATGCGAATCTAAAAAGTTATAACATATTATGTTGAAAGCGTGATAAATCTAGTTTCCTTTAGTCAAAGAAGAATGTAAAACATCAAATGATTCAAATTATATATTATTAATTTTAAAAACTATTTATTATTAATTATTTTGTCTTATATAAAATTATATATCAATTAAATTTTAAATTAAAAAATATATTTGTTTCAATTCTAGTTAGAAAATGATTTTTATTTAAAATAATACAAAATTTGAAAAGTAGATTTTGATGATACATAGATACAAAATATCTAGATTATTGCATGTTCAAACATTTCGTGAAATTACTTTCTTTTTAAATAAATACGACTTGAATTACTTGAATTTCTATCCCTTATGTTTCTATTTTCTTTCCTATAACTTTTTTCAATCATAAACGAGGAAAAAGGTCATCTTGAGGATGGTAAAGCGCTTCGCTCAGTTAATTTACTTCCCACGCGTGACGAGCCCGATGTCAAGTGCCATCAGTGGCCTGGCACGATGTGCACTTTGCGCCCCGAGTGGCACATCGTAGGATGCAATTTTAATTAACACCGTCGCAAGTGCCCCGTCGAAGGGCACCTTGCGAACAGACACGTCGATCCATCGATCAAACGAACTCGCAAGATCATTCGCAAGACAAGAATTTCCACGACCGTAGCAACACGGAGAGAAACTGAAATACCATCATTCACAAGATAATTCTATCATTATCAAATAACGAGTCCTTACAAGGCGTCCAAGTTTGGAAATAAATGATAAAATAAACTAACAATGATAAGAGAAGATAGAGTAGATAATAAAACTTTTGCATTTAATCAATATAAATTGCTCCATATATCAATAATTATCTCTCGATCTCAAACTCAGATGAATCCTACAATCGGATCTCTTTCTTTCGGTCTCTACACATTACAGGATATATAAGTGTACCACCGACCTCTTGAGAAGAAAGACTAACGGAGAGGAGACGGGGATCGGAGAGAAAAACGAAGGGGGAAAAAGGAGGGCAGAGAAGAGAATGACGGCGGTGCCGAGAGAGGCGAGTCATTAAAACAATTAGAGGAGAAGAGCGCGAGTTTTCTTCGTTCGCCGAGAAACGATGGCCTCCGCCTCGACCGTGACGATGCAACGGAGGCCGCTTTCTCGAAGCATAGCGCACACAGGCACACGCTTTAACACACAGCACGAGCTCTTACCTAACGTCTACCTACGTATTAACGGAGCGTTAACGCCGGGACGTCGTCGCGACGGCGTAAAGTATAACGCGGAATTCACGTAATTGGAGCAGCCATTACGCGCGAGTAAGCACGTTACTTGTCGGTCTAAGACTCTAATTTGGCCTTAATTAATTCTGCATAGGGTAATACATTTTGCTCTATGTCCGTCAAGTAATAGTCAAGCAATAGTCTATCTTATTTTCTGCGGAAATTTTCACATGACCAGGTTTCCCTGACGAAGCTCAAAATATGTATGAAATGTTATAAGTTTTATCTTGCTGAAATGACACTTTGAAACTTTGTATATTTCGATCCTATCCTTGCAAAATAATTTATGTAAAAATTATTTTCAAATATATCGAAACGTGTTTTTATAATCTACAGAAATATATGCGCGCTTTTTTGTTAAAAATAATTAATTCAAATTACATTGATTTATTCGTTTGCCTCTTAAAAGTGTACTACCTTTACAAGTTGATGCATCCTTGCAGATTGAGATTATTGAGAATATTCGAACGTACTTTTTATCTATGCAAATAGAAGATAAGGCTTGATTGAGATCCTAGGCAAAGCAAAGTGCCGTATAATATGGCGCATTTGAGTGTCAACGCATTTCAGCGCGCACTTTTGTGCGAACGTTTCGACGTTGATCAAAGGGATACGTGAAATCGCGACCTAATACGCAGAAAGTCCGCAGCCTGCGGACGGAAAATGCACAAGTGATATTAATGACGTGCATGTAGAGCAAGACCAAGGTGCCGCCTGCATAAAGTGGAATTCGCGTAATTGGAACTGCCACTGCACCACGGCCTGCAGGTAAGTGTCATAGGAAATTCAATTCAAATATTGTATTCAAAGGGATCGCATGAAATTAACGTCGAGCATTTATGTCACGTTTCACTCCAATTAATCATTATATTCCACGTCGTCGATGATCTCAACTGGATATTCGGGTTTCCGTTTAGAGCCAAATTTAGACTAAACGTGGCTATCTGAATCCCAGTTTTGTTCACAGCGATTAATTCCAGCGCGAGGATATATTCAAATACTGAATATGTGTATATAATATGCAATAATAATATGCAATATCCTCTCTGTAATTATGGCATTTCTTATCGTGTCGTCGGACAGTGCAGAAAGGATCACCGATTGAATGTTCCCGCGTGCAAAAACCTGCTCGATCAGCACGTTTCTCGTCAACTACGAGTCTTGGGACCAGTTTTATCCATGTCCTTCAATTATAACCGTACTTTGGTTCCTCAATGCCACTCGACTGGCTATCATGCAGAAGGACAAAAAACAAAATACAAAATATTAAAACAGGATACCAAAAAAAACCTATTTTAATTATTAATTATCTTAGAAAATAAATATACTGAATATTTCGCAAAATAGAGACTTTTTAACAATGTTGCAATCGGTATCTTGCCTTCGAGACAAAAAATTTTATCAGACCCGCAAGTTAATCGACCTTAGTAAACGCTCGTTAACCGAATCCCAGAGTCATATTAACGGACATTAATTCCATCTTATAAGTGAGTGGCCGGTAACAACGTACTATCACAGAGCGCAGTTGGGCGTGGCGAGATCTTTTTACGATACGATCATGATGACCACGTATTATGCGTGCGATTTACATATCCTGCAAGTATAAGAGTCATTTCTGCATGGCATAAAATTCAAAAGATCATCCTTCTACCTATTAACAATTGCATTCTCCCTTTTTGATCGCAAACCATCGCATAAAATCCATTTGTTGACGACTAATGTGACGTGCACGTAAAGAAAAATATATTTTTTGAAGGAAAAAATATTTTTTCTAATCTATTCTTCTTTCATGAATCTCTTAGAAGATTATTCATTGCTTTTTATCATCTTCTTATACGATTTTATTATTCATTGTGAAATTTAAGCTATCTATTTAGTGTTTAATATAACTGAAATGTTTATATGGATTTTTATTTTCGTAAATCTCCATTCCGAAAACAATATCTTTCTGAATGAATTTTCTTCTCCTCGTGGGAAGAACAAGAGGGATGAGTGAATGCATCTTATTGCATCCCCTATCATGCGTATGCTAATCGTGCGGTCGGCAAACGCGAGACGATTATATCCTGACGCGTCGAGGTTCGAACGCGTCTTCAGGATCTCTCAAAGGAAGCGACGTCGATTACCATTAATGATGACCGTGTGCACGTAAATGCCAGGGTATATATATTCCAAAGGAATGCCGCGCGCGCTGGTTTGAATCCTCCTATAGTGCGAGTGTCTCCTATCGCCGCTTTGTAGTTCGCTTTGTAATGACGAAGATTTGCATGCACCGATAAATATAATTTATACATTTAAGAGACAGAGATCTTAATTAGTCAAATGTGCATAATATGCATGTATTGATGTTACGTTAGTGAATATATAACACTAATAATAGGAATGCTCTCAAATTATATGCGTAACTTACATAGACACATTTTATGTGTAATATTATTAAGAAATAATATATAAGTGATTTTAGATATACATACATACATTGTAATTTAATGAGATATATGATGTATTTAATAGAATTATTTCTCATTTCAGCATATAATGACATATATATTTAATATTTTATGAAAATCAGAAGAAATTGAATTGAAAGAATTTGAACGAAATTTGATAGATGTAAACAAAATCTTTTTTTTATTAACACATTCCTGTATATATATATATGTATAAAATCAGATTCTTATTTATTTGCTGCTAAAACATATTTCTTAAATGCATTATCATTGAAATTCTTAAGATAACTTCATTTTACATTCCGCGCGCTAAAAGTTCATATTTCGGCGAAAGTTTCATGGGGAATCCAATCCCGGTCCAATGGAGTGAGTTTTGGGAGCATACTATTTAATTGCGAGGTGCTGTGAGCGAAAAGCATAAGACCGAAGGGAGTTCCTGTGAGAGAGAATTATCCCGAGCAAGAATGCACCGAGATTTACAACGGGGACGCAATTCCGGCTGGCGCGTTTACAGCGGGAAAACGAGCCATATTATAAAGAGAAACGCGGCGGATGTCCTCGGCGTAACGCGTCTTGACGGCGGGAAATTAGATCTCCGTGGATGAAATTGGTTAACCCGAGCGTGCGCCGTCGTTCCTTTCTCGAATGGCGCTCATATGTTTTATAAGATTGTGCCAGCGTATATTAATAAAACGGGGAAAAAGCCTCGTCCGGAGATAATAATGGAAATCGCTTGGTTGAAGTATCAAGAAAAGAGCTGTTACACTTGCATCCTGTTATATAATCATAATCGTGAAATGTGCAAATCTTTTATTTGTGAAACTTATGTACGTGTATGTTCGCAATATATCTAAATTAACTTGATTTATAGAAATCTCGACATAGCTATAATTATTATAACGCTAAGTATTCTCAGAATTTTATTAAATATATCAAATAGTGCATATTTCTCAAATATATGTCAAATATATTTTAATCAATTTAATATTTACTATATATAATGAAATGTATGTATATTTTATAATATATAACATAATAATCATGAATTAATTAAACTAATTGAATAATGTATAAATTTCGTATCAATATTAATGAATAAGAGAAACATAGAAATAAAATATATTGCTAGCTTCAAAGAGAATAATTTCGAGGAAAATCTAGAATTTTAAATCGGTAAAAAGTTTCGATAGAAATAGTTACAAACATTCTAAGTTCAATGTTCTGTCCGATTTTTATTATTTTAAGTAAGTATCTTCGGATAAAATAAATAGTCTTGGAAAGTTGTGAAAACTTTAATGGAGGAAAGATCGAGCGACGACATAAGGAGCGTCGTTAGTACACGCCAACTAGTGTAATTCTGTAAACCCTTGAAACATCCGCACGAAACACGCGAAAAATCCCGTCGGGATTCTTGGAGAAAATTCAAATATTAATTACGCGAACAGCATACCATGAATAGTATTACCGGATTCGAGTAATGGCGCATACGACAAAAGCAGTAACTGGCAATAAAATTCTTCCGCCGCGCGATAATTTCCGTCAATATCGATTAGATAACCCGTGAACTTACGGTCCCTCAGAGAGCACTTACGAGGTTTCTCGGAGAACCTTTCCCGTGATGTAAGAGCTAGCCAAGACAAAAAGCCACTTACCTGAAACAGAAACAGAAGAATTATGTTAATAATAAATTAGTTTTAATAGAAATATACAGAAAATAGAAATATACAGTATAAACATAATCAAAATTACTAGAAATCTTGAGATAGTAAGGCACACGAATTTTTTCTTGCTAGATTTGCGTTTTAGTAAATTATTAGAAATTCTGCATTCTAGTAATTTGCTAAAACGCAAGCAATCCAATAGGAAAAAATACATGATATGCCATAGGCTTAACGTAATTTCACTAGAAACAATCGAATATCTGAAGAAATTTATTAGGCAAGTATCCTAAACGGTCACATTACATATAACATATAACAAATAATTTCCCTTACGATGTTATTATCTCAAAACATTGTTCGATGACGAACGATAATGATATATGAGGAATGCATGGAACAGCATTGATTATTCCAATTAAAATAAAACGTTATGCAGAAATTTAAACTAACGAAAACAATCTTATATACATAAATTCTTCGACATTTATTTCAGAGAAGATAAGAAAAGATGGAAATATGTGAGTAGCGTTTCGCAAAATTATCCTCGCTCAACGAGAGCCAGGTGGTTCCGCGAGGATCAAGAAACCAAGCATATAATAGGGCAATATGGACCAAGACTTTCCATAATTGGTCGAGGCTATCGAATACGGTGATCAGACAAAAGCACGGCCACGACCGGCCTACTCAAAAGAGAATTCTCAGCGTGCTGCTGTCATAAGTGCAGCAGTCGCGCCACGTGAGTCACGAAAACTTGTTCCCCGGAGCGGACAATGTCGGCCATATGTTTCCTGCATATTGCGAAAGCAACATCTCGCACAGAAATCTTGCGGTAAAAGATAGAGAAAGAAAATTCCTGCATGATGACAACTTCTGTCTGAATCAACAAGAGAACTGGACACGAAAACGTCGAAATACATAGAATTATTCGAAACCGCAACTTCAATGTTCACAAGAAGATAAAAGATTTATGGCATTGAAATCGCAATAATTGGCGGACGGATGTATATTCTTTTAAAATCTTTGGAATAGAATCTAACATTAAAGAGTGAAATCTCACTTTTAGAAATTGACAGTTGAGAGCCATTCCTTATTCAACAATGGCTCAATTGTCACCCTTCAAAATTAAAGATTCCACTCCAAAGATTTTAGAGAGAAGTTGAATCTGGACTTTCGCACGTAACACAGTCTTTTGACATCTAATTTATTTTTAATCATTACGGACAATGGTGTGTTAACATAGTTTCTTTTTACGTTTTTTTTTTTAACATTATTTGACAATTTTATTCAGTGATTTATTTATTATATTAACAACTTTTATGTAACCGAATTTACATGCGAATTTTGTTTTGAGATTTACATCATTATGAAGTAAGTCCTGATTTACATTTATTAAATTTCTCACCTATAATTCTACTTAGTTATAAATTTAAAGATTTTCGTCATTCCAACCTTACCATTACTATCATCCAACCTTACAACTGATGAAAACGACTCTCTATAATAGAATAAGGGTTACTGCATGATTGCGACTGACTTATGCCAATTTTTGTAACATCGTAAGTTTTCGTCTACAATTTCATATGAACGACTTTTCATCGTCCTTTTGCTGAAGAAGACTAGTCGAAACATGTACAATTTCATTTTATTCATGTAAAATAAAGCTTTTTCGAAGCGAATTACACACCAAAATCACAATTGTGCCCGTTTGTCCTTTATTTATTTTTATTATTTAGAGAGAAGATTTTGTATTCTTTTAATTATAGAAGAATTTAATTCTCGTTGAAAGTAAAAATGATTACAATTAGAATGATTCATCTTTTACGTATTATCATCGTTTTTGTTTAGTATCCAATTAGTATATAAGTTTTTAGATAATCTCACTACCGTGCATGTGTAAGACGAGCAATAATAACATGCAACCAAGATCAATTCTCGCTACATCTCACTTGAATTAAATCTAAGAAGTTTCGCGCTGGAGTTTGGAGTTTGCGAAGACACGCTTCTGGGTTGATTGTGTTCTATAATCTCACGCCACTTTGAACTGCAATGGTTCGTGTGATTTGATCGTCGGACCGGCAATCAGGACGCGGTCACAGCGTGTTAATGCCATTGCACTCCGTCCGGCCAATCGTTCTTGCATGTACCGGATGTTATAACCGAGACAACGACTATACATGGGAATTCCGACGCACGCATGACGGTCATGCCGGATTTCGTGTACGTACTATGCAATTTCGACGTAACAAAAGGAGTCGGTTACAAGTGCGAGCTTCGCGTGACGTTCTTAACGCAATCAGCATATCGCCTCGTGGGAGCGCGGTTTTTTCAAGATGCCATGCCACTGCGACCTGCATAAAGTATTATCTTTCTCTGACCCTCATTTCATAAAACTACAAGACTTATAATACTAAACTAGTATTTCCAACTAGTCTTTTGCATAATATTGTAAGCATTTTGTAAGAATTGTCTAAGTGTTCCCTGAAATTTTAGCAGACTCTTGTATAGCCATTATGTATTATTCTTTAAATGTGAGAAAAGTATTAAATTAACTCTAGTAGAAATTTCATACATTTTTTAAGCAGTTATTAAACAGTTATATCAACTTCTGTTTA
>Ga0157363_1005995_pt1 | contig 11407 bp, 9 predicted proteins | sample AttsexASBM1_FD_111477 | JGI IMG/M metagenome (GOLD analysis project Ga0157363, IMG submission 111477) | Fungus gardens microbial communities from leaf cutter ant in Ribeirão Preto, State of São Paulo, Brazil - Atta sexdens ASBM1 | ecosystem: Host-associated > Fungi > Mycelium > Unclassified ...
AGATCTCCGCTTTAGCTTAGGCCGCGTCCATGTAAGACAAGACTCCGCCTGCATCCTGTACTATATATATAGTCTCTTCATGCTGAAATCACGACTAGTCCGTATCTAGACTGGATCTAGATGGCACCCTTGCCTCTTTAAAATTCCGAAAGTTATTGCAGAGCTAGAATCCATGGGAGAAAGCAACCTTAATGTCCCCAAAGGCTTTCTTCCAACGGACTGCCGCGGAGCTTACCGTCAGGACTTATTCAACAAAGCTGTATTGCCCTAAGGACCCTACTTTCTGCGGCGTGGGCCAGATGCACTATATATAAAAACTCTGCTGGGAAGAAAAAAGAATTTCCTATCTGGTCTGAACCTTGACAAAGGACCTGGTTCGAAAGAATTCTTGTTTATGTTTTGGGGGGACTCAAGTCATCGAAGGCTAGGGTGTGCAATGGAAACTGTCCGGACTTGAAACCACGATAATTAAGGCTATCAGGTTGTCCGACGTGTGGGTTTTCAAGACCCCGGATTTCAAACGCCTCCAAAGTCCTTTGTAGTATGCGAAGGCAACTATGGCTAAATGAATAGACGGAAGGTTTTATTGAGTTAGAATTCGGAGTAGGTAAGTTTCTGTACGATTATCTTACGAGCCTAGGTTCATTTTTGATAGTGACTCACGGTCAATGCGGAAAAAGGGAGACCTTGGCAGTTTCGAGGTATAAAAGCTCTTTTGGGTTCTATAGTCATCTGCAGTGTGATTACCCCCCCCCCTCGCATCCAAGAGCATAATATTCAGCTCTCGTCATTCTCTCATCGTCTCTCCTTTGCATCCAATACAAGAAAAGCGATGACTATGTCAAAAATACAAATAACCAGATTCACTTCTGCTCTTATCCTTTTCATCTTCACTGGTGCAGTCTTTTTCAATGGTGTTGGCGCTACGAGGATTCCAGGTCATCACTCGCAGTGTAATACTGGACCCGTGCAGTGCTGTCACCAGTCTTTTGATTCGAATAGCCACGAGGCGAAGAACTTGTTGGCACTGAACAACATCGGCCTTGGTGTCTTGTCAGGCGTTACGGGCATGGTTGGAGCAGAGTGTACACCTATTACAGCCCTGGGTGTTGGATCAGGCGGAAATTGGTGGGTTCTTCTATAGGTGATCTCAATGTGGAGATGTTAAATGTTCTCGTACAGTGCTGGACAGACAGTTTGTTGTACGAGGAATGGACTTGGTAAAATTTGTCCTTTGCTAGGGTTATGATACACACTGACTTCCATTGATTATAGCTGGTGCTATTTCTGTTGGATGTAACAATTTCAACGTCGGTCTGTAGCTATTTTGGGTTTGGCAATGTGTTTTCTTGTGATGCTCAATTTCATGTTGCATTCTTGTTGTGCTATTGGACAATGACATTTCTTGGCTCCATTGTTGTTGACTACTAGATTTTGGACGTCTGCGATCGAGAATCAAAATCTTGTGTCGTGTGATATAGCCTGGTTTACCTGTTGTGTCTTATCGGGACTTTTCTACTCTACTTTCTGGAAATCTAACCTAATACTCGGTCAAAGCTACAAATAACATGAGTCATTCATGTGGTCACTTCCCTACGATGAAAAGGATAACATCATAACAATTCGTCGTGTCAAATCCTCCTAGTCCATTCTTCGCTGCAGCGACGTCATACACGACATTCGTCTGTCCCAAACGTCCGGGGAATACACACAACGACCATAAATCATGCCTTCCATGTGCAGCCAATAGTGGATATTTTGTCAGCGGTACAATGACCGCGCTATATATCATCGGCGCGGGTCTAGCAAAACGCGTAGTTGTGACCCATCCGAGTGTGTTTCCGCTTCTTACTTCTGTAGCATTGGTGTTCCACGATCCATTTGAGCTATACGCACGCAATGAACCGTTGATGAGTGCCAGAGCTGGATAATCATCGTAAGGAAAAGACGCCCGTGTCTAAGATTTGGGTCGTCAAATCTATCTATTTTCTGGCGTTTTCGGTTTGAGATTGGAACGCACTGAAGTTACATGAGGAGTTACGCCTGAGGTTGCGCCTAGAGCTGTGTGAGAATCATTACCGTCTTTTAAACCTTGAGGTCAAGATACCATTTTGCCCGAGTACCAAGGGAGCACCGTTATTATCGTGGTTTGGGAGCGTGATATTGTACGCAGCAAGCGTTAGGTTGTACGGAAGTGTTGCAATACTCGCGAACTGTGACAATGCCGACGAAAACAAGGGATAGCCGATTCCCGATGGAATGACCAAGAGAAGCCAGAAGAAGCACAGGAGTGCGAAGCAATTCCTATTCTGTCCGACCATTGTTGGCGGAAGACAACAATTACAAGATACCCACGCGGAGGGACAAAAAAGATGTCTGAATGAGGCTCGTTATGCAGGGCGAAAGTCTCGAGGGTGCTTTATACTTATCCAGGCTTCAGGATGACCGGCCACGTGTAAGTCCTGAACAGCTAAAATCAACCGACGCGTTCTAGTATCTTGGCGTTCCACTCAAAGGCCCTCCCTCGCCTCATGTACTCAATAGTTGGACTAAATCAGTGGCGCGTTGAGCAGACTAGTCGTATTTCTGGTCACTGTATTGTCTTTTACGGACTGAGGATAAAGGAGAGTTGCAAATCCCTTTCGTGTTCCTGCTGCTCACAGCAAGTCTTTAATAAGAGCTGTTGAAGCTTGAAAGGATCAGCTGATGCACCTTTAAGCTAAGTATGCTCAAGAGCTTCAATAAGAACCTCCGCACATCAGATGACGCAGATAAGCCTTCATTATTCCACTTTGTATCCCCAGCTGGATACGTGAAGGACAGAGGACGGATGAGAGCATTCCAATGAAGGTCAAGGCACGCATGAAAGAGAGGATCATAAGCCAAATGCAGTTGTCCAAACTGGTCGAGCGGAGCCAGTTAGCCAGCAACGCGTCAAATAAGCAATGATGATGCACGGGTATAAATCACCGTATTTTTCCGAATCCATTACCCCTCGTCTTGAGAATCCAGAGCCACTTTTCAGAGAGGAAGGTGATCTCTGGATCAATGAAATAGCAGAAACCTGGATCAAGTTAATCAAGGATTATGATTACATCACGAACCCGATCAGATGGGATGGAAGGGATGTCGAAGACCTCAAGAGATCAGTTGCCCATGCTTTTTTGTGTGTCGATTCACATGGCATTCTGGAAGCATGAGAACACTTACTTTGTATGAGGGAATCGCACAGAAACATAGCTGAATGGATCTTTCCTATGCTTCACATTTTCAAGCAGTTGATGCAAGCATTGGGGGTCAGATTTTGAGTAGTACGCAGAAAAAGGTAAGTCAGCTCCTGAGAATTGTCGTGACGCTTTCTTCCGAGCACAGGGTAGGCATGAACAAAGTTCTGGCTGTGTAGATGGGACCAAAATGTGCCTTAGATTCGATTAATTCCCAAGTGATGTGAAGTGATTTCGTCAAGTCTTAATGATGACTCAGACCTGGATTCTTGGAAAGCCAGGTGAGATGAGGTTTCGGCATTTGAGGCAGTGTTTTTACAGGCCAGGTCCGATGAATCAAAAGGGTTGCTGGTTCGGGTATCTCAACACAGCATAGCTCAAGGTATTTTTGTGCCCATGTCAGAGGCTGGGGTAAGCATCTCCTAGATATAGATATAAAGACAGACTCAGTTCGACTAGCATTTCTCTCGAGACTAGACTAACCAGCATCCCTCCATCTCTTCAATTTTTGTCTGTCATCACTCACTCCCGCTGTAAAGCTATAAATACTACTCACACCAACGTCCAGAATGCCGATTCCACCTTTTCTAGCAAAGATCATTCAGGCTATTGAGGACAACTTCCACAGACACTCATTTATCTTCATCTTCTTCTGTGTCACTATAGTTTTTACGACGTTCAGCACCATACTCGTCACCATAGCCAAGAGTGATCCTGACAATGAAATATCCAATGAAGAACAGAGAATATTCCTCCATGGAGATCCTGTCTCTCCAAGTGAGGAACCTGCATGCTCATCAACTCTGTTTTATCCGAGGAGTCAGGATTGGACGATATCGGAAGCGAATGTGGAGGGACTACTAGCCACACATCGAAATTATATATCAGGGAGATTCTCGGAGATCCAGGACAACAGAATTTACTTCAAAACGGACCCTCGTGACACTCTACTGAAAGCAGAGGAAGGCTCGGAAGCAAAAGATGAAGATGCACAGCTAGAGGTGTAGTTTTTTCACATTCACACAGACTGAGTAGTTACAGGTCTCAGGAACGCTTGGATTTCCACTGATATCGCTTGTTCCTTGCGCACTGGACAGATGATAACTTGTGAAGTAATTTATTAGACTTAGACTGTGAAATCAGACAGATAGTCAGGGAACAAACAGCATATTACGGTCCTTCATCCGATAAAATCGACCAGAGTTATGAGGAGGCTCCGGGGTCTTGGATGAAATTTAGGGCGAGCTGAGGACTACGAGAAAAAAGATTAGTGAATCATCTACACGTTAAAAGAATTTTCACCTGTCAGTGGCTTTCACAGGAATCTTTTTATGAATCAATTTCCCTCCCTTCTCGAAAATGAAGTGACTCCTCTTGGTTTTGCCTCCTTCACCAGCACCAAGGGCACTGATGAGAATGCGTTTAGGGTCAGAAATGAGAGAGTAAGGGAGCTCTTTCTATAGGTCACATGTTCCGTCATTAGCTATTGGTACCAAACTATTGAGCAAATACCAACCTTAGTTTGCCACTTGCTTTGAGCATTTGGCGAATCCGCGCTTAAGCAATAGACTGTATAACCAACCTCCCCAAAGCCAGAGAATATATCACGAAAACCGCACGCTTGATTTGTGCATCCAGCTGAACGAGCGAAAGAAAGAAAGCGTAAGCACTTGACACTTGAAGCTACAGCGAGGGAGAAGGGAACAACAATAAAAAGAACACACGTGTATCAGCTTTCGGCACGAGAAAAACAACAGCACCCTGTTCATGGGCGATGTCCGCAATCTGAACATCCTCCTCCTTCTCATTCTTCAAAACAAGACTAGGCAAAGTGTCCCCAATATCGATGGGGGCAAGTGCTTCGATGATAGTGGTGGTGTCATCATCACCATCTCCTTCGGCATCGTCCTCAGCGGTATCATCCGCTTTGACCTAATATACATACACGCGTCATCAATTCATCATTGAAAAAAGGGAAAATTTAGTAACAATGAAGAATATCCAACCTTTTTGGTCTTTCCCTTGCCTACTTCACTTTCCTCTTCGCCAGCACCCTCTTCTATAGCGTCATCTGCTGTCCTTTTCTTCGTGGTACGAGATTTCCTGGTAGATTTCACCTCCGTTTGCGGTTGTGATGCAATACGCGTCGAGCGCCTAGGCGCAGTATCTTCTGCTCCTGCCAAAGAAGTCACTGCTGCTTTACGAGGCATAACTATCCGAACAGTGGATGGGGAGGGAAGTAGAAGTAGAAGTAGAAAGATATGACAAAAGCGGCTCAAAACGGAAAGGAACTAAACCACGAACTGTGTTGAACACGGGATTTACCATCTTGCGGCGTGGGTATATTGGATAGATTCTAGTTGACAAGTCATCGCCAGACTGATTACAGAAAGTTTAGTTTAGTTGCCTCTCCTTGCATAGGAGAAGATCCAAGTTCTTCATCAGAAACAAACCCACGAAGGTGACAGGTATCTACTGTTGTTGGCAACCTTGGACTAACGACACACAAAACATTAGGTCAAAATTTGAATACTAGTACTGTGTTGAATCCTTGCAAAATTCAGTAAACCAAGCTTCCAGAGAGCATCGAGGCTTCTCAAGTGGGAGAGTTGACACTCTATAAGGCTTCTGCCTGTGCTTTCAGCATTCATGTTGCTATAGCTTGAGCTAGTACACTAGACATGTCAACTTATGAAAATATGTCTATTTTTTGAAATGTACTAGCTTGAGCTGCAGCAGCACTGATGCCAAAAGCATAGGCCACTGATCAAGACCTACTCAACTTTCCACCCTTTTTCACCATCTATAATAACCAAAGCAAGGGACATAAGTGTTTGTTGATCTGTTCTAGGGCAACTGTTAGAAAAATAAGAAATTTGCTGCTACAGTATCATGGTAATATATTGTATACTCTTGAGATGTGATATATGAGTACTTTTTTATAACCAAGTGGCCTATTACAAAGAAATATTGTAGTGACCACTAGCTATGATAGCTTGAGCTTACTAAGTAGTCTTATAAAGCTCTTATAGAGAACTTGACAAGAAGAAATAGTTCTTTCTTTATTACTATACTATATACATAATTACAGCTTTAGTCTGTGTACTAACTAAGTTTAGCTTATCCTAAGCAATATATATACTCTATATGTTGTAGAACACTTAAACTCTATTATATTTTATCTCTTTATTTTGTATTTTATCTTTGTTAAGCATAGTTTATACTTGAGTGGGAAAATTTTACAAGAAAATACATGAAACTTTCTACAAGTTGTATGATTACAATTTTAGAGGAAGTGTTGTGGCAACCACTAGTCACAAAGACCAATAGTAACACAAGGAATAAATCTCTCAGTAGGATATTAAGTAGGAATCACAAGAGAACTCAACAAAGAGTTCCCACTGTATTCCTATACTATTTGTACAAAGTCCTCATAGTCTGTGCTAATGATAAATAACCTACTCTAATATCTATGTGTTAACCTCATGTTTTTCATAAGGATACCATGCCATATACATGTACCCTGATGTCATTCTTCTAGTTTCTTCTCCCAAAGTCTAGGCCTATGACCTTACATCATGTAACATGTCATGTGACTGCAGTCATGTGCCTCTTCCTTGTCAAAAGAAAAAGAAAATCAAAATCAAAAGAAAAGAATATTAAATCAAGAAAAATAGATAAAAGAAAAAGAAAAATGCTAGTGTCTAGGCATATCATAATAGGAAGGTCTAGAGAAATTAGAATAGGAACTATGATAATAGAAGTAAGTGTGTCACTATTAATATTATAGTTTGGTTATATTATATCAAAGTTCAAACTCTGAGTATAGATATCTTCCAAAAAAGAACAAGGAGAAAAAATGAAAAAGTAGTTAAAGTAGTTAAAGAAATGAAAAAAGCAGAAGTTAAAACATTGAGAAGAGATGAATGAGAGATAGAAGAATTAATGTTGAAAGAAGGAAAAGTGTATATGTCAAAGAATAAGGAGTTGAGATTAGAAGTTATTTAGTTACACTATGATATGCTAATAGCTAAATATAGAGGTAGATGAAAGGTAATAATGAGAAATTACTGATGGCTAGAAGTAATAAAAGATGTTGGAATATATATAAAAGGATATGATTTATGTCAAAGAATAAAGAACAGAATAGAGATAATAGTAGAAAAGTGAATAGTAAATGAGATACTAGAGAAACTGTAGACATACTTGATAGTAGATTTTATCATAAAGTTACTATTAGTAGTAGGAAAGGATGCAATATTAGTAGTATGTAATAAGTTGTCAAAAATGGTATATAACTTCTATACATTATTTTTAAACAACCTTACCAATTTCTCTGCTGATTCTTCTTCTATTGTTATTACAAAATATAAATTGCTAGAGAATACAACATCAGACAGAGAACTACAGTTTGTGACAGAGTTAACCAAATAGTTGAATAAGATGTTAGAAATTAAGACAAGATTGTCAACAATATTTCATCCATAAGCAGATGAGCAGACAAAATAGATAAACTAAGACTTAGAACAATACTTGAGATTCTTTACAAAGTATGAACAGAGAGATTGGCTAGAATAGCTAGTGATAACAGAGTTTACAGTGAACAACAAAGTTTATTTAGCAATAAAGATATTGTTTTTCATAGTAAATTATAGTAGAGAGTTGAGAATGGGGACAGATATTAGAAAAAAAGAAAAAGTGAAGAAGACAACAAAGTTTACAAAAATAATAAGGAAATTTCAAGAAAAAAAGCTAAAGTAACATTGAGAAAAGTACAAGAAAAAATGAAACAATAGATAAATAAGAAAAGAAAGGAAGTAAAAGTATGAAAGAAGAGAGATAAAGTGATGTTAAGTATAAAAAATTTGGTATTCAAAGGCAAACTAGCAAAGAAGATAACAGAGAGATATATGAGACTATATATAGTAGAGAAAGTGGTATTAAGAAATATAGTGAAGTTAAAACTGATAGGTCACATATTTCAAAAGAGCTACTTAGAGAGATTTGTGGAGAACAAGTCTACTGGAAGATAGTAAGATATGTTATTACCAACATTAGAAGATAGTATTAGTTTTGGTTGATTTTCAAGATAAGGTTTACAGTGCAACTACTAGCTTATATACTAAGTATTCTATCTAGGATAATTATCTGAATGATTCTTAGATATTAGACAGAGATCTATGAAATTGTTGGAAAGTCTAGCAAGAATATCTAAAATGGAATAGAAAAATATAATTCATACTAGAAGAAAGTTAGAAGTACAGATAGATTGAAATAGATATGACTAGATCAGGACATGACAATTAAAAAGAAAAATAGTATAGAAAGTCATCTAGATTAGCAAGCCCAATATAATAGACAAAGGTTTTTGATAGAAAAAGTATTCAACCAAAATAAGAACATGCTAGGCTATAAATAGAGTTCTGTGATAAGATAGCCAGAAATAGAACTACTAAAATAGTATAGGCCAAAGTTCAAGAAAATATACAATAGTATATAGATATAGTATTTGTAAGATAGTAAGAGATTTTGAAAAAGACCAAGAACAGTAGTTTATAGTAAAAGAGAAATATTATGTTAGAAAATATTTTTCTATGAGAAAGTATACTTTTATAGTATTAGATATTACAACTTAAGTCTAAGTGATAGAGTATATGCTAGACTAATAGTCTATATTATACAAGTTTTAACCTATTTTAAAAGCTATGTATATTACATTATTCTTTTAAATCTTTTTATATTGTTTCATATGTTATGTGATTATGTGACCTGTAACTTGATATATGACTATCATATATGATATTATACTAGTCTTTAACTCTAAGTATAAAAATAAGAAAATAAAATAGAAAATAAAATAGAAATAGAGAAAGAAATGAAAATAAATAAAGTCTATCATTTTTAATTCTAATATTAGAGATAATTCACACTTGCTAAAGATATCTACAAATATAGTATAGAAGATAGAAATAAAAACTAGACTTAACAACTACAAATTAGATAGGAATTAGAAGTAATACTATATAAATAATCAGTCTTAGCTTTAACAAATGATGTTGTGCTTTAACAAATGATGTTGTGCCTAGCTTATATATTGTATAATTGTATTCTTAGAGGTTGGAAGTTTAGGAAGAGAGTTAAGACAAGTGTAGTATAAATTCCAAGTTAATTATCAGATTAAAGAATAATACAATATAGCTAATATTCTTAAATATGAAAGTAGTAATCTAATCATATTTTATTACTGTATATACTCTGGATTATTAGATACTACAGAGGTTATTGTTTGAAATACTATGAAATTGAGAAAAATACAGGATTTTTAGTTCTTAAATTAATGGGAAATAACCTCAATACATGTTGTTCATATGATAACTATCTATGGAGCATGAGATATTAATAGGAACACTATTAATACTGGAAGAACATCTTGCAATGTGATGAGTTTGAGACCTTCCTCTGGAATGAACTCATTTACCAGCTCTAGAACTAGTTCTGGAGAGAAGATTAAGACTGAGTCCTCAAGGCCCTAGTTGTATAGAAAGTTGTGAGTGCTATGATTTCTAATAATGGAAAAAGGAAAGAAAAAAGAGTTATATTACTTCAAGTTTGAGAAGAAAAAAGGAAAAGAGAAAAGAAGGAGGAAAAAAGAAAAACAAAGAAAATGATAATAAAAAGATATTAGGGCTAAGATAGTAGAAAAAGACTAGATTTTTTAAGGTAAGTGTGATAAAAGTCAGATATAAGTTTGAAAGCATAACTAAGTTCTAATACAGATAGCTAGTCAAATTCTTCTTCTGTATTTTTGTATTTTAGCATAATAACTTTATAAAATGACTTATATATGTTCCTGTAGTCAAATTTTGAGTTAGTGACCTGGGAGATCTCATATTCTGGTTCACTATCTATCATAACTAATGGTAATAGAGATTTGGATCAATTGAAAAAAGTATTAGATGTTATGAGTTTGAGTATAGACATATAAAAAATTAGATAGACAATATACATTGACTTTGGAAGATAAATTATGCATAATACAAAAGAACTAGGCTTTTATGAATACTTATTGTTTAATCTGGAAATTCAGGACCAGAATTCTATGTATATCTGCTGACTATTAGTATTATTGTTGTATAGCAAATATCTCTATCTTTAGAGTTTGTCAAAGTCTATAACAAATTTACATATATAAAATGAAGTAATATCTTGTTTTGAATACATCTTAATACTTGGATAGTAGTCATTATTTATAAAGAACAGTGACATTCTAATAATAGCACTTAGTACATTGATATATAAACTTTGCAAGTAGAAGAAAGTCTAACTAGTCATTCTATTGGTAGTTATAGTAGACATAGAGATATTGTTCCAATGTCTTGTTGGTGTATTCTATCTGACTATCTCCCTTAGAGTAATATCTGGAAGTGAAGTAGAGCTTTATATTGAGAACAGTTTCCAAAGACTGGAAAAAGTTTGAAACAAATTTGAATTTTTGATTAGAAGTAATATAAGATGGAATACTATACTTAAAAAAGATGTGGATTACAAACAACTTTGCTAACTCATGTAAAGTATATTGTAGTAACTACTAACCAAAATAGTCAATAGCATACTAAGTAGTTTTATAAAGTAAGAATCTTATAGAAATTATTAAAGAACTTAACAAGAAGTCCCTGATATATTACTATCTTATTTATATTATAAATATATATATATTTCTTTATTGCTCAAGAAATATAAAAAAATCAAATTAAAGAAAATAGATAAAAATAAAATAAAATAAAATATATATAAGAGTTCAAGTATATTATGACAAAGTAATGATATTTACTATTTGAACATATATAGTTTGTTTAAAGAGTTAGTTAATGATAACTAGAATTATATCATAGCTAGAAAAGAAAGAAATTTTTTAAATAAAATCTATAAAGATTGAGTTTAAAAGTTATTTGAGAATTAAAATTTATAAGAATGGCTAAGTATAACTGTGATAGATAAGTCTTATTTTGCTCAAAGTACATTGTAAGAATGTAATTATAGTAATACTATAGAATATATGTGTAAAAATCATATATTGATAGCATATAAAATAAATAATAAGATTGAACTAAAAGAGAAATTCTGACTATCTTACTTAGCAACAGAAAAGGATTTTGGTAATTAAGAAATACTCTAGACTTTTA
>Ga0157363_1005996_pt1 | contig 11406 bp, 12 predicted proteins | sample AttsexASBM1_FD_111477 | JGI IMG/M metagenome (GOLD analysis project Ga0157363, IMG submission 111477) | Fungus gardens microbial communities from leaf cutter ant in Ribeirão Preto, State of São Paulo, Brazil - Atta sexdens ASBM1 | ecosystem: Host-associated > Fungi > Mycelium > Unclassified ...
TACTAGTCATATATTTTGGAACAGAACTTGGAAACTTAGTAGGTGGAAAAACTACTAGAGGATAGCAAGATGTGTTGTTGCCAATACCAGAAGTGTCAGAGTTGAAGATAGTAGACTCTAATTATTTTTCCTGTTTTATTTCTATTTTTCTTTTCTCTTCTTTTACTTTTACTCTTTATTATTCTGGAACTGATGATTAGGAATTAGCATGATGTCATAGGTTACATCATGTGGTCACAGTAACAATCACATGATCACATATCACAAAAAGCTCTAGAATAACAATGTTATACTATATGTTCTTTACATATCTTTCTAGAGTAGGCTAGGATAGTATAGCATGAACCATAAGCCAAAAATTATATAAGGTAGATACATTATGCTTAGAAATCCCATCAAGTTCTCTTGTGATCAACCCAATCAAAGATCTTTCTTTTGACTTAACACTGGTCTTAAGATTCATAACATTAGAACTCAATTATCTTTCCTGAGACTACTCAACATAGAGCTCTCTCAAACACTTTTATCTCTTACCATCCTCAACCAAGGGACAACACAGTCTTTCAGTCAAGAAGAATTGCTGGACTTGAGATATAAAGGATATACTAGTCAGGTAGGGGAAGCTTGACTACTTATTGTCCATTAAAGCTCACTGGTACTTAGTAGGTGTAATAACCTTGTGTGGATGTGTTTGTTACTGCTTTCAAAATATCAGCTCTGTACTACTGGCTCTCTTGTGACCAGTATACACAGGAGAACAGCAAGTGTTCTTAAGATTTTGCTTAGAGTAGAACAGTCTTATTAGATCAAAATTATTTACAGTTTTCTTAGGGCAGTAGCTAGTTTCTAGGTAGTTAGTAAACAGTGTCAGGTGGAATAAGAAGAAGGCTCACTAGTACCTACAGAGATTGAGTCAAGTAGTAAGTACAAGTCTAAGAGCTAGACTAGTATGGGTTCTACTTTATTCCTTGATACTTTTTCACTGCCAATACCCTCACCACCATCACTTTTTCTACTACTACTACTATCACACAACATAAGTCAATGTGGCTCAATCAATTATAAGCAAATTATTTAATAACAGCAGAAACAGTTAGTAGCAATACAAGTGCAAATTCAGGCCCTGTTAGCAGCAACAGAAGAACTCAACATAGAGTCCAATGTAGAGATAGCTAAGCCACTGGTATTCAGCAGAAAAGCAGAGAAAGTAGGAGGGTTTATCATGTCATATTTGAAAATAAAGATGAGAAGAGCAACAGTAGAAGAACAAATACAGTGGATACTATTATATGTGCAAGAAGGATCAGCAGATATATGGAAGAAGAACTTGTTGGAAGATTTGGAAATAGTAGAAGTAGAATTTAAGTCAGTGAAGGAATTTTTGTTGGCATTAAGAAAAGAATTTGGAGGAGGAGATAAAAAGTCAGTTAAAGTGGCAAAGCTTAGGAGAATAGAACAGGAAAGAAGGACAGTAGAAGAATTTATACAAGAATTTCAAAGAGCAACTAAGGGCAGTGGATATAAGAGAAGGGCATTAATAGAAGAACTCAAAAGAGGGATAAATGATTAGGAGAAAGTTAATAAAAGTAGAAAAACCTCCAACCAGCATAGAACAGTGGTATAAATATGCCACTAATATAGACAGATATTAGAGGGAGAGCAGAAGGGAGAAAGAAAGATTGAGAGGTAAAAAGAAGAATAGGAGTTGAGAACAGATGACAGGAGGAATGGGAAATAACTCAGGAGGATTTCAACCAAGAATACTTCCATCCTAGGTGTGGCCTAGGAGATAGAAGATACACTAGACACTGACAGGGCCCATTCCAATAAAAGGGGTAGAAAAAACAAATGTAGTGGTAATCTAAAATCATCAGCAGAGACAAGGAGGAGGAGTGAGGAGAGATCCCTATACAATGGATGAACAGCGGAAGAAACTGTTATAGCTATGGAGGATTTGGCCATCTCATGTGAAATTGTAGAAGATAGAGAATTATAAGCCAAGAAAGAAGAATGAAATATGATGACAATCAGAATACAATGAACAATTTAAATGGGAAGAAGGATCTAATAGTTCTCAATTAGGTTCTAACAATAATAGATCTGCAATGCTCAGTAGAGTAGTGGATAATACATCTAGTTGTAGTCTAAACAATGGGAATATGTTGAGAGAAGTTACTATGAAGATAAGACTAGAAAGAATTGATATATAAGAAGAAATAATAGTAGAGGCACTGTTAGATAACAGGGTAATGGGGCTAGTGATGAGTTTGGACTTTGCAAGGAAGCAAGGATTTAAATCAAAGAAAATAGAGAGACCAATATATATGGATAAAACTTTCAACAGGGAGAGGCCAATAGAAAACACTATAGAGGTCAATATTTATTACCAAGGACACAGAGAGAGGATAGAGATAGATATGATCAAAGGACAGAAGTGGAGCATAATTTTGGAAATACTATGGCTTACTCACCATAATCTAGAGATTGATTGAAAGACAGGGGAAGTGAAGATAATAAGATGTCTAGAAGAGTATGAAAAGCAGTAGAGACCAAAGCAAGGAAAGCCAGGATGACAAAAACAAAAGAAAGAGGAAAAAGACAAAAGAGAGAGAAATGATAGATGTAAAGAAAGCAGAAGAGGAATGGAAAATATAGGATGAGGAAAGAAAAGCAGCAAGATCAAAAAAGGAGGTAAAGAAATTAGTACTGGAATGATTCCATAGATAGATCAAGGTTTTCAGAAAAAAGCAAAGCAAGAGAATGCTAACAAGAAAGATGTGAGACCATGCAATAGATTTGAAGAAAATATTTGTACCAAAGAAAGAAAAAGTATATCTGTTATTAAGAAAAGAGAGAAAAGAAGTGTGTGAGTTCATATTGGAACAATTGAGGAAAGGGTATATTAGACCCTTAAAGTCATCTCAAACAGCACCAGTGTTTTTTATGGAAAAGAAGAATAGAAAGAAAAGAATGGTGCAAGACTATCAATATCTCAATGAGTGGATGGTGAAGAACAACTATCCATTACCACTAATTTCAGATATAGTCAAGAATATTAGCACCAAGAAAATATTTACGAAGATGGATTTGAGGTAGGGCTACAATAATGTGAGGATAAAAGAGGGAGATGAGTAGAAAGTTGCCTTTACAATACTAGAAGGGTCATTTGAGCCTATAGTCATGTTTTCTGGTTTGACAAATTCACCAGCCATATTTCAGGCCATGATGAGCAAATTACTAAGAAACTTGATAAATACAAGGAAAGTGGAAAATTTGTAAATGATATAATGATAGAAACATAAACAGAAGAAGAACATGATGAGTTAGTAGCAGAAAGATTGAGGAGGCTGAAAGAAAATGATTTGTATGTAAAGCTGAAGAAGTGCAAGTTAAAAGTAAGAGTGGTGGACTTTTTAGGAGTGGTGATCAGACCAGAGAGAAAAAGAGAAAGTGAAGGCAGTGTTAGATTAGCTAGTCTCTAAATCAGTTAAGAATATATAAAGATTCCTAGGGCTGGAAAATTATTATAAAAAATTAGTGAAAGAATTTGCAAAATTCATTCAAGATACTGAAGAAAAGGTTCATAACAGAATCTATCTTAGTAGTACCAAACTTAGATAGAAAGATGAGAATAAAGGTAGATATATCAGACTATGTGACAGGAGAAGTGTTATTGATGAAATGTAATAATAGGAAATGGAGGCTAGTGGCCTACCTCCCAAAATATTTTAATGAGATGGAGAGAAATTATAAAATACATGATAAGGAAATGTTGGTAGTAATTAGAGGACTGGAAAATTGAAGGCATCTATTAGAAGATACAAAGTATAAGTTTGGGGTCTGAACAAATCATAAAAATTTGGAATATTTTATGGTGTAGAAGTTGAATTGATAACAAGCCTGCTAGGTATTATATTTATCAAGATTTGATTTTACTCTAAAACATGCTTCAGAAATAAAAATAAGAAAGACAGATAAATTAAGTAGAAGACCAGATTTGAAGATTGGGATAGAAAATGATAGTGAAAATCTCAAAAATTAATAAAGGAAGAATGAATATGAGGAATAATAGAAGTAGTAGTAGAAGAACCAGAAGAGATAATAAAAGAAAAGATAAAAAGAGCAAGAGAGAAAGATGAAGAAGTAGTAAAAGTAGTAGAAGAGATAAAGAAAATAAGAGTAAGAAATTTGAGGAGAAATGAGTGAGAGATAAAAAGAGATTTGATATTAAAAGAAGAAAAAGTCTATGTACTGAAGAATGAGGAGTTAAGGGTAGAAATTATCCAGTTATATTATGATGTGCTGGTAGCAGGACATGAGAGAAGATGGAAAACAACAGAGTTGATAACAAGAAATTACTGGTGGCCAGAAGTAATGAAAGATATAGGTAAATATGTGGAGGGATGTAACTTGTGTTAGAGAATGAAGAATAAAATAGAGGCACCAGCAGAGAAATTTATGACAAATGAGGTACTAGAGAAGCTGTGGACACACTTGATAGTGGACTTTATCACAAAACTACCATTAGTAGTAGAAAAGGATACAATATTAGTAGTATGCAATAAGTTGTCAAAAATAGCATATTTTGTGGCAATTACAGAAGGAATATTAGTAGAGAGATTAGCAAGATTGTTTAGGGATAATGTGTGGAAGCTACACAGGTTACTATAAAGTGTTATATTAGACAAAGGACCTCAGTTTGCAGCAGAATTGGTGAAGGAGTTGAATAGAATGTTAGGAATAGAGATAAGATTATCAACAGCATTCCATCCACAGATGAATGGGCAAATGGAACAAATGAACCAAGAGTTGGAACAATACTTGAGGTTCTTCACAGAATATAAACAGAGAGATTGGCTAGAATGGTTAGCAACAGCAGAGTTTGCAGTGAACAACAAAGTTCATGTAGTAACAAATGTTTTGCTCTTCATGACAAACTATGAAAGAGAGCTAAGGATAGAGGCAGATATTAGGAGGAAGGAAAAAGTAGAGAAAGCAACAGAATTTGCAGAAAGAATGAGGAAAGTACAAGAGAAAGCAGGAGCAGCACTAAGAAAGGTGTAGGAAGACATGAAAAGACAAGCAGATAGGAGATGAAGAGAAGTAGAAAATTGAAAGAAGGATAATAAAGTAATGTTGAGCATGAAGGATTTAGTATTTAAAGAAAGACCAGTAAAGAAGTTGACAGAAAGATATGTGGGACCATATAAGATAGGAAAAGTGGTGTTAAAGAAAGTGGTGAAACTGAAGCTGCCAGTCTCTATGAGAATTCATCCAGTAGTAAATGTTAGTAGAGTGATGAGATATAGAGAACCAGTGAGGAGGCAGAGAATAGAAGAACTGAAACCAGTGGAAGTTGGTGGAGTAGAAGAATGGGAGGTTGAGAAAAGATTGAATAAAAGAGGAAGATTTAGAAAACATAAGGAAGTTAGTAGATGAGTTTGAAGGAAGAACGAGTATAGAAGTTAGATAACAAGAGAAGATAGAAAAATTGTGGAAAATAAAGTTGAATTCAAATGCAGAGGAGTCTGGAAGAAATAAGTTGCCAGGAAAGTATATTGCAAAGTTGTTGTTTGGGTAGAATAACAGGAAATTTGAGGATGAGTATTTAAAGAGGTTGGAGAGGAACTGGTAACAATGGAAGTCAGTTTCTCTGGAGGAGAAACCTTGAAGGGGGGAGTAATGTCAGAGTTGAAGATGGTGAACTCTAATTATTTTTCCTGTTTCATCTCTATTTCTCTTTTTTTTTCTTTTACTTTTACTTTTACTTTTACTCTTTATTGTTCTGGAACTGAGGATTAGGAATTAGCATAATGTTATAGGTCACATTATGTGGTCACAGTCACAATCACACAATTATATATCACAGAAAGTTCTAGAATGATGATGTCATACTATGTGTCCTTTATATGTTTCTCTAGGGTAGACTAGGATAGTATAGTATGAACTATGAGCCAAAAGGTATATAAGGTAGATATACTATGCTTAGAAGCCCCATTGAGTTCTCTTGTGATCAACCCAATCAAAGATCTTTCTTTTGGCTTAATACTGGTCTTAAGATTCACTACTAGATTATATACTAGGCATACTACCTAGAGTAGTTATCTGAAATAGAGGCTATTAAGTGAGTTACTCTGATTTCTAGTAATTATTAGATGTTAGAAAATGAAGGTCTATGAAGTTAACAAAGGCTAGTGAGAATATCTGAAATAGAATGGAGATATGTGATCCATACTAGATAAGATTAGAAAGTGTAAATGAAGGAAAAGAGATTATCTATAGGTTGGGACAGATATAGTCAGAATAGAATGTGACAACTGTAGAACCTATGGGACTTCTTGTTAGATATACTTCACATCTTGTTATTTGAGATCTAGAAGAGATATCTCAGATGTCCAGAACTAAATTATTTGTGTTATTTAAGAGTGTGGAAGATGGAGCAAAACAATATTTGGCTTTAGCTTATATACTATGACTTGTAGAGATATACTGGTTGTATATTTCAGATCAGGAACTGAAGATTTAGAAGATAGAAGACTACTGGAAGATAGTAAGTTATATTGTCATTGTTATGCTGGAAAATTATTTTCTGCAAAAACAAGTAATCTTATAAGGTTTTTAAGTATATAAGACCTTATTGAAGATATTAGAAAGAAGGTCTTACATTCCTAGATGATGCCTTAGACTCTTTCAAATAAATACTGACTAGAGAGATGGTATGGTAGCTGTTAAATAAACTGGACTCCAGACTTGGAGCCTATTAAAACAGACTTAGCAGAATATTATGAAATGCCTAGTTATCTGCTACTCTAGCTTATGTGTACACAGAAACCACTTAGTGATAACAGAAATATACTATAATACTATTCTCTAAAGAACTATAGAAAAAGTGATGTCATCCACTCAAGAATGACTAGTTATGAAGACTGTATAAAAAATGTACACTTATAGAAGCCCTTTACCAAGTGACAAATATTCAGAAGGTCAAATAAGACAGAAACATACTAAATTGGAACTTAGTAGAGTCTAGAATAGAGAAATGAGAAGGAATAGCTATAGAGATGAGAAAAGAAGAATAGACTGGGTTTTAGCAAGTAGAGATCAATTATTGGATCAAGATTAGATTGCAGATAAAGAAATGGCCATATGTTCTCAAGATTTCAGAGAGTTTCATTATTGTTTTAGTTTCTATTCTCTAGTTTTATTCTTTATATTTTTAGAATAATATATAAGCCACAAGTGGAGGGTAAACAAAGATAACCCTCATCTGAATACTCTCACTTAAGAGCAGTTTAGTTATTATTTCTTGAGTAAGTGTCATTAGTATCTTCTATCACTTTCAGGCAAGTTTTAGAAAGTTTTAGTAGTTTGGAAAAGGCTGGCAAGGTAAGTATCAGTTGGTATCATTAGTTATAAGGATTGACTTGAGGAATGCCTTCAGAATATATCATCTAGGATAGATAGTGTTGTGGTAGGCTCTCAAGGAGCTATCCAATCTATTTACTAGATTTTTCAAAAAAGCTTGTTACACAATGTAAGGTTCATTGTTTAGGAGTATGTTAGCAATGGAACACATTTACAAGCAGATGTTCTTTATCCATTCCTTCTCACAATTATTCTGATGATACCTTTCTGTATTCATAAGTATTCTTATAGTGTTTTTATGTGTTTTTTTCTGCTATTATATTCTTGTTTCTATCTTTTCTATATATTTCTGATACTGATATCATCCTCTCTGAATTTTTTAGCACACATTTAAGGGCTAGTGTTGTATAGTTCTTGTTGTATCCTAGTATAACTACTTTTCTGCTTGACTCCTGTCATCACTAATACTAGAAGAGGAATGTTAGTTTTAGTTGATTTTCAGAATGACTACTACAGTGTAAGCTACTAAATTATATACTAATTAGTATATCTAGGGTAGCTATCTGTAACTGCTAAGTGAGTTACCCTGATTACTAGTGATATTCAGAAAGAGATATCTATAGAGTTATTTTGGTACTAGTGAGAATATCTAAGATGGAATGGATAATTTTGGTTCATACCAGAAGAGGTTTGAAAGAACAGATGAGTGTTAGAGTTGAGGATAGTGAACTCTTTTTTATTTTATTTTTCTTTCTCATTTCTATTTTCTTTTCATTTTATCTTCTATTTTAGACTTAGGATTAGATGTTAGTGTAATATCACATGTAACTGTTACAAACTGTCACAGTCACAAATCACATGATCATGTATCATGATAGAACATCATAGAAGACCCTGAAAGGAAATTATATCATATAGCATATTCTATACATGTTGACCTTAAGGATAATATATAGCTCTTTAGGATAAGCTAATGAAAGTGTAGTACAGACTAGTAGTCTAGTGTATATAAAGTAGAAAGTTTTGTATTAGGAACTTTATTGAGTTCTCTTATATTAACTCTAATACAAAGTTCTTTCTTTTGACTTACTCTAAGATCTTAAGTTTGTAACAATAAGAATAAGTGATTATCCATAGATAGAGATAGATAAGACTGGAACATGGAATGTGACACTTCTCTACCATTGCCATCAAATCTCATACTTATACACTACTATTTTAGAAGACTTCTTAGATTATTACTTGCTATCTCTTTATTACCATCAAATGTATTTAGACAATATTATGAATACTTCTACCTAGATTTCTAACTATCTGTGTACCATCATTCTAGTGTTAACTCAGTATTGTTCTACTAGATTGCAATAGACTATAGAATATTTAGAGTAGTAGCTGCCTTTAGGAAATCTTATCTTATTCCTTTAGGTTTTTTTAAAGATAGGCTGTATTTAATTGTTATACATATCTAAACACATCTGATCAATCTAACTCCATTATAGACAATGATTATCTAATATTCAATCTATTCAAAACATCTGTAAAAGAGAATATCTTTCTTTTAGTGATACATATACTCTTCTAGTATAGATTAATCTTGTTTTATGCTTAATTACTTCATAACTGATCACATGATTTTCTCATGGTCTCTATGGAACTCTAGACTTTATCCTGAGGACTTGAATATACCTAAAGTAGTTATCTGTCTTCTCTGATTCTCAAATATAGTACTAATTACTAGGTATTAGTATTTAAAACACATATATACTCTGTAGTTCCTTATCTTGAAAATCAACTAGTGTAGTATACTGTTCTGGGTACCCATGCTTAGAATCTTGACTTTTCTTATGTCCCACTTCTAATTAGTATTTTTTTCTGATATATAGCTACTACAACATGTAGAGATGCAGTATATCTACTGAAGCCAAGATTATTTATGATCTACATATGTATATTATGGATAATATTTCTATGTCTCATCTAACATCTTCCATAATTTTCCTATAAATTGTTTCTCTTTTAGGTATGTTTCTTATCTAATATTTATAATATATACTTAGGTTTTTCTGAAAATATAAAACCCTACATAACTTCATAGACTTCATTCAGTCACTCTAACAGTGAATGTCTAATCAAAATAATTTGTGGAGAAATACTGACAAAATATGAGATTTAAATAGAAGTAAACTATATTATAGAAGACTAAGTACTTATAGAGTTTGAAGAGAGATAACTTCATTATGGAAAATAGTCCAAATAAGTCCAAATATCTGTAGAGGTTTGATGCTAGTAAGTTTACTATAAAAGACAAAATACCTATAGTATTTTAACTTGGATAATAATGTGAACTATTTTATAGAGACGCATAAAGTTTGAGTATTACCTTTATGGAAAAAGGCACAACTTGTAAGAGAACCTGACTTTTTGAATGATCTTTTAGACTCTTCAAATTATCTATTTAGGCAGTGCTCTTTTCCTTACCTTTAGTCTGAGCTTAAACTAGCTCTTCCTAATTGTTATCATGTGCATTCTATCTTTTTGTATAATATTCTAGATACTTTTATCTAGGTTTCTGACCATCTGCATGCTATCATTCTGATAGTTAGCAGTATTATTCTATTAGATTGCAATAGACAGTAGGATATTTAGAATACTTCTTTCTTTGGAAAACCTTATCCTGTTCTCTTAGGTTTTTCTGAAGATGGGTGGTACTTGATTGGTAGTTTTTGCAATATACACTTAGATTGTAATCTCTGCTAGATCACTGTGGTTTTTGCCTGGTTGCCTTAATATAACTTAGAATAGAGATGAAGTACAAACTTTGTGAAAAGATGTAGTTTAGATATGAATTGAGTGTTATTTATATTAAAGACAAATATGACTCAGAGTTTGAACTGTAATATTTATTAATACTAGGACTATTAATTTTATAGTTTATACTCTCACAATTTATAAAAGAACTCTAATTTAAAGCAATAAACTTCAGTTATTTACATATATTAGTGTTAAACTGAGATAAGCTTACTCAAGTTAATTAGTACTTAATATAGTTTGACTAAAGTAACTAGTATATATTCTAATAGAAACACTACAACTTTATTTAGGTTCTTGGCTACTAGTTTTTGTAACTTTGAACTACTCTTTCAAGGAGAGATACATTACTGTTTCAAAGCAATACATCTAGTATATATAGAAGACTTACTGATAAAATTTTACAGTAAGTAACATAATACTTGTTAGAGCAACTGAACAAAGTCTATAGAATTATGTAAAGTTGATAATCTTCAGAAAGTTCTAAGTATATTTATTCAAACTAAGTGTAAGTAGCACTCATCTTTGGAAAGTCCTAAAAGAACAAAATAAGAACTTTTAAGAGCAAAAACTATCCTAAATATCACTAAAGTATATTTCAATTTAGCAGAACAATGCTGATATAACCAAGGAATGATGATATCTAGATGGTTAGAAACTCTGATAAAAGTATCTAAAAGATCAGCTAAGAAAGAAAGAAAGCTTATAGCAGTAATACTCAGTAAGAAACAAACAGTGTTAGAACATTGAATAATACTAAGTAAGGTTTTATGGTAGAAAATGATAGTATTGGCTTGAAGAAGTCCATAAGATTTGGCAGGGTTCAGAGATTGCTGACTAATAGAGAATAAAAACTCTATAGAGTTTAGTATAGGTATGAGCAATCTGACAGTACTTGTTAGTGGCCAGCCACTCTTACCTAGCCTATATACACTGGTTATAAAAGTTTTACTCTTTATCTTTGTAGACTTTTCTTCTTTGTAAACCTTGTTTTGCTACTCTTGAGTTTTCTATCTTCTTTATAAAAGAATAATCATCAAAAATCTTACTCTAAGCTTATAGTACTACTACTCTAAGCCATATTTATAACTATTGATCCTATTATTATTGATTTTTACTCCTTGTTTATCTAGACAATCTTCTAGATGTTTTTATCAAGGTTTCTAACCATCTGGTTATTATCATTTTCTACTTACTTTAAGATTGCTCTGTTAAATTAGAATGAGATGTAAA
>Ga0157363_1005997_pt1 | contig 11406 bp, 13 predicted proteins | sample AttsexASBM1_FD_111477 | JGI IMG/M metagenome (GOLD analysis project Ga0157363, IMG submission 111477) | Fungus gardens microbial communities from leaf cutter ant in Ribeirão Preto, State of São Paulo, Brazil - Atta sexdens ASBM1 | ecosystem: Host-associated > Fungi > Mycelium > Unclassified ...
AAGACTCTAATTAAGAAGAGGCTCCTTGTCGAGTTCTCTTGTGAACTTCCCACTTGATATCCTCCTAAGAGATTTATTGCTTGTGTGATCATTGGACTTTGTGTCTAGTGGTTGCCACAACAAACCCCAGCAAAGATAAGGGGGGTTCATCTCAGCATGCAAGCTTTATATTACAATGAGGATGAGGGGAGAATTAGTAGAGAGACAGGTACAGTGGAGTAGAGGGACAGGTACAGTGGATACTATCATATATACAGGGAGGATCAGCAGATGTATGGAAAGAGAATATTATGGAAGAATTAGAGTCGGAAGAGGTAGAGTATAAGTCAGTGGAAGAATTTTTAATAGGTTTAAAGAAGGAATTTGGGGAAGAAGAAGAAGAATTGGTAAAGGCGGCGGAGTTAAGAAAATTGGAGCAAGGAGGAAAAACAATGGAGGAGTTTGTTCAGGAATTTAAGAGGGCAGTAAGAGAAAGTGGGTACGAGGGAAGACTATTGGTGGAGGAGTTCAAGAGGGGGATGAACGGGGGGATAAGGAGGAAGTTGATGGAGGCAGAAAATTTGCCAGCCTCCATAGAACAATGGTACAGAAGGGCAATGGCCCTTGACAGGAACTGGAGGGAAAGTAAGAGAGAAGAAGAGAAATTGTGAGGAAAGAAGAAAACGGTGGGAAGAGCTCCAAAACAGGAGCAAAGACAAAATATGCCACGACCACTAGTGTGGCAGAGGAGACAAGTGCTCCCTCAGCAGGTGACAACAGGGCCTGCTCCAATGGAAGAGATTGAGAGAACGAATGTGGTGGTGGTTAGAGGTGCAGGACAGGGAATAGGGGCTCCTCTGAAAAGGGACCCCTATGCTATGGAGGTGGATAGGGGAAGGAACTGTTACACTTGTGGGGGCTTTGGGCATATGGCCCGTCATTGTAGAAATAGAGGGCAGAGAGGTAGAGTGTCAGAAGGAAGGAGATTGGAATATAGAGGGGAAATAATCAAGGGAATTCATGAACAATTGGACAATTTAAAAGGGGTGGAGAATCTAGAGTCCTTCAACTAGATTCTTATAGCAGATTTAATGTATTAGCTACGCAAATAGATACTGATACATCAGAATCAGAGGGAATTGAGAAGAAGATAGAAGTAAGAAAAGTAGAGGGAAGAACCTTAAGAGAAGTAACAATGAAGATCAGATTAGAGAGGATAGATACTCAGGAGGGAATTACAGTGGAGGCATTATTGGACAGTGGGGCAACTGGGCTAGTTATGAGCTCATAGTTTGCCAAAAAACAAGGATTTAAGATGAAGAAGCTAGAAAGGCCAATAAATGTGAGGAATGTAGATGGGTCATTCAACAAGGAAGAACCAATAGAAAATACAGTAGAGGTAAACATATATTATCAAGGACACAGAGAGAGGATGGAGATCAATGTAATAGGAGGGCAGAAGTGAACTGTTAGGAACAGACCAGCCATTGAACCAGTTATGCTAAAAGTGCACAATGTCAAGCTTAGCTTTGACATCTGGCTGGTACTATATATGTACTTCATACTGTACTCCTGACATCTTCAGTCATTGTCATGAAATATGCTATTTTGGACAACCTATTACATGCTATTAAAATTATATTGTTTTTTGCTACTAGCAGCAACTTCATAATCAAGTTAATTATCAAATGCATCTATATCTTTTCCAGTATCTCATTTTCTATTAGCTTCCTTGCTAGTATCTCTGTTCTATTCTTTATTCTCTGACATAAGTCATATCCATTTTTATATCTTTGGTTACTTCTGGCCACCAGTAATTTCTTGTAACCAGATCTATCATATTCTATTTCTCCTATGCTCTGCTACTGGTACATCATAATATAATTGAATAATCTCTGTTCTCAACTTTTCATCCTTTGTATTAGGTAAGAAACATGTACAGAAGAAGAAACCATCCATGAGAAAATTATGAAAGATATTGGAAGGGCATAAGAGCATGATCCAACACATTCAGATATAAATCCAGGGTAATCTTGACTTTAGCAGATATACTACACCTCTGTATGCCACAACAGTCATATTTAGAAAGGGAATTATAACAGGAAGCAGATTATGGAGAAAGTCAGACTTCTGAGCATAAGCACTTAGAACAATGCACTACACTGGTTAATTTTCAAGCTAAGAAACTATAGAGTATCTACATATCTTAAATACTAGTACTAAAAATATCTAAGAATCAGAGAAGACATATAACTACTCTGGATATACTCAAGTTCTTGGAAATCAAGCCTAAAGTTTCATAAAGATCATAAGAAGCCATGTGATCAGTAATAAAGTGATTATACATGGAAAGAAACCAGGTTGATCCACAATGGAAGTAGTTGTCATATTCCATTCCAATTATCCATTCTAATCCATTAATAATCCTTTCTCCTTCATCTATACTCTCTAATCTCTTCTAGCATGGATCACACATCTCCATTCTATCTTGGATATTCTTGCTGGACTCTTGCTAGCTCCATAGACCTCCATTCCCTAATATTTGAGAATTATTAGAAATTAGGGTAACTTGCTTAATAGTCTTCATTTCAAATAACTACCCTAAATAGCATACCTAGTATATAATCTGGTAGTTTATACTGTACTATCTTGTTCTGAAAATTGACTCAAACTGATACTCTCTTCTAGTTTTGGCAATAACACACCTCACTACCCTCTAGTAGTTCTAATCTACTAATTCCCCAAGTCTAATTCTGAAATATGTGGCTAGTGTGGCTAGTAGAGGTGTAGCATATAAGCTGAAGCCAAAGGTCATTCTGATCTGTCTTCTACATCCTCAGATAATGTGCTAACTAACATATTTGAACTTCCAAAATATCTTACAAGATCTCAGATAACAATATATAAACCATATCTAATAGTAGTATATAGACTAGAAGAAAAATATTCACTTCTGCAAATGTTTTGGGTAGAGTAGAGCTTAGGTAAGTTTTATTTTATCATTAGGTCTTTGTCTACCTACTACTCTTTGTCTTCCAGTATTTTTACCTTAGTCTTGTTGTGACAATCACTTAGTCAAAATAACTAATAAACCACTTAAGCAAACTTAAGAGCAAAGTATCTTGTGAGGATCACAAGAGAACTTGACAAGGAGCTCCCAATGTATTCCTACATTATATATACTAGTATACATAGTCTGTGCTAATGATGAATAACCCTATCCTAATATCTATATGTCCATCATAAGATGAACATACCATTGATATGTACCTTAACATCATCCTTTCAGCTCCTTCTCCTAGATTCTAGACTTATGACATCATGTCATGTGTTGTGTCATATGAATATAGTAATATGCCTCTTCATTGTTCAAGAAATAAAATTAAAATAAAATAAAATAAAAAGAGAAATCAAATCAAAAAAATAAATAAAAAGAAAAGAAAATAAAAATAAAATATAAGAGTTCAAGTATACCATGACAAGTCTTCTTCATATCTTTTACTATCCTAACTACTTCATTATCCTTTTCTCTAGCTATTTTTATTTTGTTTATTATGTCTATCTCAAGTTCTTCTACTACTTCTACTAGTTTTTGAATCTACCTCTCTTTTATTAATTATTTATTTTTGTTATCATTTTTTACTCCTAATTTCCAGTCTGGTCTTCTAATAAGTCTGTTCATCTTTCCCATCTTTGTCCCTGATATATGTTTCAAAGTAAAATTGAATCTTGACAAATATAACACTTATTTTTCTTGTTTTCTGTTCAACTTTTATGCCTTCATGAAGTATTCTAAATTCTTGTGGTCCATCTGGACCTTGAACTTGAACTTAGTAGCCTCTATTAAATATCTTTAGTTTTCTAATCCCCTAATAACTGCTAACATCTTCTTATTATGAATTTCATAATTTCTTTCTATCTCATTCAGAAATGTTAATAAGTAAGCCACTAGCCTCCATTGTCTATTCCCATATTCCATCAATAAAACTCCTTTTTCTGTATAGCCTGACATATTGACTTCCATCCTCATTTTTTTAATCTAAGTCTGGTGCTGCTAATACTAATTCTTTAGTAAACCTCTCCTTCAACTTTTTAAATGCCTTCCCTTGTTTCTCTGTCCAGTTCCACTTCTAATTATTTTTCACCAAGTCATATAGTAGTCTAGCTATAGACATAAAATCTTTAATGAACTTCCAATAGTAACTAGCTAGCCCTAAAAACTTTTATATATTCTTGATCTCTTGAAGGGTCAGCTAGTCTAACACTCTCTTCATTTTTGCTTCCTCTATCTTAATTCTATCCAGTCCTATTACTACTCCTAGGAATCCTACTTCTCTGACCTTCTACTTGTATTTCTCCAGTTTCACATATAAGTCTTTTTCCACCTGTCTTTTTATTACTTTCTCTACTATTTTATCATGTTATTTTTCTCTCTCTTTGTTCCTACAATTATATTATCAATAAAACTTGCTACTTCACCAGTATTGATCAAGTCTCATAAAATCCTGTATATTATTATTTGAAATATTGCTGGGAAGTCCAAAGAACATGACTGTATATTTGAAGGACTCCTCTAAAGTTGTAAAACTGCCTTCTACTCATCTTCCTCCTTGATTCATACATTATTATAGCCCTATTGTAGTTCTAGTGTAGTAGATACTTTTTTTGTACTGATGTTATTCTTGATTGTCTATTTATTCAAGTATATATAGTCCTGTATCATATATTTTTTACTATCCTTTTTTTCTACAAAGAACACTGGTGTTGTTTGAGACAACTTTGAGAGTCTAATATACTCTTTCCTTAATTGTTTGTTTATGAGCTCACATACCTCCTCTCTTTCTTCTCTTGACAATGGATATATCTTTCCCTTTCTTAGCACAAATTCTTTCTTTACTTTTATTACAAGATCCCACATCTTTCTTGCTGATATTCTCTTGCTTGCTTTCTTCCCAAAGATATGGATTCACTTGTGAAACCTTGGAGAAACCAATTTCTTGGCTTCTTTCTAACTTTGCTGCCTCTTCTTCTTTATTCCAGATCTCCTATTTCTCTATTACTTTCTTTACCTTTTTCTTTTTTGTTTTTCTTTCATTTATTCATTCACCTCTCACTTTCTACCTTTTTTTTCTTTCTCTTCTTTTGTTTTTTCCACCTTGATTTTCCTTGTTTTGGTCTCCACCACTTTTTATATTCTTTAGAACACCTTGTTATCTTTACATTTCCCATCTTCTAGTTGATCTCAGAATTGTGGCAAATAAGCCATGTGTTATGAACTTAAGATCTAAGAGTTGGTCAAAAGAAGAAACCTTGTATTAGAGTTAACACAAGAGAACTCAATAGAGAACTTAGTATAGAACTGTTTATCTTATTAACATATATCAAACACATTATAATAATATTATTCTTTTCCAAACCTTCTACTATGTTCCATCATAACATGTGATTATGTGACAGTATCATGTGATATCATGCTAATCCTAATCCTGGATTCCAAAAATAGAAAATAAAATACAAAATGAGAGAAAAAATAAAATAAAATAAAGTCTACTATTCATAATTCTGACACCATGGCATTTTAAGATCATATTCCACTTCTACCCTCTTATCACATTAATCTCCATTCTCTTACTATGTCTTTTGTAAAATATGTTTACTTTCACTATATGTTCTATTGGTCCTTTCTTGTTAAATATACTATCTGTTATATATCTATCTGAATATATCTAATTTATCTAATTACATTACAGATAATATTTTCCTAATATCTGATCTGCTCAGAACATTTATAGAAGATAGTATTTTCCTTTCTATCTACTCATCCTCTTCTAGTACAGATTTATCTGGTTTCTTTTCATATTCAATCACTCTATTACTGATCACATGGTCTCTCATATTCTCTATAGAATTCTAGACTTGATTTCAGAAGACTTTAGTGTACTTAGAGTAGTTATTTATCTCCTCTGATCCTTAAATAGTCTTAGTACCAGTATTTAAGATATATGAATATAAATACTTTATAGTTTCTTAGCTTGAAAATCAACTAGCATAGTGTGTTAAGATACTGTCAAGAAGGATATTGAGATAGAACAAATCTTGCTTCAAGTAAATATCCATGATCAGTCATGCAAAAAGAGGTCAGATCAAGTATGGAAACTTATCTGGAAATCTATGAGGTTGGATAAGTACTCAGATTATAGATCAAGCTTGGAAGCTTATCTATAAATTAGTAATGTGATTTTGAATAATGACCTTGGTCTCAACTTATGTGTTGTACCTACTATTTATCATATAATTGTAATTTTGGATTGGAGAATAAGATATCAGAGAGATTAGCTAATAGCTTAGTTGGAGAAGTAAGAGATAGGATTATAAAATTTCTAGATAATTATTTGCTCAGGTCTTAGCCAGTCTTAATTGATTTTCAGACTGAAGATTACAGAGTATTTACTTAGTCTTATATACTGGGTTTGTAGTTGAAACTGTAGCTGAGGAATAGTAATGTAGGGGATAACTAAGGAGATATTATAGAAACAGTTTTTATAATATAGAATAACTGGAAGTTTAGATAATGAGTTACCAGGAGATGAAATACAAGAGACTGATCTATATATAAACAAGCATGGATACAGAAGTATACCTAGATATAGTTAGAGTTTTAACTAGAGATTAGAAGTGGAAGTCTTAGAAGTTAGTCTATGATATAGTGCACTGTTCTAAGTATCTATGTTCAGAAGTCTGACTTTTTCCATATTTTTTTTCTATTGATATTCTCTTACCAAATATGACCATTATAATATGCAGAGATACAGTATATCTATTAAAGCCAAGGTTATCCAGAATATATGTTGTATTAATTTTCTTACACTCTTTTTACATCTTTTATAATTTTCTATGAATGGTTTTTTCTTCTGGGCATGTTTTTTACCTAATACCATCCACATTTCTTATATATATAGATTTTTTATCATATTCCATTCTGACCACATCTAATCTAACCTACAAATAACACTCCTTTTCTTATTTGCACTTTCTGACCTCTTCAAGTGTAAATCACATCTCTCTATTTTCTCTTAGATGTTCTTGCAGGGCTCTTGCCAACTTTATAGATCTCTATCTCCAATATTCAAGGATCATCAGTTTTTAGAGTAACTCACTTAGCAGTCTCTATTCTAGGTAGCTACTCTAGATAGAATACCAAGTATATATTCCAATAGCTTACTATTGTGGTAACCACTAGTCAAAATGACTAATAGACCACTTAAGTAAACTTAAAAATGAAGTATCTCATAAAGATTACAAGAGAACTCAATAAAAAGTCCCTGATATATCTCTATACTATTTATACAATAAATACATGATTCATACTAGCAATAAATAACCCTATCCTAAAGTACATATGTTGTCTATGAGTCTATCATGCTATTACTACAAAGTGAATATGCTACAGCCATGTCTTTAACATCATTGTTCTATTTTCTTCTACTTTGTTTCAGACCTATGACATCACATCATGTGACTGTGGTTATATGTCTCTTCATTGTCCAAAAATAAAAATAAAAATAAAATATTAGAGTTTGAGTATACCATAATATTTACACTATACTAGTCTTATCTCAAAAATCAACTAAAACTGACATTCTTTTCCAGTATTGGCAATAACACACCTTGTCATCCTCCAGTAGTTATAATCCACTAAGTTCTCTAAGTTTACTTCTGAAGTATAGCTAGTAGAAATACAGTATATAAGTTAAAGCCAAAGGTCATTCCAACCTATCTTCTACATTCTTGGATAATGCATTTAACAACTTATTTGGACTTTTGAGATGTCTTACTGGATCTTGGATAACAAGATGTAAATTATGTTTAAATTTTTTTCAGCTTGAATCCCTGCTTTCTTGCATATTCAGAACTCATAACTAAGCTTATTGCTCTACTATCCAACAATGTTTTCACTATTATTCCTTTCTGTGTATTAATTTTCCCAAGTCCAATCTTTACTGTTACTTCTCTTAGAGTATCCTTATCGAGTTGCATTTGAATATATTATCTAAATGTATTATTCACTATTCTACTACTAAGTATTGCAAACTTATTGTAGTTAAAACCTAGTTGAGAACTACTAGATTCTTCTTCTTTTTTAAATTGTCCATATTATTATTGTCTCTGTACTCTATTCTTCTTCCTTATAATACAAATCTCCAATCCCTTCAATATCTTGTGATGTGTTCAAATCCTCTGCAGTTGTAACAATTTCTTTTCTTATCCACCTTTATGGCATATAGATTACATTTTGGTATAAACTCTATCTGCTGCTATTGTAGATTTGTCATCATAATATTCATCCTTTCTACCCCTTCTATTGGAGCAAGCCTTATCAGTGTCTGCTAAAACCCCTGCTTTATTGGCTAGACTTGGGGCTATGATAATTGTTACCATTATGCCTCTCTAGCATCTACTAGTATATTTAACCTTGGTGTTATGATTAAAGACTCAAAGTATTAAGTCAATAAAAGAACCTTATATTAGGGTTAACACAAGAAAACTCAATAGAGTTTCTAGTACAAAATGTCTATCTTATATATGTTAGTTAGTTAGTCTGTGTGAAACTTTATCTAACCTGCTCTAAAGACTATTTATAAAGTCAATATATAGTGAACATATTATATGATATCATCATTCTAGAACTTTCTACATTTTTGTGTGACATATAATTGTGTGATTGTAACTGTAACATATGTGACATCACACTAATCTCTAAACTTAAGTTTAAAATAAGAAAATAAATAAAAATAAAAATAAAGTCTACTATCTTTAACTCTGATATTTGGTGTCTGAGTCTTTTTTCTATTTTTAGCTTCTTCTTCTTACACTTGGTTTCCCTCTGATATCTATCTAGATTTATTATCTGTTTATACTATTCTTTAATGTTCCTAAAAAACTATTCTGTCTCTATCAACTTGCAACTAATACTATTATTTATCTCTTTCTTGAATTCTTTTACTAATACCTAACCTTCATTTCCACTGCTCTTTGCTGCTCATCTGAACATCTACACATATTTGTCTATAGTCTAAGTTTTACTTGCTTGAGTTCAACTACCTTTACTAATTCATTGTTTCCTCTTTCAAACTTCCTCTTCAATACTGCTAACAAATCTCCTGCTAACAGAAATTCCCAATCTGCCAGTATATTCTCCTTCCAAACATTTGCTAATCATCTCTGTATATATATCAAAATCCATTATATCTGCTTTTTCACTGTCTTTTCTCTCATTCTCATTCTAATATATAGTTTGCATGTTATTATCAAGTCCACCATCTTTCCTAGATCTTCATCAAACAATGGTGGCTTAGCTTTATTGACAATGTAATAGTGGAAACAGAAGAGAAGAAGAGACATAACAAATTAGTAAAAGAAGCAATAAAGAAGTTGGCAGAATTTTATTATGACCTTAGCTTAGAGCTCAGGTTATACTTAGGCAAAGACTTGAGGAAGTAAAGGAATGATATATAAGTGGTAAAGTGTAAGGATACAGAAATATATCTATGCTATATATACATACAGGAAATAAGGTAGTCGTTCATTGTACATAAGGCAAACAAGTCATAGAACATGAGAATAAAGTAAGGATATAGCACCTATTACATGAGGCACTGACTGAGACCATTGTAGCGTAGCCAATCCTGTCATTATTACCCTTAACCCTAGTATATATTGCATTCATGAGGCATCAATCATAACAATATCCTGTTTTCAGCATTCATGTTTCTATGAATCATATCAATACCTCAAGTTCTCCTATTATATGTTATAAGACAAAAGTATGGATAGACTTTAGAGTTAGGGTTAGGACAGATAAAATATAGTAGTAGTTATATTATTAGTCTACAACAGGAAAAGAGCATGTGACCTAGAAGTCATGGGAGATGATGTCATAGGCCTAGAATGGTCTAGAGTGGTCTATAGGTCTATAAGGGTCTACAAGACTAGAAAAGCCTAGACAATGACGTTAGGGAGCATGTGTACCACATTGCTACCACATGTAGTACACATGGACGTTAGGGCAAGATGCATAGTCTTGCACAGTCACTGCGGAGTAGACATGAGGTAGACATATGGCCTTGAAAGCAGGAGGTGCAGTAGACACATTGTTGTAGCACAGACCACTTGTAAATTATATAAATAGGGTAGCAATACAGCGAGGGCTCCTTGTCGAGTTCTCTTGTGAACTTCCCACTTGATATTCCTATTAAGAGATTTACTGCTTGTGTAGTCATTGGTCTTTGTGACTAGTAGTTGCCACAACATCATATATGTTGCTACCATTTTCTTGTTAGGTCCAATTATGACTTGACCTCAATTGTCAATGGCTATAAAGTATGGTTCATGTGGTAGTCCTCCTTGAAACATAGTTATTGGATAATCATTTCATGATGTTTTGGTGTTGTGTTTGTTATTTACCAGTGTAGTTGCTACTTCTTTCCAAAAATCAGGATCTTGTTCTCTTCTAGATCAAAGTGATTAGTAATGTGGGAGTGGTCTAAATAATATCATTTGTGTAGGTAAGTGGATGAATTTCATGTACTTCATCATTTATGAAGCTCAATGTCATTGTTGATGATGAGAATTTGGATATCTCATATGGTTTGATTAGAATAACTTCTTCATCCTCTACTCTTCCTTTATTTGATTCCTTCTTCTGTTCTTTATCTTTGTACAGATCTTGTATTTCCCTGATATTGTCGTCCACATATTGATTCCTCATCCACTATATGCATCCAATTTATTAGCTAACATTCTCTGAATTTGATACACTCTATCTTCCATATTGCTTTGGACGAGATACTGTTGATTCTCTGATATCCCTAGGATGTTTGTAGTGTTTGTTGTCCTATTATTAATGCTGGCTTTCAAAATTGTTTTCTCCATTTCTGTGATTGTTGTATTGGTCTCTCCAGCTATCTTTATCATGTCTTATACTTGCTTTTGCACATCTATCATTGCTTCTAACCCTTTTAATTTTCTGGTGATATAGAGATTGGAAGAGGTAGGTGCAGTCATATAGTTGCTGTTGGTGATTTAAGAAGAAATTTGTTAAAATTCAAGTTGTTTAAGCTGTCAAAATAGGATTTTACCTCCCTCTTTATAGGTTTCAACTCAAAATCCTTGTCCAATAGTCTTCAATTGCCTCTTTTGTATGAGCCAACCCCGTTTCTGCAACCACTTGCCAGAACGGCACTTGTAGTTTGCTTACTTCAGCAAAGCTCTCAGTTGGCTATCTAGTAGTGGGGATTACAAGAAAACTCAACAAGGAGCCCTCACTGCATTGCTCCTCTATTTATATAAATACAATGTGGTCCGTGCTACAACAATGTGTCTACCTCATGTCCTATTACTCATCCACCATGCTTCTACCTCAAGGCC
>Ga0157363_1005998_pt1 | contig 11405 bp, 14 predicted proteins | sample AttsexASBM1_FD_111477 | JGI IMG/M metagenome (GOLD analysis project Ga0157363, IMG submission 111477) | Fungus gardens microbial communities from leaf cutter ant in Ribeirão Preto, State of São Paulo, Brazil - Atta sexdens ASBM1 | ecosystem: Host-associated > Fungi > Mycelium > Unclassified ...
ACACTGCCCCGTTCAAGCATGCTTTCGAGACGGTTGATGGATTGCGGCTGCACTATGTAACGTGCGGATCGCAAGACGCTGAACCACTCGTTCTCCTTTCGGGCTATCCACAAAGCTGGTTTACTTGGCGTAGGGTCATGCCTCTCTTGGCAGACCGGTTCCGTGTCGTCGCTATTGACCTTCCTGGCCAAGGGGATTCCGATAAACCGCTTGATGGCTATGACACTGGAACGGTTGCGCGCCGCGTCCACGGCCTCGTCGCACGTGTCGGTCTGACCCATTACAACCTTGCGGCACATGACATCGGTGCTTGGGTCGGACTGCCCTACGCGTTGATGTACCCAAACGAAGTCAGCCGTCTCGGGCTCCTTGATGCCGGCATACCCGGTGTTACACTGCCCGATATGTTGCCAAACGCACCCGACCGGGCGTGGCGGACATGGCATTTCGCGTTCCATGCTATACCTGACCTTCCTGAGGCTCTGATCACAGGACGTGAGCGCGTTTACCTCGACTGGTTCTTGCGTCGTAAGGCTGCCAACCCGCTAAGTTTCAGCGATGCGGATATTGACGAATATGTCCGCATTTTCAGTCTTCCCGGTGCATTACGTGCAGGCCTCGCTTTCTATCGCGCGGCAAGTATATCCGCTGAGCAGAATCGTGCGCTGGTCCGTGATAGAAAACTCAGCATGCCCGTGCTCGCCGTCAGTGCTGACCAAGGATCGATCCCTGATATGGTCGCCCCGCTTAGACCGTTCGTAGACGATCTACGCGGCAACACAGTGTCGTCCAGCGGTCACTTCATCCCCGAAGAACAGCCAGTGGCTGTTGCTCAATTGTTCGGAGAATTCTTTGCGGGCTAATGAGCGCGAAGTTCGTGATGCCCCTCAACGGCTGGCGTCTCACAACCTTACAGGTAGCGTGAGGAAACGTAATAGATCACAGCAGGGTGTGCGCCCCCTCCTCAGCAGGAAGAGGTAATGCGAGCGGTGCTCGCCAACCCCGAGCCACTTTATGATGGTCGCAGCGACGCTGAGTGGCCCGGGCATAAACGCAAGACCGCTTCTGAGACAGGCCCCAGAGAGCTTGAGCGTCGGACATGGAGGCGATTGTGTTGAAAAAGTCCCTCTGGAGATTCCACTCAACATTTAGGTTCGATACCATAACGTATAGAGCATTGTAAGTATGGGGATTTTTCATTCCCAATTGCATACAAAACCCTGAGCGGACACCTCAACCTGACTTTTTCAACACAATCGAGGCGGAAGCGGTCAGTTTTAACGCTTCCCACTTTCTTCTCGCTTGATGGCATCATCTTTAGAAAGCCTTCTGATTATCAACACAAGGGCCGCACGTTCGTAAGGTGATCCGGCAGTCGGCAAACCACCATCAAGCGCCAATGTGGCGATGCCGTAACAGCAGACCAAAAAGCGAGTGTTGCTGCTTCCAGATTATCGGGAGCGATTTGCCGAACTCGTCGGACCATGACGCCGTATGCGTTGTCTTCCACAGGCGGCGGTCCCCCATCGTGGCCAGCGAACATCAGACGGAAAAGCTTGGGGTGACGTCGAGCAAAAGCAACATAGGCCTCGCCCTGTGCGATCAGGGCTTCCGGAGCATTTGGCTTTTGATCTGCCGCGAGCAACTCTCTGCGAAGAGTCTCAAAGCCTTGCAGAGCCACGGCAGCCAAAAGGGCGTCCTTGTCTCGGAAATGTCTGTAGGGCGCCAGAGCTACGGCAACAAGGCGCGCGCGCAAATCGGTGGAAATGGTGTCAATCATTTTTACAATGTATACCTACCCCACTATGCTTACATGTAAACTTTATGGAGCTGCGTTATGCAAGCCGCAGTCAACCGTATGTTTTTCTTAGGCCAAGGAAATCGGCGTGGATAAACCCATCGCAATGCAGCTCAAACTGTTATGTCATTAAGGAATTGTTTTTGTTCAATTAAGAATATTTTGGGATCTCGCCCCCGCAGAAGCCTCAAATTCTCCTGAATTAGCGAATTTCAACACCACTATCTTACAAGAGAAGTTTCAGCACTATTGGAATGGCTATCGCGCTTGCAATAGCATTCAACCCCATTCCAACGGCAGCGAACAGTCCTGCCGTTGGATGAACTGTATATGCTCGTGCAGTGCCTACGCCGTGAGCAGCGACGCCAACAGCAAAGCCACGACCAGCATAATCGTTGATCTTAAGGATATTCATAAGCGGAGTAACGACAATCGCTCCAAAAATACCCGCTGTGACGACGAGCAACATTGTGATCGAAGGTACTCCACCCATTCGTGCGGTTATAGCCATTGCGACACCCCCTGTTACTGATTTCGGAGCGATAGCGATAAGTAGACCGCGAGGTAGGCCAAACAGAACACCGATTAGCAAACCGCTTACTGAACCAGTTATAGCGCCGCCGGTTAAGGCGACTAAAATCGGGAAGAACAGGCGGGTTAGCAACTTACGATTGCGATATATCGGCACGGCAATGGCCAGCGTAGAAGGGCCCAGCATGAAGTGGACGAACTGTGCGCCTTGGAAATAAGTGGCGTATGACGTATGAGTCATTTTGAGCAGAATAATTAATGTAACTGTTGAAATCAAAATTGGATTTGCGCATGGATTGCTGCGCAGCACACCTACAATGCGCAACGAGCAAACGTAGACCAGAACAGTAACAGTCATCCATAATAAAGGCGTTCCTAAAATATATACCCAAAGGGGTGTGAGGTTAGTCATGGTTGGATTTATCCGGTGGCAATAATTTAACGATGTACCCAAATAAAAAAGCGGTAGTGATAAGGGTGAAGCAGGTCGATCCGGCAACTGCAACAAATAGCTTAAGCCCATAACGAGCCAACACATCCGATACCTGCATTGTCCCAACGGCAGCCGGCACAAAGAATATCCCAAGAGTATTCAGAAGCCCTTGGCTAACTCGACCGATTGGTTCTACGTCGATTGTCTCCTCCATCAAGCCGTAGCGACTACCCAAAAAAAACAAACCAAGGATTAGGATGATCAGCCCGATAACAGGCCCTGGGAGTGGAAGATTTAGTGCTTGGGAGAGCACTTCGCCGGCTAACTGGCAGGTAAGTAAAATTCCTATGGCCTGAATCACGACTTGATGTTTCCTGCTATTCTGGCCAGCGTCCATCAATCACTGACCGGTTCTGTGGAATTTGGGTGTCAGCAACCGAGCGCGTCAGCTGCTTGTGTCAACGTCTCAACACAGAGGTCCCAATTGTCTTCTGCCCTGACATCGGTCTGCTGAAGGGGCCCGTGTTCATACGGGCGTCGCACGAAGACGGTGCGAAATCCTACTGCCCGTGCCGCCGCCAGATCGCTATTGTGCGCAGCGACCAGAGCAACCTGCTGAGGGGGGAAACCAACTGCTTCCGCTGTTTTAAGATAAGTTTCACTCTGAGGCTTGTAGCTTTTGGATATCTCGGCACCTACGATGACATCCCACGGCAGACCGCCGAAGCGGGCAAGTGCGAGCATCGCGGAAATATTCCCATTTGAAAGTGGACCGATTGGGAACTTTCGCTTAAGTCGGGTTAACCCTTCAACTGCGTCCGGCCATGGGTCGAGGCGGTGCCACGCCGTATTGAGATCGCGCAATTCGGAATCGACGATACTATCGGGGTCAACGCCATTGTTTTCCAGGACTTTCTCTAGATTTTCACGGTGAAGGGTATCGAGCTTCACCCAGTTCCGTTCGCCTGAACGTACCTTCTCCATGGAAGGCTCATACAAAGCACGCCATTGATCAGCGAAATCCAACGGATCGACGGCCATTCTGTGGCGTTTCAAAAACGGTTCGGCCTCTCTTGCTACACCGTTGCGCCAGTCAACGACCGTTCCAAAAGTATCGAAACCCAGGAACCCTACGGGGCTGAAATCATGTGGCATTGTCGTTCTTTCAGAAAGATTGTTTAGCGCTGAATATCGGCACGTAACGACAACTATTCAAATTAATGATTGCGCTCTTATTCATTCACAAATACGATTAATCTATGCAATCCGCGGCCGCCTTCGACCTTCAACTCATTCGCACCTTCGTCACGGTGGCGGACCATGTCAGCTTCACGGCTGCTGCTGATGCCCTGAATCAAACCCAGTCAACGATCAGCCAGCAAATCAAGCGTTTGGAGACACGTGTCGGAAAACCGTTGTTCGAACGCAGTACACGGGTTGTTGTGCTAACTTACGAAGGAACAATACTTCTCGACTACTCCAGAAGTATGCTGAGAATTTCAGACGAGGCTTACCACAAGCTCAACGCGCCGGAGCTTTCTGGTAAACTCCGCATCGCGGCGTGTGATGACCTTACTACTTATTGGCTTCCGCAGGCCCTTAAACGATTCCGACGTATGCACTCGAATGTTCGATTGGAGGTTCACGTGGGCTTGACCGACCCGATGGTTGCCATGATGCAAGATCAACGGCTTGATCTCGTACTCGGCAAGCAGATGGTGGGGGCAGCGCAAGGTGAGGTTTTAGCGACAGAGCAACTTGTCTGGGCAGGCGATATCAGTACCCTCGAAGGGGTGACTGATCCAATCCCCTTGGCATTGTTCCCGGATGGATGTGTTTATCGTCGAGCCGCGACAGAGGCTTTGGCTCAGGCAGAACGCTCATGGGATGTTGTGTGCACAAGCCCCAGCCTTGCTGGTCTCCAAGCAGCTGTGGACGCAGGAATTGCGATTACGCCAATGGTGGATAAATTCATTGATGATATGCAGGTTGTTGGTCGTCATGTCTTGCCTGACCTGCCCAAGGTCGAATTGGCACTATTTACGCCCATCAACAGAAAGCTCAGCCCTCAAGCCACGCTGTTCTGTGAACTTTTACGCCAAATATCGATGACACCATTTAATCTGGTTTGCAGTAGTTGAAGATTGATGAAGGATTTCTCAGGCAGGACGTGAATGTGCAGCAGGAATACACGAGCCTCGTCCGATGCCTGAGATTTTGTATACGATTAGGTCATGTGGATTGAAGCGAGCTAGCTGTCAGGTTGTCAGATGGCATTGGTTCATTACTCTGGACTTGGCAATGGGCCGGGGTTGGATAAGGCCCCGGTTTTGTCAATCAACTCCACCGCTTGCACATTGCTGCTAGCCGCGCGGGCTTGCTTCCTGATCACTGCTGCCACGCCCGTCGACGATCTCTGACCGATGAGAAAGCCCCCAGTCCGCCATCGATTGCATGACCGGCCGTAGCGTATCGCCGAGGTCGGTTAGACGATACTCGGTCTTCGGTGGGACAACAGGATAGTCTTTGCGGGACAGCAGTCCCCATTCCTCCAGTTGGCGCAATTCTTTTGTTAGCATCCGGTCGCTTATCGGCGGACACGCTCTGCGTATCGCAGAGAACCTTAGCGTTCGGTTCCGAATCAGTGACCACACAATACGAGCTTTCCATCGCCCGCCAAGAATCTTCGACGTAAACGCCACAGGACATGGGGTCGTGAGTTGCATGGCACTTACACTAACAAAAAGATCCGCACTTGTGAAAGGTTAGTGTTTCTATTTTGATCATACTCGCAGTCTATCCAGACTAAATCGAGTACAGGAGCCCCCTAAGTTGAAGGCCATTTGCGTCACGGAAAATCGTCAGCTTGAGGTGCGCGAGGTCCCCACTCCTGCCTTTGTTCCGAGCGGACATATTATGGTGGACATTGTTGCTTCCGCCATTAACCATGGGGACAAGGCGTTCCTTGCAAGGCCGACGATCACCAAGGGGTTGAACACCAGTCTTTATGAAATCTGGGGCGCTTCTGCGTCAGGCAAAGTATGCGCGATTGGCGAAGATGTCCCGACGGCGTTCGCTGGTAGGAATGTGGCACTCTATCGTTCATTGACGCCGAGCCCGCACACCGTCGGATTATGGTCTGGTAAAGCCATCGTCCCTTATACCAGCGCTCTTGTTCTGCCCGAATGCGTTACGGTCGAGGATTATTCGGGTTCTCTTGTTAATGCGATGACCGGGTACGCGTTTGTGGAAGAGATGTTGAGCGAAGGACACAAAGGCCTGATCGTGACGGCAGGCGCTTCTGCGAGTGGCCTCGCTATAACGGCGATAGCTCGAAAAAAGCATATACCGTTGATCGCTCTGGTGCGCTCTGAACAGGCTTGCAAGGAACTTCGCGGATTGGGTGTGGAGCATGTTCTTGTTACGGGATCGCACGACTTCGAAAATAAGTTGGCTACGCTTTCAAAGCAACTGAACACAACCGCTGTCTTCGATGGAGTTGGAGGAGAACTGATCAATCTGATCGCTCCACATCTGCCGATAAGCAGCACTATTTGGTGTTACGGCTTCCTTGGTGGCGTAGGTCTGATCTCGGTTCCATCTGTGCTCTTCGTCGCAAAAAAGCTTACGATGAAGGGATTCAGTAATTTCAACAGCGCGACTGTCAGGGACATCCACAAGCTTCGCGCCGCGCTAACGTCTCTCGAAGAGATCATCGCCGACCCGATGTTCAGGACACGGCAGGGAATGAAATTCAGCTTCGATCAAATAGCTGAAGCTATGGCGTATGAGGCCGAACCCGGAGCGAAGGCCATTCTTTCACCGACAGTCTGATTGGCGCCATCTGTGGGAGATGGCACATACAACAGACGATATTGGTCAATCGGGTCTGAATGGTGGCGAGGCAGACGGCGGAAAAGAAGATGGTCGAGCATCTGTTGTATCGATGCCATCTTTCTGTCTCGCCATTTTTGGATTCATCATGAATTACTCATAAGTGAATTGTGATTTGTGTTCTTCAGAAGTGGCTCATTCATAAAGCGTTCTTTCATTGCGGAGGTAAACATCCGAACGTTGACGGACTGACGCTCTCTAGCTGGAAAAAGGATGGCCACGGGAAGTATGGAGGTGGCAGTGTCTGGAAGAACTCTGCGAAGATAGCCTTTTCTTACCAGGTGGTCAGTCTGGTACGAGAGTGCGCTTGCGATACCAAGACCGTCTATGGCGGCTGACAGCGCGGCGTCGACGCTGTTTACAGAAAGTCGGGGGGAAATTCTTATCGAAAGATTATTTTTTCCGCCCAAACGCCATTCCGAATGTCCGGTCGCATATTCATCGACGTCGATAAGGCTGTGCGTCACGAGATCCTTAAAGGTTTTTGGCTCCCCACAACGCTCGATATATGAATTGCTGGCGACGAATACTTTTTGAACTTCACCAATTTTCTTCATCTTTAAGGCGCTATTCTGCGGTGGGGCGATCCGTATGGCGAGATCAATGCCCTCTTCCACAAGATGAACGACCCGGTCTGTCAAAAAGAGTCGTATGGTTAATTTTGGCCAGATTTTTAAAAGGTCCGTGACAACGGGCAGTACGTGTAACCGGCCAAAAATAACCGGTGCCGTAATCGATAATACCCCCTGCGGCTCTATCCCGGCGCCTTTTGCAACTGCGACTGCATCATCGAGATCAAAAATTGCAGTTCGGCACCGAACCAGAAATTCCGCGCCTTCCGTCGTCAGGTGAACGGACCGTGTTGTGCGGTTAAACAGGGAGACCCCGAGATCGGATTCGAGAGTCTTCACTGTGCGGGTTACTGTGGTTGCGGAAAGGCCCAGCTTACGGGCGGCCCCTACAAAGCTCGCCTCATCGCCGACCGCCATAAAAACCCGTAACGTCTGAAGGTCGATCAGGTGCCCCTCCTGCGATAAAGCAGATTACATACACAAATCGCAATAATGAAGTGCATATTTGAACGATTATCGTAAGGCAGACTTTATGAGAAGACAATGGACCTGTTCTGTCTGTCCTTTCGGGAGCTTTCCATGAAACTGTATTATCATCCCCTTTCGGGTCATGCACATCGGGCGCACCTCTTTCTTTCTCTTGCTGGCCTGCCTCATGAGCTGAAATTTGTCGATCTGGGTTCAGGTGAGCAAAAAACGCCTGAATTTTTGAAGCTGAACGCTTTTGGGGAAATACCCGTGCTGGATGATGAGGGGATCATCATCTCAGATTCCAACGCCATCCTTGTTTACGCGGCCCGGAAGATCGGTCCGTCTCACTGGTTGCCCGAGGACCGAGTGACGGAGGCCGAAATTCAACGCTGGCTATCGGTAGCCGCTGGGAAAATTGCATATGGATGCTGCGCCGCACGCTTGGTGACGGTCTTCGGAGCCCATTTCGATACGTCTGAGGTAATTCAGCGCGCCCACGATACGCTCAAGGTGATCGAGCAAACTCTGCAAGACAGAATATGGATCGCAGGAACACAGGAACCTACGATCGCGGATGCCGCGCTCTACAGTTATATTGTGAGAGCCCCTGAAGGAAATGTCGATCTGTCGGGATACGGCGCGATTGCCGTATGGTTGCGGCGTGTAGAAAATTTGCGAGGATTTGTTCCGTTTCAGAAGACTGCGGCAGGTCTGGAAAAGGGAAATGGACAATGAATTTCAGTCGTCTGGCCTTCGATCACGTTGGTATTCGCGTAACGGATCTTGATGTTTCCGAAAGATTTTATGCCAAATTCGGCTTTATCCGCGATCCGGAAGAGTTCGCCCCGGCTGTAAGAGCTTGTGGTCTTAAGCACTCGTCCGGCCTTCGCATTCATCTGATTTTCAACGGTGTTCCAGACCCGGAAGGGAACGTTCTTATGGACGTTCCCGTCAAACGACCGGGCTATACACACGCGGCGTTCATTGTTGAAAGCATGAGAGATCTTGTGCATTGGCTGGAGCAGGAGCGCATCACGATCACAGAGGGGCCTGTCCAGATGGGCCACGACAGACGTATCGTCTGCTTCATACGTGATCCGGACGGAAATGTTCTGGAGTTCAATGAAATTCTTGGGTGATGTAGGGTGGGAGCCGAGAAGGATTGCCAACCGGCGTTCCTGGGTGAAAACCAGAGGGTGGCAGCGGCAAGAGCGGATAGTCTATGACGCCGAGCGGAACACGATCACCCTTAAGCAGCTTCCCAACGAGTTGGTGCAGCAGTTGCGTGAGCAGGGGCTCTGCAATGCCTGACGTCGGCTTTGCCGATCTGGTTCTCCTCTACCGCAACATCGCCTTCGACGGTTTTGGCGGGGGTACCGTCCATGTTGCAGATGACGACGTGGCCGCGACGATCCGCAAGGTGGAGACCGACGAGGCGACGTACGATCTCACGCAGATCAGCCTAGTCGAGTCCGGCTCGTTTGATGTGGGTGACGACTTGCGCGTGAACGTCGGGCAGCCGTGCAGCAGCTTAGGAGTGCTCGCCGCCGACTTCGACGCGCTCTTCCGCATGCCGGGGGCAGCTTTTGCTGAGCCGCAGGACTACTATGTCATCGATCCCGGCTACGCTCGTAATGACGAGCCCATGCCCGACATCCTAGGGCACTACCGGGCGCTACTCGGGGTTGTCGACACCCTGCGCGAGGCGGCCAGTTATGTCGATCTGACCGCCCGCGAACTCGTGTTCATCAGCGACGAGAAGATCGTGATCCCGGTTTTATTCCTAGCCGCCGACCTGCCCGATAGTCTGCAGGCGAACGCGGCCCGGCTAAAGCGTGTATTCGAAGATCCACTCCACGGCGACGAGAAGACCGATCTGCTCTCTGCGGCCGTGGTCGAAATCACACGCGGTACGAAGAGAGCGGAGCGATTCCGTCATCTCGTCGCGAACCTCGAATGGATTTGCGACGAGATCGAGAAGGGCTACCGACTCTTTGTCTCCAGCTTCTCCTATTCCAAAATCAGGAAGGAGATCGAGACGGCGCGGCTAGAGTATGTCGGCAAGATCCACAAGACGATCGTCGACATCCAGAGCCAGCTGCTCGGCATCCCGGTGGCAACCATCGTCGTCGCGTCCCAGCTAAAGCAGCCGAACGGGTGTGATGTCGCCTTCTGGGCAAACATCGGGGTTATTCTGGGGGCCTGGATCTTCGTCGGGCTCTTGTTGCTGGCGATCCGCAATCAACAGCATACGCTCGAGGCCATCGGGAAGGAGATCAGGGGGCAGAAGGCAAGGCTCGAGAGTGACTATTCAGCCGTTCGTGACGACTTCGTAGGCACGTTCGATGATCTCGAAAAGCGGATCACATGGCACCGCTGGGTGCTCCGGTTCGTCCTGGCGCTGGCTCTGCTCGGATCGACAGGCGCCACGTGGGCGTGGCTCATGCTTACGCCCACCACCTCAACTGCGTGCTTCATCGGCGGGTGATCCGGAGGAGACCGCCTTAATCACCGGCATAATTTCTGTAGTCGCCTTGAGAACCTTGCCTTTCTCCGCACGAGCCATGACGCCGACGAGCGTCCGAGGTCGCTCCCTGCCAGATGCTGTCGCCCGCTGCGGCTCTTGGCAATGAAGGGTATGTCTCAAATTCGGCCTATTGAGGCTCGTCGAAAAATGTCGGCTTTCGGGCAACCGTCATAACCGCTTGGATGTCTGATATGTAGGCGTCTGCTGCCTGTCCGCTCTATGTTCCTTGAGCGGACAGGCAGTTCAAGAAGGAAGGCGGAATGTCCGGTTTCGGTCGGCGTTGCCATGCAAAGGTCGTGAGGTTAGCGACGCAGATCTTCTGAAGGTCAGGACATCAGAGCGTAAGCATCCGGCGTGAGGCGCGGCTCAGGAACTGGATTTCATGATCTTGTTGAGTCTTGTGCGGACAGCGTTGCGTCTGTTGGCGATGCGGTTCAGGGCGTTTCTGAGTGGAAGCTCATCGATCTCGTTGGGGTCCCAATCTTCGAGATAGTCACTGACTTCGTCATGGTCTGGATGGTCGGGATCGGCCCAGGCTTCAAGTATGTGATAGAATCCCGGAATGCCGCCGCAGTCTTCTGGCGGACAGGCATATTGGCCGGCGATGTATCCAGGATAACCTTCCCCAGCCTTTCCCTGCCGGACATTGTTGATGAGGAGGCGATGGCGCCATCCGTCACCGAAGTCATATTCGTAGACCATTTCGAGACGGGATGCCGTCAGAAGATCGCGCAGTCGGGTTTTTGCGGCGTCACGACGTGGCAGCCCACCCCAGTCTTCGTTATCAGGCAAGCCGTAGCGTTGATCACCGACCGTGAATTCCCACAGATGGTAATCGAGCCATCCCATGGTCACCTGAATGACCTCATGCAGCGTCCTGAGCGTCAGAGAGGTCGGAACGTCAACCTTACGCCAGATCAGGGGCGCGGTATCCGTCAGTTCGATACGCATGGATGCGATTTCGTTGAAGCTGTGGAGCGCTGTCATGCCGCCAGAGTGGCAGATCCGCCCTTCCATTGCCAGGGCAGGAGTTCATGGAGGCGGGGATGTCGTTGATCCGTGCCAGGACATCGGCGAGCCATACCTGGGGATCGACATCGTTCAGGCGCGCGGTGACGATCAGGGAATAGATGGCAGCGGCGCGTTCTCCGCCACGGTCGGAACCGGCGAACAACCACG
>Ga0157363_1005999_pt1 | contig 11404 bp, 10 predicted proteins | sample AttsexASBM1_FD_111477 | JGI IMG/M metagenome (GOLD analysis project Ga0157363, IMG submission 111477) | Fungus gardens microbial communities from leaf cutter ant in Ribeirão Preto, State of São Paulo, Brazil - Atta sexdens ASBM1 | ecosystem: Host-associated > Fungi > Mycelium > Unclassified ...
AATTTTACTACCACAATTTGCTCTAATATAATGATATATATATGTATGTGTATACTTTATATATATATATATATATATATATATATGTATATATAAAATATATACACAGTTATGTACGAACACCAAATATTTCTTTCAAATATTATATCGTTTGACTCCAATTATTGTGTACTTTAATTTGTAGAGCTAAACTCCATTTTGCAAATCAGAATATGTTATTCACAGTTGCTACAGTATAATCAATAACAGATAAAATCATTACAAATCAGTCATAAAAATACCTTTGTACCTATTATTTGAGTAGTCAGTAATTAGCTAGACATTACGTGTAATTCAATAAATATAGGATCTATTAGTAAACATAATTTAGATAATTCCTGCCGTTTATTTCAATAAAAACAAGCCATATATAAAAATGAAAACTATGCATCTCGTTTAGCTCGCGTGTATTGGAATCTAATTTGAACCCATTAATGTGAACTCTAAGCCCACTTTCGTCCTTTCTACTTATACATTTCATTATTCTTCAAAATGATTGTATGTATTAATTGCAGCTATAACAATTTTTTCTAAGCAAATTTATCAAGTGCAAATCAAAGTCTGCAAATAAGCTACAAATATAATGCATGTATTGCAAATGTAATAATAACGCAGAATGTCCGTGATTATTTGTCAAAAAGGATGGAATTCTCGGTTTTTACACTGCTACTTGTTTAACATAAACTTACCTGTGTTGTACCCGATGCTGTTTATACTAAATTCATAAATTTGCTATTGTTTTTTTTTTTCATTTTTTACTTTCTGTATGTCAATCCCTGCCATTATCTCGGACTTGCGTGGCTATGTGATAAACAGTCTATAACGCAATCTTACGTTTAGCAGCACAGACACAAACAGTATTTCTTTCTACATTACAAGGAACACGCACGAATTCCTTTTCGAAAAATTATTACATTAGGATTGGTGGGGCTACGAGGCAATGTCTGACATAAGCTGGGCAAGCAAGGCCGGCTCTAAAAGTCCATGCGTCTGCCCCATCCTCTCCAAGTTTCGTACATCTTTATCAACTTCTTCCAAAGCCCGTTGCAATTCCTCCTCTTCTTCTCTCGACGGCTCATAATCTCCGTTTCTACCCTCTATAAATTAAAACACATCTTACATTATCTCATGAATTAAATATAACAACGAATTCTACACAATCTCGAGATTTACAAAACCAAAGATATGGATGTTGCAATTACCGATAAATAAGTCATTAAAAGCATCCGGGGGCAAGTTATTGAGCACGTTGCCAAAGTCATGCTCAGCAGAATCCAAGGAAGCGAATACTTCATTATCCCCAAGCTCGACTTTGAGTCCTCCGCTCAGGCCAAGAGAACCTAATCCCAATCCTAGATTTAAGTTCGACGTGTTTGAACACGTTCCTTGCGGAACATTCAAATTATTCAACATCTTGGTATGATTTTCACTACAGTTTATTTGGCTCATGAAATGACTCTCCTCGGGCATCAGTGCCACACTCTTGGTAGTCTCTATTTTATTAGAGGGCGGTCGTTTACGTTTCTTCGGCTTGGACTTGGGTTTAGGCTTCGCTGGGATAGGAGGGGAGACTGGAGGCTTTTTACGAGCTTTCTTTGGTTTAGATTCTTGGATTTTACGATGATAATTGTCTCTTTTTCTCGCGTGTTCTGGGCAAAGAGGTAATTCGTGCGCGACATCAAACACAGGAACACAACACTGTGTGTTGTCACTAAACTTGGCAGTGCAATGCTCAAATAAAAGCTGATCTCCATTCAACATAATGTGGCGGGAACAATGCCGGGTACAAGGCAAAGACGTTTGTTGGCATCCCTCCGCCCCACATGGCCCTCCAACTAATAGCGGTCCGTCGAGTACCTTGCTGGTACTTGGAGAGTCACACAAAGCTCGCGCGGTAGAAGTAGGATCTTTGGAAGCGGCATCCAGCAAACATCTGACCCTGTGCCGCAAAACAGCTTCAGTATCAGCACCATCGATACGTAACTGAAGCAACTGTCGTTGTAGCTGCGAACGCAATTGGGATAGCCGAGCCGCTCGATTTGGTGATGTAGTAGATTCGCCGAAAACCCAATGACGTTGATGTATCATCAACTCGTCTCCGCTTGAATCGCTGTCAGATATCTCGTCCCCAGCCCTGGGATAATACAACAGCGTATGGTCCCGACTTGGCCTCCTAGGTCGCAATCTCTGCAAATTTTCAATGTGTCGTTGCTTACACTGAATTAAATTAGAAAATTTGTGATCCAAGTTCACCCCAATGCCGTTGTCGATGTTTGCTTCTGCTGTGGCATTGACTCCGACAATCTTGTAACCTGCAACTGGAACAGGCGCTACCCTTATCCTCTGCTTCATGCATTTCCCTTTTGACTTGTTGTTTTTGCAACTTTGCATCACTTCGGAATTTGTCGGTGGAACCACCGTGGCATGTCTTCCCCCTGCTGCAGCAAATGGTTCTGGTTCACTGAAAATGTATGGATCGACATCTTGATGTGCCTCGGTTTTCAGCAAAGCCTTCAAGCGGTCCGAAAACTTCAATTTATTGTCCATGTTTGAGTTTTCGGAAATTGGGACCTTCATTGATTGCTGCTTCTATCCAGATCTGTTCCACCTGCATTCTCAAATCCTCCAAGTCAACTTTCTTCCTATCTAGATCAAACTTAGTTCACGCTATGTGCTAAGATCCAAGATACAAACTATATTATTTGATTAGAAAAATGTAATACTGAGACTGTAAGAAAATTAAAAAATATGTTTCATGTCATATCACAGATATTTTCTATTGCAAAGTTAATCAAGTAAAAAAAAGAAGATCCAAGCGTATTCGCATACAGTACTATTCTATACTGTACATAGCTCAATATAAGTTAAATTATATGATATACCAGTCACATTTAAATATATCGATATGTTATACACGTAATGTATCCTTCTCTAAGTGTACACAGTCATGGAATTTGTATTAATTAAACTTACAAAAGGCTTAAAAAACAATTATGCCTATTCAACGACTTTGCCTACGCAGTACAGAATTAATATTCAAATCGCATTGTCAACACCGCTCAATGCTATTCGTGAATGCGGTTTATGAATGTCGAGTTCCCTGGTTCAAGCAATAAGCGTGAACTTAGTCCATTGCTAGATGAGGACAAAAACGATCCTTGCCTCGCATAGTAGTCTACACCAAGCGTGCCCTACACAACATGTCTGAGCAACTGCGTCGTCGTCGTCGTCGTCGTTATCGTCGCGCATCGAGCGGACGTTGAGTCGGTCTGCAGCACTGTTGGAGTGACGCGCCTCGAGGATATCGCGGTTGGAAGCGTGGCCATATCACCAGAGGGTGATCTCCCCGCCGTTGGCATAGACACGCGCGCTCGACGATCAGAATCTTCTTTCCTGTGCCTTCTTTTTCCTCCTTTTTAGGTTAGGTTTGTTCACGTCACGTCACGTCGAGACGGCGGGACACGGCGTGTTCCCGATCCTCAACGAGGCAACCGGAAATACTCCTGGGACAGACCTCGCGGCATACTCAACTTCGAGATTGCTCGCGGACGCAGGGCTCTACCTGCTCACCAGCTCTCGTTCACGACGTTTCACAGGCACGATTTCGAAAGGAGGGGAAGGAGGGTTGAGGTTGGGACGACACTGCTGGGCTAGCAATCGCTCTTGACAAAGGCGACAACGGCGAGGGCGGATGTTCCGTCAAAACGTGCCACAGCACCGAGCTTCCCTGCCCCCTCGTGCACGGACTCGCTCACCACGGGTGGCACACACAATGCGGTCTTACGCGCAAAATTTCGACGTCTGTCGATAATAACATTAGAAAGACATGTCAGGCGTGCGGGGGCAGCAAAATGGCGGCCGCAGCGCGGCACGGTACATCACGAGCCAGTCCTTGGGGTTCAGGCAAAAAATCCCTGAATCTTCGAGCAATAATTGTCACGGATTCAATGATTATCTGAATCCACGTTGAATTAATAATTGTAGACGACACCGCAGACGAGACGTACGACGAGCGAGAGTCCGCGCCACGTGGCCAAAAGATCGTTCTGCGCTCTGTAGAACATAACCTGTACGCCGAGGTGTGTGACTCTGCGCGGGCGATAATTTTTCCTTTTCGAGACTTCTATGAACTACTATTTCAATGTAAAAACCTCGAATGTTCTAGAAAGAATACTGAAGAAAGAGGTGCAAGGAAATCTGTACGAGCCGATGAATCGGCTACCTTCTTGTCCAATTTGCCAAAGCCAAGATTGCTCAAAGATTCTTCCCATTCGTTCGAATGAAATTCAAAATCTAACTGCGAAAATGATTCACCCAACTATGTCAATGTTGCTTCATGCCTGAAGGAGACCATGTGCGAATTTATATTTGCTTTGTAGCTGAACTTTTTGCTCTTCTTTTTTCTTTATCTCGCTAATGTTTGATTGTGTATCTGTTATTTTTTTAAGTACAAAAAGCGTGATAGCGCAAAGCATCTTAATATTCTTTTATAATGGAATTTTTTATCTTTTCTTTTTTTCCTCAAATCTTTTTGCTCTCTATATCTCAAGTCTCTTTATGTATACATACATACCTATATCCTTTTATATACTAACATACTTACATACATACTTAATTTTATCATACAATCTTAATTTTATCTTCTCTGAACTGATTATCAAGAAAAAATAGTGACTAAAACGATTTAATATTTACATCAACCGCATGATTCATGTTCAAATATAATAGTCATGCATAATCATTATATTTTCTTTTCAAGTTATATATGGTATCTCCTTATCCGTGAAAATTTTTCTCAGAGTTTTATAATTTAGAGTTTATTAATTTTTCAAAATTTTTAAATAATTTTATAACTTTTTAGAAAATTTTTCAGATGTTTTATACAAATTCGAAGTGCCGAAAAAGCTCTTTACACATCTATTCTAGAATTCTTCATATATCTTGAATATTCTGAAATATTCTAAAATTTTTGATAAAATCTAAAAAAGTTAATTTTTTTCGAAATGAAAAATTTTAAAAACTTTAGAACATTTCAATTATATATATGAAAAATTCTAAGATGTAGATTTTCTCAGTATTTCTGAAAAATATTCTAATTTATATAAAAAATGCTTAAAAAAATTTATTTACCTATCGAGTTGCTCAAAGTCTAAAATCAAAACACAAGCATTTTTGCGGGAGATGTCTAAAAGACGTCTTATATCTCGATTTTACATTTCTGATCGACAACAATACAATGAAATCAATTAAAAAGGTTTAAAAAATTTTAAGTGGAAATATTTGTTAAAAATGATCATATAAGGGGCGTTTAGTTTTTTCATAAAAAAAAAAATTTATATGGTTGATAAGATTGAAGAAAAAAAATTATGTAATAGCCTCTATCTATTTTTCCCTCGTTTATCAGGCCTCTCATGTTTGTATAAAATATACATATGACTGTTTTTTCATACATTTGATTGCGGCAATTAATATAGAAAATGCAGAATTTCTTTATCGATTTCAACAAGTAATTCATAGATTTGTCGCGAAGATTAATTATCTGGGATTCATAATTTATTAGTTGTTACGTAAAAATGAATAAATTTTTTCTCACTTACAAAATGGATATAAAACTGTCAGGAAAATATTTAATAAACCGTATAAAAAAGAACAGATTTAAATGTTATTGCCGCCTTGATGCGTGATATGTAGATCGATAATATTCGAGCTTTCGTATCATCGAATTGAAAATTTTTTAATCCCAGAAATTACAAGTATTAATAAATGATACTTTTATAAACAATGTTTGCAATTATATCTATATATTATGTAATTATATTTATTATATCATTTATGTATTATATATTTATTATATCATTTATGTATTATTTATTAAAATTTATAGAAGTTATAGAAAGAAAAAAAATGCTGAATTGCGTAATGCTCTTTCGTAACATATTTAGAATTCCTTTATATTATAAAAAAAAAAACAAAGCTGTGCGCGCAATTTTTATTTAATTTTATTTAATTTATATTATTTATATGAAAAGATTTCTCTCACTAGATTAAACGAAAATTAAATTGGATTAGCATTTCAAATGCATATTTCATAAATAACAACACTGTGTTATTACAAATGTTTATCTTTCAACAAGGTGCTATACAACAAACTGTGTACACATGACACACACTCGATCGTTCCGACGTTTCGGCTGAAAATCGGCGGAAGTTTGCTTATTTCGATAAACTTCATCCGATGCAATACCGTGTAATATATTAATAAACATATTATGTAACATAAACGTGTGTGTACACTAACTAGATGTCTTACAAGTTTCAATTTACATGAGACCTTCATACAATTGCTGATTGATAACAAATAAGTCAATTTCAAGTTATTTTACATCATTAGCTATTAAATGCACAATTGGCACATAAAAAAATTATTAAATGTGGAATTTAATTCCTTTAGAACGCAGAAAACAGACTGTACATTTGTGACTTTCTCTAATAAATATATTCATATAAATATATTGATCCAATTATGTCGAAGATTACGTATGATCTGGATAGTAACTCAAAAAGATATTACATTAATAAATAATGTAATTAAGTAATAAATGATCGAAGACTTTTCAATATAAAGAATAATAAATGAAGGACGAATAACAATATATATGCGTGTGAGCCAAATATTATGAGAAAAGATTTTTAAAAACAATATTTCATAAAACTACTAATTTGTCAACCTGGAGATGATGGAAACTATTCAATCGTTTTTTGAAGATTCTACTCTTTAAGTCGATTGAACTGTTCTGACATTAAATTCTTAGTTCGAGGTATAGTGGTAGACCCAAGGGACGGTAATTCTTTTATTATAAAAGTGTTGTATTTGCAAACTGTTTACGAAATAGTCAGCGAATCTTCGTTACGTCGTTCGTCGTTGAGGTCTCTGCCCTTTAATAACAACTGGCCGGCCTTTTATGACACCTCGTTTACGCCGTGAAGTCTGAAACATCAATGCCCGACGCCCCATAACTTCAACTACGTTTCCAGATCAATTAATGCGTCACGATAAAAACGGCAAAACGATACGAGAAATTGCATGATTAAAAAAAATATATCTGTCATTCTGTATCGTAAGACCGTAAATATATATATGCATACCAACCTTTTTAGTAACATATGAATTCGCGCGACGAGTAATAACTCGTTCGGAAATCGGAATTATTGGTCTATTAAACTCCGCTGGTTTCTTCACCCTACATATATATATATATGTATATATATATATATACATTTCAAAATTATATTAATAAATAATAATATTAATAATAAATAATAATATTAATGTAGTATTTTATAATAACAATGAAAGGATAATGATATATTAAATTTTAAGTAAAAGCTGAAATGTGTCATTCACCTGTAAATCCTGACAAGCCAATGCTCAGTGGTGTAAGCTTCTTCCAGATATGTTAACTGGAAATTTTTATTGCCTATTTCCGCATTACGAGTACGATCATATCCGTAAGGCGATCGATAGTCTATTTTAACGTCTCCGAACCGGTAATAACTCAGTTTATACATTAGCGAATTCAAAAGAGTTGGGGAGCCTTCAGAATCCACACGAAATTCCCCTCTTTCGGTGAAATAATCACTTTCGCGAATGTCCTGGGGATGTTCACCCTCGGCGATACGGACCATCCATAAGAATTTGTTGATATCATCACCTGAATATCCAATCATCCCGCCAAAGATAATCAACACATAGTCCACATCCAAGGACGTCATAATATCGTAAGCAGCACTTTCATTCGAACTCATCGCTTTACCAACTAGAGCTATGTGCGAATTATTCCACGTATTATTATCCACGAGGGTAGTTCTACAAAAGAGAATTCACGCAGCAATGTTAAATTAATTTCATATATTAATTTATAAATTTTATATATTATTATAATATATGCAAGATAACAAAAAAGTTTGGCCACAAAGTTTTATGTGTTTATGAAATCATTATCCAGGTAATAAAATGACATTAAAGACATTTTAATATTACATTGACGATAAAGAAACGTCAATTAGTTTGGTAACAACGTATAAAACAAATTCTTAAATATTAGTTACATAATCTTATTAATTGTAAATATCAAAAAATTGTTATTAATTGATTGGAGACTGCTTTATTAGTTACTTGACATAATTCATTCGCGGAAAGATTCGTGCTCATTATTGATGCATATCTTAAAGCTTGCATTAAAGCTAAAGATAAGCATTTTAAATATTAATTATTGTTTTTAGTATATAATTATTATTTTTAAATAACTAACATTCCAGAGTTTATTTTTTTAAATATAAGTTATTAATAATTTAATAAAAACTTTGTGTCTATAGTTCTTTTTCTATAGTTCCTGTATTAAGTGACATTATAAGCGTTGTACCTGTTAGCCATACCAGCAATCTGATATCCGTAATCCCACCAGCTCATGACTCTAGCGTCATTGGCGGTGTTTTGTGCTAACCAATAGTAAGCTTCTCGAAAATCATCCAGTATGGCTCTGCCACCATCATTACTGTAGGACGCCAAAACAATAGATGGACTAGAATAAGCATTACTAGTCACCCACGTGCAGTGCACGGTAAACATCATCAGCAGCATCAACATGCCGATAATAATGACATTGCGAAGATTAGGACCTAATCCGTCACCGTTGCCTTTTGATCTCTCATGTTTCATTCTGCGAAGTTTACCGGCCTTATCATACAACGCTCTACCGGGACTTCTCTCTCTTTCTTCCTCGCTCTCCTCGTTACTCTCATTATCGTTACCGTCTCTGTCTTCCTCTTTGAGGAACAGTTCCACGAGTCTACTGACAGCGACTCCGGCCAGTATACACACTACCGGAGTCAGAGTCAACATAAGTCTTACCATCACACCAGCAAAATAAACGGCACTTATGGCATATAGTACGACTGCAAGAAGAATATTACAGTTTTTCTTATTGATATTTTATTCCAAGACACACTCTCATCATAGATTCTTACCAAAAACACGCTCGTCATTGACATGTGTGATGCAGTACCAAAGACCAACTGGAAACAATGCAACCAAAATGTGCAAGTCAAAGAAAAAACTGAACCAAGTTGTCGGTTGGTGTTCCGATACAGATGCTATTATAGGGATATGTATCTTGGCATAACCGGTATCCCACAATGAATAAAATCTACCACTCCATGGAGCGACAACGCCAGTGTACGTTAAGATGATCAAAATTAATAGCAGCATAGTAGTTGTTACAGCCACCACACCACCGAAATATTTCATTTCGGATTTGGTAAGTACAGTTCTTAAGTATCTGCAATTAGAGAGCTCAATGTAAGTATACTGCAATATATATCAGAGTATGTCCAAAATGTATACTAATGAAAAAAATGTTTTCTGCATTTATTTGTAAAATAATATAATCATGTTTTTCTGTATCAATTACAAACATCAATTTATAGAATAGTAAATAAAATTTTCAAAATTTAAATAAATGCAAGCATTATTTGATATGGATATAATAATAAAATGTAAATATTTCTAATTAAAATATTATTATAACAATTGTAACGCTTAAGTTTTTCAATTTATACTATTTTTATAATTTGTTAAAGAATGAATTTTGTGATCAAGCTTTAATTTTGTTTTAATTTTTATTTCTATAATTCTTGTAAATTTAGACAGAAAAATTTTCATTAGTTAAATATTTTAGGAATATGATTGTATTACTATGAATAAATACTGCAAATTAAAATAATGCAATAATGAACAAATTAATGTTATAAAAACGGTACATACCTAAAAGCTGCTACAAAAATTGTCAAACCAAATACGCCACTAGCTGCCATATGTTCAGAAGTTCTAATCGGTTGAAAACCGACGAATGGAATCTGCATACTTAGTAAAAGTCCAAGAACGTAAAACGTAGTGTAACTCGTGAACAATCGATTGCTAAAGCGATTCATGATCAGTAAGGCAAACACATGAAGTGGAATCAGATTAATAATGAACACATAGCCTCCCCATGCTGATACCATATAGAAGTAAGATAGGGCAGTTATGCTCGCCCAAAAGATTGAGCCAGTTTTGACTGATTTAACCCAAAGATAATAGGTAATTTGCAATGCAAAGATCGCGATTCCCTCATTGTCGTAACTCCCGGCTACGGATCTCGAGATGTAGCCAGGTACAATGGCGATGAAACAAGCGGCGAACAAGCCAGCCCCAGCACTCCATATTTCCTTCGTTAATAAATACGTAGATATGGCAGTAAGGCCACTAAAAATTGGAGCTAGAAATACACATATGTCTCTTATATGCACTGGTATGTTTAGAGAGTGCAGTATGTAGTGTATCGATCCAGATGTTATCATAAGTCCAGGATAAACGGTTCCACCAACAATCCGACCTAATGGATACCAGGCCCGTTCGTCGAACCAGTTTAGAAAATTGTAGAATCCATGTTGAACCATGTATGCTGTCGCTCTATAATTGAACCTGAATTTAAAACATATTTATTACATCCTATCCGCTAATTAGTAAAAAATTCGTAATGCTATTTACTTATAAAAATGAATCAATATACAGACAGAATAAACAAAATAAAAATATAAATCCTTTAACCTAAATTTAATTTATTTAAATTATTTAACTTATCAATATCCAGATAGTCAAATTAGATAAAAATAGGTACTATATAACATATTACGTTGATAAATAATAATAGTATAATCTGCTGTTTTCCTGATATCTGTAAAAATATATCAGAAAAAAAGCAACATTATGAAATCATAGGTTTTCTATAGCTAAATTAATGTATATATTTTTGGAACTTCACTGATCCTTTTTTATTTTTATATTAGAAATAAAATCTTTTTTTCTCATTTCAGCCAAATATCGAACATATACTTTCAAACTAATTTAGCTATAAAAAAAGATTTAAAATGAAATAAATATATTTGATATTTGGCTAAGGACCCTATTTTTAACTTTTATGTGTCAATGTCATCACATTGTCAGTTTTATACATAATAAAAAAAGCTAAACAATGAAACAAAATTAAAACAAGTATTCTATCTTTGTTATTCATTGAATGTCAAAGATAAAACGATTTGTGTCGACTATGTCGTTATAACAGGAGCCCTAGGCCAATATTACATATACATTTGTCAAATGTTAATTGGCTAGGATAAAGAAATCCAAGATTTCTATCTTACAGCCAATTTATATTAACATGTTTGAAAAATTTATGACAAATGTAATATTAGCCTAAAGCAAGAAGTACAGGAATAAAAAACAGACATGACACAATATACTCTATTTCTGCTGCATTTAAGTCTG
>Ga0157363_1006000_pt1 | contig 11402 bp, 11 predicted proteins | sample AttsexASBM1_FD_111477 | JGI IMG/M metagenome (GOLD analysis project Ga0157363, IMG submission 111477) | Fungus gardens microbial communities from leaf cutter ant in Ribeirão Preto, State of São Paulo, Brazil - Atta sexdens ASBM1 | ecosystem: Host-associated > Fungi > Mycelium > Unclassified ...
TATTTGTTTTACATAATTTTTGTTTAAAAATTAAGATATCTCCTTCTATAAACAATATATATTTTATAATCAATTTATATATTTCTTAAAAAAATATCTTTTGCTAGTATAATATAATATATATAATGTTTCCGCAATTTTAACATATAATTTTTTTTTATTTTGCCATTTAACAGAACGACAGAAGAATGGAAAAATCTGGGCATCATTAATGGTATTCGTTATCCATTACCAGCCATGGTATTTGTCGAAAGGATTATAGAAAAGAAATATAATAATAAATGGATATTTGATCGCTATAATATACTCAATAATTTGTTCGGTTGGTTTCATGCCGCCGTTACGGATTATAATAACGAACAGAAATTGTGGACTGTCCTCACTCTAGACGGTTTCAAGCGAAAATTCCTTCTGCCTAGAATATATATTCAATTTTTTGGAGAGGATCCTAGAAAATTTGCCAAGAGAGTGGCTGCTGCTATTAAACAAAGACAAATTGCAGAGACTAGTATCAGGTTAATTTATTAGATTAAAATATTTTTTATTAGATTAAAGTATTTTAATATTTTTGTATTATGTCTTACTTATAATAATAAATATAATAATAAAAAAGACACAAATATGAGGTACGTGTATAACTAAAGAGAAATTTCAATAAAACTGATGTCAGTTTCTCATATATTTTAACATTCATGAAAGTATTGGTTTAATATGGTAACGCTACATATTGTTATATAACTTTTAAAATATCTATTTCACGTAACGAAAGTGGAATATGAATTTACCAACACATTCAAAGTTTACATTTTCTTAAAAGCGATCTGAGAAAAAATTTAGAACATCATGCACAAAACAAATAATAAATTCCGGATTTTTTTATATTCTTTAATGATTTTAACGAAAAGGATTTGAGTGATTTAAATGTTTTTTGCAATAATTATATGTAGATATCACTTTTATTTGGACTGCATGTTAGTAGAAGGTATGCCAACACTGGATGAAAAACAACAGGAAGTTCTGTTAACCACGCGAAAAAGTTTCATGAAATCTGAATCTAAACATCTTTCCAATGTAGGTACATTTCCTATTTATTTTCTTCAGTTATTGATTTTTTAATATTTAGTTGATGGATGAAGTTGTTTTGGAATATCGTCGCGTCATGTGCGATCTTATGTGGAGATCCCTTATATGGGAAGAGCCGGAAATGTTTAATTTCATTTCGTGGAATGAAATTAATGACATTCATGAACTTAAAATACCAGAAATGGGAAAGTTTTGCACTGAAATGGAAGACTTTACGGTATTTACAAAGAATTACATATAATACTTGCGTTTGATCCTTTATGAGAAAATACTACTGGATTCGCAATATAACGGTTGAAAATAATTGAAAAGCCATCATCGAATATTGTATATTCGTTTCAATAGTTTTTTTACTAATCCGTTAATATTTTTTTCACAAGAGACATACATTTTACTCAAAAAATATGATTACAATTTATTGCAGAAAACAAAAAATTTTTTTTGCTGGACAGTTTTGTACGTTTTGCCGGAAATATACGAAGCTATGAGTTGTGTAAATGTCGAATGCAGTAACATATTGAATATGAATCTCTTTGTCTCGAATTACGGAAAGTCTATGTACCTGTTAGAATTCGAGTCGCAGCAACAGCAAGAAGCTGGTATAGTGATAAAGTATCTGAAAGAAATGTGGTTGGAAAGGATTACACAATCGGTTAAATTACGTTTAAGAGATATTTCAGGAAAAAAATGGTTCGATCTTGAGCAAAAGAATCATGATGAATACAATATGATAAACATAAACCGATTTATGTCTCTTATTACATATCGAATGCAGGTATATCTTAAAGTATTTGATTGCATATGTTTTGATTTAATACGTTTTATTTTTAATATGTATAATAAAATATGTGCTTGAATTGCATGTTTATTTAAAATTAATATAGGAATATTAATATAAAAGTATCAAGTAGAAATATTAACGTCTAATTACATCACACGTTATAATCAATTAAATAAAAATATAAATTTTTTAAAACAGATTTTCAGAAATTGTTTATCTGAAAAGAAAAAAATATTTATTATAAAATATTTATTATAAAAATTTATTAGAAAATAAGAAAGCCAATTCAAACTTGTATTACAAATTATAAACAGGATTACAATTAAATAAACATAAATTTAAATAAATATTGATATACAATACTATTTGTTTAATTGACAAATTATATTGAATATGATTTATCTGCAATTATATTGAATATAATCTCTTATAATCCATAAAGATTCATTTTCTACAATTGACATTAATCATATTATTTTATCTGTTGCTGTAGGATGCGCTTCGGGATCTTGTGAAGAAATCGATGGCCTTATACTTAGAAATATTGGAAACTCCAGCTCTTTGTACATTAAATGTGGATGAAAATTTTATGTGGGGTGATGATCTGATAAACACACACTTTAAATCTCCAGTGAATCCTATCTTTATTATTGATATTGCTATGAATGACAAAACTGCTTATTATTTAACGGATCTTGAATCATTTGTGGTATGGATAAACATATTTTCTTACATTTATTTATAAACTATCTAATTAAATCACTTATTTATAGGTTTTTTATTTGATTAAAGATTTAATCAAAGATTATTTTTATCAAAGAATGTTCAAAATGTACACACATTCAAATTATATTTATTGTTAATTTTATATTAATCCATTAGATTAATTGATTTTACTATAAATTATATGTCTAATTATAAGCATTAAAATATATTTAATAAATTAATTTATTTCAGGAAATTATTATAGCTATATTAGACAATTCTTTGAAGCAGTGTCAACAAATTGGAAAAGTCCATTCTTTCTTATTACCTTTTTTGAAATTTCCGAAAGATCTGTATCTCAGCTCGGTCGACTTATTAGAGGAACAGGTTTGTGAAGTTCGAGAACGCTTGAGAACCGCTTATCAGAAGTCTATAATATCCCTAAAGGCATATGTGAAGGAATACCAGCAATATTTAGAATTTTATAAACTGGATGTCGAAAAATATGTGGAGTGAGCTCAGATCGCTTCAGGCGATCAGATAACTATACTTAATTGGATTTCTGAATTAGAAGGCAACGCAACTAATTAACAAAGTCGAAAAATATCAATTATCTTTTTAATCATCACTTTTTTCAGGAATTTCAAAAAAGCAGACCACACTATTGTGGAGATCGAAGATGAAATATTGTTCCACTTTAAGATGAAATCAATCCTCGAGCTCACACTTCCAAAAGATATTGCTATAGGACCTTTCTATGTGAATGTCCGTCCTCTCAGGGACTTTCTTATACAAAAACGACAAAACTGTTATACACAGTTACTTATTATGTTTACTGACAGCTTGAGAACAAAGATCAATGTCGTTCTGTTTGATTACCAGCAAATTAGAACGAGGCTAAGGACAACATCACGCAATATTGAACATTTGTTCGAAGAACAGGATTGGATAGAAACTGTACCACTGAAAGTGAAAAAACTAGACGAAATTGTACAAAAATTGAAATTTCAATACGACATTCTTGATCACTTCTGGTGGAATCTATCCGACGGAGACTTTGAAGCTAAATGGCAAGCTATCGGTTTTCCGCAACAAGTGCAGCTATATGTAAGATTTGCTTTGTATAAACATATCAATATACAAGGTGTCTCAATAACTATTATTAAATATCTTTATATCTATCAAGTTTATAGAGGAAAATCTGTGCAACCAAAATTGTATGATATAAAGAAGGCTATTATAATAAAAATATATAATAAAAATTATATATTATATATAATAAAAATTTTTATCCAAATTTGCCTCGAAGATTTCAAGATTAACTTTATTTTTCTTTTAATGAAATTATAATTTGTTTTTAATATAATGTGATTTTTTTTAATTATTCTACATACAAAAGTATTAAGGTAGAGATACCTAAAAATAATTTACAACATATTTTATACTTTATTCTGACACATATTAATAAAGTATTAAATATTTTGTAAGTTATTAATTTTTAATAATAGTACCTTAATACTTTTATGAACAGAATAATGAAATAAATGTACAAGAATTTTTTAGATTTTTATATATACATATCCAATAATAAAGATCTACTATGGATCTCAATAACCCAGATTACAAATTATGATTAAAAATTTCATATTGTCGAGAATGTTAATAATAAGAAAAGATATTTGAAACTGATAAATTGAAATTCTAATAAATGTTCATACTACATTTTGTAATAAAAAACGTTTAATAAATATAAATAATTAATTTATTTTATAGTTATATAGTAATTTAAAAAGCCATTCTTATATATATTTCTTAAAGAAGAGATAACAATACATTACATTAATTAAATTATTATATTTATATCATTTTTAATATTTGGTATGTAATTTTTTTCACATATTATGTACAGATGGAAGAAGCAAAGAATCGCTTTGTCAGTGAATATGAAAAATTTCATAAAGTACAAGTACAAGAAGAAATTCTTTTATCAGAGAGGATTGACACACTCATGGGAAACGTTATGAATGTGATACTACAGACAGACATCAAGAAAATACATGAAATGGCTATAGAAGTAAAAAGAATTTCGAAAATAATGAAAGAATATCAAGAATTTGGTTTATTGTTGAATGAACGGCAAAAATTATTCGGCATGAATGTTGTGCCGTATGAACAATTAAATACATTAATAAAGGAATTCGAACCATACCAAACCTTATGGATTACTGCATCCGGTAATTAATATTGTATAAAAATATAAAAAAATGTTTAATTTTAAATTAGCAATTTTATTAATTTAATATATCAAATTAAAATTTTTATATACTGTTAAACGCAGATTGGTTAAAATGGCAGGAAATATGGATAGAAAATCCTCTAGTAAGTTTCGATGCAAATCAAATAGAAAATATAACTGCCGATACGTACAAAGTGATATCGCATTGCATAAAAGTATTTCAAGAAAATCCAAGTAGGTTGATATGTTGCTAAAAAATTTATTGAATTTTAAATGTATTGTATGGAAGTCGCAAAAAACTTGAATACGACATAGAGAAAAGAAATTATTAATGTTTTTTTCATGGATTATAGAGATGATTGCTGTAGCAGTCAATACAAAGAATCAAATCGAAGCATTTAAACCATACATCAGCGTGATACAAGCTTTGCGATGTCCAGGAATGAAAAATCGGCACTTTGAAGAACTTAATAAAAAAATTGGTATAAAAGTGGTACTCACGCCAATTTTATCTTTTAAGAATTTACTTGTTTTTAATATAATGAAACACAAGGAAACTGTGAAGACCATTGCAAACACGGCAGCAAAAGAATTTTTAATAGAAAATACACTAGATAAAATGACGACCGATTGGAAAACAATTACAATGGATGTTTTTCCTTATAAAGATACAGGTGCGCAAAATTTCATATAAACATTCAAATTTATTTCAAACAACTTCATTAAATATTATGTTTTACGTTTATCTATAAATTAGAAATAATCTTAATGTAATAAATTATAAGAAAATATATTTTAGAAATTAAAAATTTAACATCAATACTTTTGTCATTTGTTATTTTAATAAAGATGGAATTAATTAAATTAAAAAATAAATATTAAAATGTTTTATATTAGAATATCTTCTTTACATATAGTATCTTCTTTACATATGGTTAAAATTAACATGTATATAATTTGATACATTAGACTCTTTGTAATATAAATAATATATTAATTTTTGTTTCTATCACATCGTAATAATATCTTAATCTTTTTGTATAGATAAATATATCATGAAGATTTCCGATGAGATCATTACTTTATTGGATGATGATTTACTTAAAACTCAATATCTTAGTTTTAGTCCTTTTAAAGCTGTTTTCGAAAACCAAATTGATGAGTGGGAAGCTAAATTGACATTAATTCAGGAAGTAATCATTCTATGGATGGAAGTGCAAAAGTAACACTCACATCTTGATTTCTGTTTGTTATTACATTAGGATATATTCCCATTGATTTTGTATACACAGGCAATGGATGTATTTAGAACCAATATTTGCATCTGAAGATATTAATCGACAGTTGCCTGTAGAATCGCGTAAATTTAATACGGTGCAACGCAACTTGGAGCGAATTATGGGAAACGCTCGTGATTGCCCAAATGTATGTAATACAAATTTTATTTTAATATTTATTTTAATATTTTACGCGCATTTACCATTTTGTAAATGTGTTAGAGTATCAATAATTTTAAATAAAATATCAATTTATCTTATATCCAAAAAATACGTAACCAGTATAATATTCAATTAGTTTTTAATCTATTATATTGCCAACTTTAATTTAATGTGCAAAGCGCATGCATGTGTAATTAAATTTTTTTTAACTTTTCTAATTTATTTATCAATGTAAATATTCTTGAAATATAATTGTAAATATATTGTTTTTTTTAAACATAAAAAATGGATAAATAATTTCCACATATTATTTATTTTATTCTCTATTATTCATTTTTCTAAAATTTTCTAAAATTTTTCTTATATTTTAAAAATGTACTTGCATTGGTTAACAAATTTATTTTTAAATATAATACGATATTTATCGTAAAATGTTTTGTGTAAAACTTAAATATTAAAAAAAAAAGAGAAAAAGAGAGAGAAAAAAAGAAAAAGAGAAAAAACAGATATTTTTTAATAGATGTAGATTAATAGATGTATTATCAACATAAATATATAGTATAATTTATATAGATAATAAATATTTAAATAAAAATTTTCTTAAAAACTTTATTACAAATAATGCAGGTAATTGTAACGTGTACGGATAAAATCTTATTATCAACTTTGAAAGAATGTCTCTTGAACCTAGAAACTATTAAAAAAGATTTGTCCGATTATTTGGAGACTAAACGAATGATTTTTCCACGCTTCTTCTTCTTAAGCAACGATGAACTTCTGGAAATAATCATTCAGTCCAAGCACATTCAAGCGATTCAACCATATTTAAAGAAATGTTTTGAAAACATGGAGGATTTGAGATTTGAGAATTCAGATCTTAGAATAACGAGGATGTATTCTGCCGAATATGAAGAAGTTGTGCTACGACCGCCGATTTATCCCGAAGGAAATGTGGAGGATTGGCTAGGACAAGTTGAGAATGCGATGCGCAATACCCTACGAGAGATCATTGGAGAGGCCCTCGAAATAATAGAAACGACACCGCGAAAGGAATGGGTATACATGTGGCCGGGACAAGTAGTTCTTTGTGGAGGTCAAGTACATTGGACTGCTCACGTGGAGGAAAGTATCACAAACAACACTCTGCTCGACTATTATAATTACATGTTGCTACACGTATGTATTGTACTAACATTACATCATGTTACATTATGTTATAAGATAAACAGTGCTTGCGTTTACAGTGAACCGCTAATATTTTCATCCAAATTGAATAAATATTTACTAGCGTTATATTTCGCTTTTACTTAAAAATCTCGAGAACATTAAAATGTACATTTAAAAATCGATTGTATTAAAAAGCGTATCTTTTTCTTATTTTTTCTTTCTTGCTTATATTTCTTTATACTTGCATTATTTTATTTAAAAGTCATTAAGTAAATGCATCTCTCAACAATCTCTCTATAATGACATTCTCTTATGCAATAAAAAATTCAACAGTTACTCAAAGTAAAAGGTCAACTCGATTCTTTGAAGCTTTATACTGTTCATGATATTAATGAGCATAATTTTAATGAGCGTTAAAACTTCTTTTCTTGAGAAAATAAAGAGATAGCTGCGTACACATGCGTACATTTACTATTCATTAAAGATAGTTTATTGTTTTTTCTCATTTTCTAGTAAGTAAAGAATAATTGGCTCATAACAGTGTACACTTGAGTAATATTTTATAGCTTGAAGAATTGCAAAAGTTAATACGCGATCCGCAAACTGAAGTACAAAGATTAATGCTGGAGGCCGTAATGATAATTGAAATTCACGCCAAGGATGTTTTGTATAAATTGATTCAAGAGAAATTAATCGATATCAATGAATTTGAATGGATCTCTCAATTACGATATTATTGGGTTAATAACAAGGATTTGAAGATTCGCGCGATAAATGCTGAATTTCCGTACGAGTAGGTTTATATGATAAATGTTACCAAAACTATTGAGAAAAGAGATACAACTGTTAATAAATATTAAAACTGATTTTGACAAAAGAAAGTTAAATATAATTAAAGATTTCAATAGAATGATAGTTTTTAAGAGAGATAATTTATAAGTTTAAATATATTAACTTTCTTACTGAATTTTATTTAGAAGTATTATAATAATATATTGAATTATTGCACTAAAACAAGTATATAGCTAACAAAGTTTGTAAATAGATTAAAACTTACGCGCTTGTCCGAAATTATTTATCTCTTCTATACTAGACAAGGAAATCTACTCTTTAACGACTACTCATTGTCTCTACGAATCTGATAACACTCTAATTACATTCCTAAATTCGATTTAAGATACAAATACCATTTTAGACTGTACCTCTTTAGTATTTATTTTGGAAGAAGTATTACTACAAGATCTTAGAAAGCTCTCATATTAATTTCCCAGAATATAGGATCTAAATAAAAAGTTCCTTCTTGAAGCCATATTACCAACTTTAAATATTATCCATATAAAATATGTATTTTCCATACAAAATATGTATTCTTAAACATTTTTCTCTTAGTTTAATATTATTTTTCTTTTTATAGTGTTTATCATATAAGAAAAAATGAGAACATTACTGAAGTTAAAATTTTCCTTGAGAAGTCCGATAACAGAGTTTAAATTTTTAAATTCTGATAAATATGATTACATGAAATAGCGACTATATTACAAAAAATGTAATTTTTTCAGAGTTTCAGTTTAACAGATTTTTTATTAATTATTTGATAATTATTTCCAACATTTACATAACTAAGACAAAGTTATTCTTTATCTTTTTTTTTCCTTCAAATGAAAAATATATCAAATTATCTTGTGAGCGGAGTTATGAACTGTCAAAGTTGCGTAGTGTGAATTTGTACCTATGTAAAGCAAAACATGTGCGCGAATAAAATGTTAATTTAATTTGAAGTTGATTTTCCAATTAATTAATATCTTAATATTACTTGCTTTGCTTGTTGACTCTTTATAATTTGATTTCAATGGAAATCTATTATTAATAAATTCTACATTATTGAAGTTATTATATTTTTTATGTTTTTTAATTATGTTTTTTTATGTTTTTGTAGATACGAATATTTAGGTAATAATGGAAGATTGGTGATTACACCTTTGACCGATCGCTGCTACCTCACTCTTATCAGTGCATTGCATTTGAAATTCGGTGGTGCATTAACTGGTCCGGCAGGCACCGGTAAAACGGAAACTACAAAGGATCTCGCAAAAGTATTCGCGATTCAATGCGTAGTTTTCAATTGTTCTGATCAACTGAACTTTCAATCTATGGGCAAATTTTTTAAAGGACTTGCCAGGTAATTTATAAGTATTATCATACATACATATTTATAACATATCATTAGCACTTTGTAACGTGAAAATTACGTTAACATGAATCAATTAATTTTAATAGCACTTAATTAAATCCAACATTTTGTAATGTTATATAGCACCGGTGCGTGGGTGTGTTTCGATAAATTCAATCGAATCAATGTCGAAGTTTTATCCGTTGTAGCGCAACAAATCATGACTATTCAAAAAGCACAGCAAACACGAACAAACAAGTAAGTAAATGAAATGTAAAATAGTTTAACACAATTTAGGAATTATATAATAGAACGAATTTAACAATGACTTCTTTCAGAAGAATATTAAATTGTCATATAATTTTAAAGAATTTCCTAAGTAGCATGTACTGGTTTATTATGTATACTATATATATATATAATTATTATATGTTTTTTAATGTATCTAATGTTTTATAATCATTTAGAAATATGCTACTTAAGTTGTCAGAATTTGAGCAATTTAAATGTTATTTAATTATAAATCGTTTGATATGAAAGATAAATAATTTATGTATATTAATTTTAAATTCTTCTTATAAAGGTTAATTAATTAAAATAATTAAAATAAATTAATTAAAATTCTTCTTATAAAGGTAAATTCTTACTTATTAAAATTATATTTTTCTTGTCTTTGTTCTGTCATATTTTATTATGAGTGTATGCATATATGTATATATATGTAGACATCAAAACATATTTAATTTAGCAAGTTGTCATATGCACGAAATAATTAATTTTCTATAAATTACAAATCGAATAATTTATAATATTGTATACAGAATAATAAAATTTAATAAGCCAAAAGATAACTAAATTTATATTATAATGTATTTATAATTCAAATCTTATTATTCCACTTCGATCCTGCCATCAACACAATTAATTAAATTTTTTTTTTTTCAATTTACAATTTATAATGATATTTATATTACTCTTGTATATATTAGATAATCCATTATATTAACATGTAAAATATTTATATGTTTCGTGGAAACATCTTATTATATCTATTTCTTCATATCTAGATTCATGGAATATTTCGTGAATGCAATTTTAACGAAACATTGGCATTCTAATAATAAATCTGAATACGGAGAGATAACCCGCGAAACCCATATATAATCTGCTTTACGAGAGATTTACCATCTTTCGCTTATAGGAAGCGGCATAACGGGCAAACAGGGAATGTCGAAATTATTTCAACCGCTCAATTTTCTAAACTCGGACTCGAGCATACTGTATTACGTATATGATACAGGATATTATACATCCCAATTTCGCCGCTATAATGTTGTCTCCTATGCGCAAAAGATAATAAATCTTTTATTAAATAGGAAGTATAGTTGTACAGAAAGTATCCGTGAAATAGCTTGAAAAATAATACGCATAATTTCTATGCAATAAAAATAATAATAATTAATATGTAATAATAGTTAATAAGTAATATTAATAATTAATTTTATAGATAATAATTATTAATTTAAAAAAAATATGGTTATTACACACACACGCGCGCGCGCGTTTATATATTTACTACTATATTCCACTACTATAATTCTATAATTTTAACTACTATAATTTCTTTAATTAAACAAATTAAAATGAGGCTCGAAAGATTCTATTAGTGAAAAATATATAAAGAAAGCCTATCAAAGTTGACATTAGCTGTTCGGATGCACAGAATCTCTTTATTCTTGTGTGAATGTATTAAAAACGAAATAATAAACTAATTTCAACTCTTTCTTTAATTAATTCCACAAAAGAACAATGTTTAAAAAA
>Ga0157363_1006002_pt1 | contig 11402 bp, 12 predicted proteins | sample AttsexASBM1_FD_111477 | JGI IMG/M metagenome (GOLD analysis project Ga0157363, IMG submission 111477) | Fungus gardens microbial communities from leaf cutter ant in Ribeirão Preto, State of São Paulo, Brazil - Atta sexdens ASBM1 | ecosystem: Host-associated > Fungi > Mycelium > Unclassified ...
CTGCGGCTTTTACGCGACCCTGATTGGTTCGTGACATTTAAGATTGTACTTAAACAGTCTTAAATATAAGAATCGATTATGAATTAACACAGACTTAAGAATAAACAGTTGCAAGCTGTTTTTTTGAACGTAATCAATACTAAAAGCATAGATACAACATGAATTAAAGATTTTTAGCTGTTCGTGCATTTCAAAACACATCTCAGAAGTTTGTCTTGTTTAGTTATAGGTATGTTCTTCTTAGCTGAAGTTCTTGAATGATTCATCTTTCTTCCTTTTCTTTCCATGTTGAAAAGAAAACATGAAAAGATGAACCATGCAAAAAGTTCAATTAAAAAGAAGAGGCTTTATATTAAAACAGCATAGAACAGATTGGATAAATAAGAATAGGGTAAATTTTCTTGAATGAAAAAGAAATGAGAGTAAAAATTTCAATACTTAACATGATGGATCATATTATTAGATAAAATTGAAATGCATTGGAGAAAAATGAATGAGGGAGATTTATACTTACATTCGTTTTTTTATCAATCAACGCTCAAGCGCCGTCTGCATGAGAATCCGACCTTAATCGTAATCGTCGATCTAACGGAATATGCCAATCAAATGCAAGAAATCATTAATGAGTATAAGTGTAGTATTAAATGTTCAGTGCAAAATAGTTCATTGTAATCTTCGCACTTAAATTTGAAATAAGTGTAACCGAAAAAATTGAAAATAAGCGGAAGATTTGAAAATTATTGTAAATATTATTTCACTCAAAATTAAAGTAATACATTCTAAATTAATAAAATGTAACTATGTAGAATAATATTTATATATGAATATAATAAAAGGAATTAATTCATCAAATAATTAAAATCTTCAATATTTTATTGACATAGATAAAATCATCAATCTCTTATTGTTCGATTTAGAAAAAAAAATTAAAATAAAGAATTTTTACAGTCAAAAATTTTGCTGATAATAAACAATTCTATCGGTTGAATTAATTTAATTTACTAAGTTAATCTAATTTTTTAAATAAAATCGTATGGAAAATATGTAGTTTTTAATAAAATCGGATAGTTTCATTAATGTGGAAACTCCATAATTTTTGACGAAAATGGAGAAAACATCTGAATTGATTTGAGTTAAATTTGATTAATTAAGTTCATTTGGACAAGTTATGTCGCGCATGCGAATCCTCAATATTTCGGAAACGTTCAGCCCGCCATTCTGTCGTCCCATTTACCCCCTCCTTCTCCTCGTGACTTGGTTCAACTTGGTTACCATTCCGAGTCCCAGCCAGTTCGTGTTTGTTGCCCGTGAAGGATGCCTTCTGCCAACCCCAAACTAGAAAAACAGGCCTCTACGGAGACCGTGGATCCGTTACGCCAAGCGATCGTCGTAATCGAGCACAAGATACGGAATCTCGAGAAGCGTAAGGTAAATGCAACGTCGCGGCCAAATCATAATTACAGACAAATGTCTATCTGTCAGTCGTGGCTTTCTCGCCGCGATCCGCCATGATCCTTCGACATGCCATGTGCTCGCGCCTCGATTTTTCAAGGGTACATGCAACGCGTTATGTCCACGTATCGCCGGATCGAGTATCAATCCGCAATCCTTTACAATGCGTGGTCTAATAAATAATATTTCGAGCTTCCGGACACGCCAATTTATCATCGCCAACCTTATATCATGGCGGTGTACAGTCTACGTGTACATGAAACTTTTCTTTATGCACGACGCGTTTTTTAACGCCTTTGGTGGGACGCGACGCTGGCACGTACCCGATAATAACGTCTGCCGACGATTTATTTACGTTAGAGTCTTGCTGCGCCATAGGGTGTTCCCGCGATCGACGTTCGGCGTTTCCCGGTTTCCAGTTTTAGTTTGTTCGCGGTAAATGTCGACGCTGCTTTGTCGTGCATTTCGTCATGCTTTCGCGGAATATTTCTAAACGTTTGATTTTTTAGTTTAAGAACAAGAGCATAAACTTTGAAATTGTCTAAACTTTTGTTATATCTTACATTATGTTCTAACTGATTTATAACCATGCTTGGTTTTGATGTAAACACAATGGAGCTTTTTTTATTCTTGCACTAAGTTGCACTAGAACTTTTTTCTTGCTTCAGCCAAATCAAATGTATATCTGTTTCACTTTAAGTTTTAAAAGTATACATTAATTACAGAATTTTTAAAGTATATATTAAAAAAGTGTATATTAATTATAGAAAACAGTATAAATATAATGCTTATTTTACAATTTATAATATAATGTTGAATGTAATTGTCTCTTTTTTCTTTCTATCCTTCTCTTTTTATTTTTCTCATTTTCTCTCAAAAGGAATCAAACAAATCTATAAAATGTATTCTTTAAATTTAGGGGAGGCTCGAATCGTATAGAGATTTGCAAAAAAATGGAAGAGAATTAAATTCAGACCAAAAAACAGCGGTGGCGAAATATGATGAGGTGCTTCAAACACTGGAAATTACACGGGACTTGTATAAGCAAATCGTTAATATTGCTAATGATGCGGTTAAACAGCAGAAGAAATTGGCACGGAAAGAGGCTGTTGAGCGTATGCAACAAGACATTGCAAAAGTATAATTCAAAATAAAGTTATTATATTAGTAATTATATATTGTTACATTGTATAAGTTATTATATATTTTTACATACAATTATTATACAATTATACAATTAAATTATTATACATTCTTACATATATTATATAAGATGTAATTTTAAGAAAATATGATCTCGGTTATAGGTAAAGGAAGTGCTACTTGCTCAGCATGTCCTAATAAGCATAAATACTGATTCTGTTAGAGACGATTTCTTTCATGGAAAGAACGGGGCTATAAAACTGACGGAAGAGGAATTCAAGTATCTAGACAATTTATATAATGAGATAGTGATAAAGAATCAGCGTGAAGAAGGCGATCTGACATTTATTCAGCAAGCACAAAAAGTGGCGGAGCATTATGTTGCGATTGTTGATGGAAAGCAACGTGAAGTTATTGGCACTACTTATAATAAATTGAAAGAGATAATTGCAAAAATTAATCAGTGCGGCTATTTCGATCAAGTTCATGAATGTTTGGAGACAACACCAATCGAAGAGGTATTGAATCAGAATATTTAATTTATAATCTGATTACACACACACATATATATATATATATATATATATATGTATGTATATATATATATATATATAAATCTGATCGATTTATATCTGTACAGATTACTGAAACTGTAGCAGAGACCAAGATTACTAATGCACAGACAGCTCAAGAACAGGTCAATGAAGAATACAGCAATGGCAATGACAGGCACATTCCACCGGAATCTATGATACCTATTCCAAATTTTCCAGTTCAAGTTACTACACTTCCCGTTGTTTCTGGTGCTGCTCCAGTTTCGGGACCCATACCGGTTGTACCACAACCAATACCTCATCCAGCTGCGCCAGTTGACACCCCGTATTATACAAATGCTACTACTTTTGTTCCTCAACCACAACAACAACAGCAGCAGCAAGCTCAGCAATCTCAACAACAATCTCCACCAGCGCCTCGTATCAATGACGTTATAGGCACGCCTAACTTCTTTTTTTTGCAAGAATCTGAACTTGATTCAGATGTTACGTCGCAAACACCCATCGTATCACACATTCCTCCTACAGTTAATGCGCCTATTCCTTCGCAAACCTTCACAAATCAGAACTTTGCAAATGCACCTGTGGGCGTACCTCAACAGGTCATATATCAACACCAACCGCCGCAAGATATGTCGCACATTCCTGGTTTCGCGAATCCTAATCCACCACCGCCAATTCCGATGCCACCTTCTCATCAGCAACCAAATATGCAATATAGCCCGCAACATCCCACTAGTTTCCAGCCTCAACAACCACAGCAACAAAATACCGCACAATTGCCTCAGCAAGGTCAAATGCAAAATTTCAACGAGCAGACGCATCAGCAAGAAGCTCAAACATCCACAGAGGTAACATTCTTGAATTAAAATTGATTTATTAAATTATATATGTTATTGATTTTCATTGTGACACGCGGATTCTTCCAGGAAAAGATTGAGAATGGTCAAAATGAAATTCCCGACCCATCATTGGAACAACAAAATGAATCGATCGATTGGTGTCAGATGACCGAGACCAATGATTGGAATCAGTCTGATCAACAGCAACAATCTGTCCAAGATTGCCAGCAAGCGTCACAACAGACATCTCAGCAGACTTGGGTACCTGATCAACGTGGTGGATACAGAGGAAGAGGTGGCAGAAGAGGAACTGCTAATAGCTATAATAGCAGAGGCAGGGGAAATTATCAACAAAATGGACGCACAGGACAAGGTAAAAGGATATTATTTTAAATTAAACAGATGAAATTATTTTTTATAATTTTCCATAAAATATTCTTCCAGTATTTTGAATAAATCTTTTAATTTCAAAAGGCTAAATCATGCAGCATTAATTTTTTTTCTAGGCACGTATTATCGTAATGATAGTAACTACCAAAACGGATATCAGCAGCGTGCCTGGGGCAACAACGAAGGAAATAACGGATATAATTCTGGCTTCAAGCGTGGCAGTGGCGGTGGATCAAGAGGTGCACGCAACGACCGCGTTAGTCGCGGACAATTCCGAGGACAAAGGGGAAGCAATCGTGGATACGCACCACGCGGCAAGCCTCATACGCAATAAGAAAGAAAAAAAGAACGCTATATCTAGCGTAAATGCACAGTAAAACACACTATAAGATGCTCTGCGATTATGATTCAACTGTCTATTTATGAAAAAGCTTAAGTCGAAACAATGCATTTGCAATGAGATGAAACTTCAATGTAGTGGATACCGTGCAGTATTGCATGCTTAAGAATATTATACACAATATAGTAACTGAGATATGAAAAAGATCGATTAAGTGGATTAAGTGGAACGTTAGCTTTTGTAGTACAGATTTAACTGTATTACATGTTTTTTATCTATTGCATATTCACACGTGTATCAAATAACACTGAGAAGATAAAGTTTATTGATTACATACAAAACATAACTTGCATCTGATGTGTGTCATACAAAGGTAAGTATGACTTATGACGAAAAATCTTGCGTTGGCATTTGCGGGTACTTGCGGCTTAGGACATTTCTTAAATATGACATTGAACAAATAAAAGTTTACATATGAATTTGGTGTTTGTAATTATGAAGAGAAGATTAATGTTGATAAAAAATATGCAGAGATAACATTGTGATATATGAAAGAAAATCAACCAAATTCAGAAGTGTGAACCTACCGTGCAAGTATTATTATATTATGACAGAAGGCAGGTTTCACAGGGCAACAACAGCTGATTAACAAAGATTAGAAAAATAATTTTATTATAAAAAATATAAAAAAAACAAGAACTCATACAAACATTTCATGTAAAGACTCAAGAACGTATTTAAAAATAATGTTAAGATGATTATAAGTGTATAATAGGCACGACCTTTGTCTTGCGTCATTTAAACAAGAATTTTAGATACCAGAAAAAAGAGGATATATTGAGCTATGCCTTCTATTACTAACGATATTCCTGACAATGAATTTGAAACATAAATTAAAATTTATCGAGAAATCAGTAATTTAGGAGCTGTAAATGAATCGCGATATATAAAATTTATAAAAAACGTATTTTTTTTCATGTAAAAATATATCGTGATAATGCTTTAAATTGTTATCGCTCCTTCTCCTGTTTTTTCTGGGTGATTCCAAAATTCTTCTCGATGATCGCGCTCACACAGCTACGGCTAAGCGAAAGAGATTGCGGTGCAATGCCTTCGTTTACGATGTAACGCATTACCTGATTTTTTTTCTATTACGAAAAGTAAAGAAACATATGATTATTTTTAAAACGGAAAAAACGATTAATGTGCGAGGCTTTAGCATATAAGCGAGTTTATTGTACAATTATTAAATAGACCCAGAAGACGTGAGAAGAGAGAAAGAAAAGAGAGAGAGAGAGAGAGAGAGAGAGAAAATATGTTTCTTATATTGCGCCGCCAATAAGCCACGCACCACACCGATGAAACGTACTGTTTATTGTATTTCGTTTGTACATTTGTGTTTAATCACTATCCACCCAATTCCCCTTATCTCGATTACGTTAAACTATCCTATCAATATACCTGTGTATCTTCCAAATAAAAATCTAATTCATCGCACTAATCTGTCTATTTATTTCGAAAATAATTGCGATTGATCTATTTCACTTTTAATAAAATTTAGGTGATATGTTATTAATGTTTTATGTTATTAATGTTTTTATAATTATTTATATTTTATAACTAAAATGTTTTTTTATATATAAATATTTTTGTAATTTTTTATAATTATTTTTATATTTATTGATATTGTTACGTTTACTCAATGTTTACTATTATGTTTACTGTTATTTGATGTTATTATTTACAATGTTGTCAGTATGATATAAATTAATATTATTTTTATAAAATTTATCATATTTCAAACGCAAGATTTTGAATTTAGAATCACTGTACATATTTAATTTATATGTGTTAGGTTCTATTCTATTGATGTGTCATATGTAAATTCTGCAGAAGAAAATACATATATGTTAAGTATTTATCTTAGTTATCGGATTCATCTCAAATGCATTTTGCTGTATTATATTAACAGATAATATGTGTATACTACTAGATCTACAGCTGGTCATACACACATGATGATTCGTATTGATTGTGTACACTTGTATAATGCACTGACTTGTGCATTTGGCACAAAGTTGCAGATAGTACACACAATGCATGCATAAAAATTTATATACGTAACGTTGTGATGATAAATGTTTGAAAAATATTGTGAACTACCCTAATAATTCTGATTAAAATATAGTTTCTATATAACGGCTGTATACAGCCTACAGTTAAACTTGGTTTGTGTAAGTTAACCTTAGTTTCAGTTTACTGCTAATTCATCTCATAATCTTTTTCTAAATAAGAATTTTCCAATTGATGTCGAAAATTTAAGTACAAAAATGCTACTACAAAGATTATATCGTATTACAAATTGCAACAGAATTCTTCGAAGAGCTGTTTTATATAAAAATATTCATCCAGTATGTAAGGTAAATAAAAAACAAAATATAACAGCAATAGTAACAGCAATAATAACTTAATTAAATATTAATAAATTAAAGATTATTTTTTCCAGTGGAAAAACAATATGCAAATTTTTAGAAAGTTAACAATAATGTCACCATTTACTGTAATGGGAATATGGGGATTTGTAAAAAGCAATAATGATGACAACACATTGCAACAAAATGCAACAAAAGAACTTCTTGCTAAAGCAGATACGCTTTTCGATCAGGGAAACTATAGAAATATATATGATCTTCTCTCAAACTATAAGGTAATTTTTTATAATTTATATTTTCGCATTTACATTTTCACTTCATTACACAATTATAATACATATGTTTCTATACAACGTATGTATAATTATAATATGTTTTTTATATTATATAGGATAGTAAGGATGTTGAAATCTTATGGCGTTTAAGTAGAGCCATTTATAAAATGTCTGAAATGGCCAGTGATGTTGAAGCACAAAAGTTAACTTATGAAGGATATGATTTGTTATGTAAAGCTCTTGATATTCAAGAAGATCACTACGCCTTGCATAAATGGATATCTATATTTCTTAATAAGAAAAGTATTTTGGAAGGTACAAAGGCACATATAAAGGAATCATATAATATTAAAAAACATATGTTGGTAAGATATTTGGTGTTGGTAAATCATTATTTTAATTATTTGCTGAATATTACTTTGCAATTTAAATAGTGAAATATTATATTTTATAAATAGCAATATTATAATATTTTATAAATAGCAAAAATGAAGATGATCTCATAAATCATTACTATGATCTTAAATTATTATTATTATTATTTATTCTAGAGAGCGTTAGAGTTAAACTCTAATGATGCAACGTTACTTTATATGCTTGGAAGCTGGTGCTACGAGATTTCAAATCTGACGTGGTATCAACGAAAAATAGCATCTATTGTATTTGGAGAACCACCAACTTCGACATTTGAAGAAGCGTTGATGTACCACGAGGCTGCTGAAAAAACTGATCCAAATTTCTACAGTCACAATTTACTAATGCTAGGAAAGACATATTTGAAATTGAATCGTAAAGAAGACGCGATAAAGTATTTTAAAAAAACTGCTGAATTTCTTGCAAAGAATGATGAAGATCAACAAGCGAAACAAGAAGCACAAAAAATATTAAATAGTATTTAAAAATAGTACCTATATGCGGAGATAAATATTAAACTGCATTTTGTAAGGGAGAATTATTTGGATATTTTTAACATTTTTATTGTTTAAAAATAAATTTATTACTAAATTTATTACTAGAATGATATGACTATGCCATGACTATAATTATATGTATATGTAATATGTTGATATATTTATTATATATATATATATATATATATATATATATATATATTACATATACATATTTATATAAATAGATGTTTACTTACATGTTTAATATATTTTTTACTTCTTTATTATTGTAACACAGGGACTACATAAGATATTTTATATACATTTATAAGAAGTTAGTAAATGGAATAATGATTACATCAATGATATTTGTTTTATGCGATAATTATAGTTATAAATTAAAAAAATTATTTGCGAAGGTATGAAAGTACATAGGATAATTTTTACCGTTTTAAAATTAATATTTTTCAAATTTAAATATAATATGTCAGCGATAATATAAATATTCAAGAAATAAGGTTTATCTTCGTCTTAATCAGAAAATAATTTACAATATTTAATTTAGCATTTCTATTTTTTTAGCTTTTTATATTTTGGGAGCATTAAAATTGTAAACATTTTTTAAGAAATTATTTAAAAAAAAGGAATAAAATTGTGTTACAAAATCGTTTTGATTTATTAAAACTATCGTTTGATTAATTAATCAATTAATATTAATTAATTAATTAATTTTGATTTAATAATTAAAAATTATTTTTCACGTAAGAATATTAGAAGATATAAAATACGTTTTTCCTTAAAATGGATAAATTTCATCTTTTAATTACACATTAATTTTTCATAATTTTAACAATTCGTTTTAGAACAAAAACTCAAGTAATCGTTCAAAATTATATTTAAAAAAAAGCAAAATTAATTTACATGTGAAATTTATTTATATATTATACAAACATTTTACATTTTATGCATATTTTAATAATTATATTCCATATATTTTTAAACATTCTCAAATGAATGTAATTACTAATTATCGTTTTAGGCGATACATAAAAAGTGAATTCATAAAACAATTCGCAATGTATACGATAATAGTCCATTCATCGAAATATAAGGAACGAAATATTCAGTGTAGATTAATTGTACAAAAAAATTAAAAGTTATCGTTATAGTTGTTATTGTCGGCGAGCGACGGTTGGCGCGCGGCGTCTCATTGTTTATATCGCGCGCCGCCCTACGCCATATTTACGAGGAAGGTCGCTGCGTCATCATTTTCGTCGCGCTCGAATTAACTCGAACCAACAGGCAGCCGAGCGAGCAGCTCTGCGCGTACTGCGTAGTATATACATGTATTACGTCGCAAAATGCGCCGCGGTAAGCATTATATGACACTAGAGATAAAAAAAATCACAAAGATACCTCGTTCTCTGTTAATTGTCGGATTATTCATCTACGCGATGGATTGACTCTCGCCATTCGCACGATCAGTGAACGCGAGTCAAATCGCCGGTCGTTCGTTTGCGCGATGGACGTTTCCCGCGTGAGAAATTTATTTTATCTCTAGAAGTATATTCGAGGAGAACAGGAATAGATTAGATTAACATTTGCCACTAGTTTTACTTGATGGGCGACATTATTTCTCGAAGGAGACTTGAATTCGATAAATGCGTTTTGTGCCGCGTATTCCGAATTATTCAATAATGAGAGTTTTTGCGCCGCCAACTAAAGCAACTAGTTCGCGCGTTTTTCATGACGGATCGTGTGATTTACATAACGGAATGACGGGATGTGTCAATCGTTTAACTGCGTTTTGTTGAATTTACGGGCTTGGAGTTATGTCGCAAGCGATTCGGGTGTATATTTTCGAACGGCTCGCTCGGTTGCTGATTCGACTCGCGTTGTATCCACCGCGGCGTCGGTGTGAAGTTGGCGACATTCGAATCTCTCGGCAAGTCGTTGGATTTGAACAACGCGACAACGCCATAATGCGTCAATCGTTTCGTCTCGTGAGTGTAATAAAGTATCGCGATTGTGATATTGTTACTATTAGTTCGGTCTCAGTTTCCGCGTTTTCGTGAGTGTTGCTTCGTGAGAATGCATGTGCAACGGGCAATCTTGGGACGAGGACGTCAGATTTATTGGCAGAGCGTCGCCAGCGTCGCATCGCGTCGAATTGATGGGTGAGTATTTTTTTCTATTATTTTTTTCTTTTACGATGAGATGATGGATTTATGAATATTAATTGGTTAGATGTAATTCGTGAATGAAAAATTAGTTAAATTTATAAATTAATATAATTACATAATTATAGTAAAATATAGAATAATTATATATAAAATTAATATATAATTATATTATTTATGTATAATTATAAATTAGTTAAATTAATTAAATATATTCTCTAAAACTTTCAAAATGAATTGTTACTCTGGAGAAAAAAATCTCACTTTTAAAAATTGAAAATTGAATCACTATGTTTCATGATTGGCTCAATTTTCTTTATTTAGAGAATTTCACTCCAAAAAATTTTGAGATGGAGTAACATATTTCATCTAATGCTTGGAAATAAATAAAATGACTATTGATGATTTTATTTTTAATATTTTATAGTTTTTAATAGATTAAAAAAATAATTCTAACCAATTAAATTTAAAAAATGGTTTCGATCAAGGATAAATTAATTCAATTTGCATTGCGTCAATATTACCAAAGGTTCTTTATCTTATTTTTAGATTTTCAAATATTTATTATTTTATAATTCTATATATAAAAAAATAGAAAGAATTTGTCGTTTAAAAGCAAAGAATATCGACAATACAGATAGTGAGAAATAAATGCTATAAGAAATCGAAATAATAAAACACGTAGATGCTACAGAATTTTATTTATTATATGGTAATTTCCGCATTATACGACTACGCATTGTAGCAAGAATTCTAATGATAAATAATTTATATTATTAGAGAAAAGTGCATATGTAGATATCGAGTAGGAATGCTGATATTATATATTTAGAACAATATCAGTGTATATTTTTGAAAATTTGAATACATTCTAAATGATATCGATATTATCTAGATCTCA
>Ga0157363_1006003_pt1 | contig 11401 bp, 8 predicted proteins | sample AttsexASBM1_FD_111477 | JGI IMG/M metagenome (GOLD analysis project Ga0157363, IMG submission 111477) | Fungus gardens microbial communities from leaf cutter ant in Ribeirão Preto, State of São Paulo, Brazil - Atta sexdens ASBM1 | ecosystem: Host-associated > Fungi > Mycelium > Unclassified ...
ACGTATAATTATTAAAAATCTAAATGTAAATTTATCATGAATAATCACTAATGCTAGTTTGTTATTTTTTGCGTTCAGATTTCCGCGGTACTTAAAATCGTTAAATCTTTCTTTTCCATCTCGTGTGCATTTTTTGCTAGACGTTCTTATTCTTTAACCAACGAAAAAGTACCGCGACTATAACGCGAAAAATGAGTTACTCTAAGTAAAAGGAAGTCGGACGCTACCGTTTTTCTCAATTAGGACTGCTTTTTTTCAATTAAAGCTTAAGATAGGGCATCTTAAAACTGGGTTTGTGGACATAAATATGTATGCGTTAACGCATTTTATTCATTCCGGATTCCATCGGGCGGTAATTATCTTAGATTTAATTATAAACCTCTATATTTTGATACAAAATGTAAAATTAACTCAGTCTAATTACGACAAACGATAATACAACAACGTTTTAAATTAAAATTATAATCTGTTTTACTGACGTTGCCGCGTTTTGTATTCTTGGACCGACTAATTTGTAATAAATACGTGCTCGTAGCAAGCGATCTGCTAGCAACGACTTACCAGATCGACGCCGATAACAAGATCTATCAAAAGTTTTCGATTATTGACACATGTAAATAGGCAGAACTCTACGAAACTTGCGTCTTCGTGAAGTAAGATTTCGCGAGACGGTACGCGTTACATCATCCACCGTTTCTGCGCATGACAGGTTGTGATAACATTTGCGAGTGTGTCGTATTGTCCGTGTTAATAAAATTGCAATCGCTGATTGATGGAAATTGATTGGAGCTTTTCAACAAAATATTTTGTCATACTTTATTGTTTGAAAAAATACACATTATATAAGTTGACGCGTGAATATCTCGAGATTTTTTTTTTAATTTGTATATTTTGCTGTTTTTAAATTTTTTAATATAAGTAATTTTAATAAAATTAAAGAAACTTAAATATAACATCATCTAAATGTATATATTTTTAAAATTTTTTATTTAACAATCGTAGTCATCTGTAATCGGTGTCTGATCGGTATCTTGATTGATAGTTGCTGACTGATGTGTTATCGAAATGTTTAAAACGGTTGTAAAAAATAAATATCATTTATTATAAAATTTTGACTGATATAAATAGTTAACAATGTATAAAGTACATAATTCATACTGCCCATGAGGATAAAGTTTTATTTAATCATATTATGCAATATTTTATCATTATATGTTTATGATAATGAAAATTTTATTGTAGCGTACACGATATAAAAAATTACTGAGCAGACAACGTGTTAATATTTATCTATAATATAATGTAAAAGTGAATTATAACACTGTTAATTTACTGCTCTGTAGAATAATCGTTCATGTAACGTGAAAATTTATGGAATAAGATTTTTTCCACTGTTTTAATTCATAAGCGTTTTTATTTTAAATATTTTTTTAGAATTCTTATTCAAAAAGTTACGGTCTTTCGATGGTCTCACAAGAGGGTATAAATTGCTGAAAATGTGACACACCAGAAATGGCGACCGTAGCCATTTGGTACGGACAGATAATCGCGGTTTCATCGTATACACATGTGGTACTAGTGCTTAAGGGTCAATCCAGAAGGAAATAAGATCTAGTTTGACTTCGTAACTGTTTCTCGACTTCATTTCTCAATGACACGTAATTCCAGCATTTCCGACATCTCGATTGAATTATAACCCATCAAATTCATTGGGCGCCGCGCCGTCCCGTATCCCCCGTCAATTTTTGATCGAAAAATGTCAAAACATGAAAGAATAAGTGTTTTATCATGGCAAAATAAAGGCACCCTCGTTCCTATAAATCAAACGAGATTTCCTTCCTGTTATCCGTATACCTGCATGTATTCCAGCAACTTCGGCTGCGCAAGGGAGATGAATTAACAACTTAAATAGAAAACTGATCAAAATGTGATCTCTAATACGCATTAATTTGTTTTCACGCAATATATATTTGTCATGAAAGTTGTATGTTATCCTAACCGAGTTAAGAGAGATACAGTTGATTTACGAAGACAAACTAGCCGAAGCTGGATCGTTTACGAAGTATCGATATCGAGCATCTACCAATGAGGAAATGGACGACTCTATCCCGCTGATAAATAACACAGCGGGGAGCGAAAGAAAAATCACAGAAAATGTGAACATTGTGTTGAGGCTGCCATCAGACTTGATGGGAAAGTAAAGCCTTCTGCGCAAAGCGAAATCCCGCTGAAATCTTTGTCTTTTACGCTCTGCACTTACGGATAAGTGTCCTTTAAACTAAACTGGATTGTGGAAAACAAAGCGAAATGTCTAAAGAAAGAACAAACTCAAATATTTAAAGTAATATATATGTCATCAATATTGAAAAAATTGACAGTTAGAAAATAAAATGTGGTTGTATACGGAAATGGAAGGAAAATCAAATCTATGTGATGTGATTTTATTTGAAGAAAGGGACTCTAAAAATTTTATAGATTTGCAGTTTGGAAGATATAAATGTGTCATTTTTGCGGCAACAACACGGCGTGTGTCTCGAATAATCTGTGAAGTATATTCTCATTGTACAACCTGTAGACGCTCATTGTTCCCCTTTAGTCACAAGCACGCGAGGCGTTCAAACGAAGATAAATTACTTCTTGACTCTTGGAGCTGCCTACAAAGCGTTGCCCGCCTAATCTTGAAAAACACTTAAAGCCCGGAGAAACGGATTATTCAAATCCGGCCGATGCTCCGGCTGGAAACACGCCGGATGGGAAACTCATTCAAGAGACGTCGCTACGAATGGACGACGGCGAATGGAGTAATACGAATAGAAGGAAAGGGAAGTCTCGAATGAAATCACACCAGCTAGAGTGCTCGATACCGTGCTTATTTAAATTCATCTTAAACCGCGATTGTTCTTTTATGATACGGAACGTTCCCTATAAACAGCTTTATACTAATTTCACTATTAATTTTTCTAGAAATACAAATCTATATTTAAAAGTAGATACAAATATTTCCTATTTGTCCGCAGAATTATTCATACAATCGACAATTCGGAATTTTTGCCTCGTAGATATTTACAGTTTTATGTGATTATAAAACGATTTTTAAAAAGTACGTTTTATGGGCGATATTTTTGTAAATTAAAAAATTTTTTTTGTAAACATTTTTAGTTAAGCATAATTTCGTATATGCGTGCATTTAATATTTCTTAAAGCGATAGTCAGTTTGAGCATCTGCCACAATTGTATACTTGATGGAACAGCAAAAATTTGCCGTTTTCGCGCTTATTTAATCATGACGATGGCCACGGCCTCATCTCGACGACGCTACATAAGCGACAGCGCGAATGAAATGCGGGTGACTAAATGCGGTTGAAAACTGCCAGACGTTGAATTCATTGTGACAGCCGGAGCTGACTAGCGGCGCCTCGGTTCAACCCCAGCAATTTCGCACGTACGAAACGAAATTGATGCGCTTTGAATCCTTCCGCGACTTTGCCGAGTACGAGAATCAAAAGGACTGTTAATTATCGGGAACCCCTCTTTTCCTCCCTGTACGCGCGGTCGCGCGGCAAACGAGTTCTCGCGACAAATAAATTTGCGACAACAGAAAAATTATCACTGCACTCTCGGCGTGGAACGATTGCGTCAGCGATGACGAATATCCCAAATTGAAAACCATTTCGGTTGTGTCGACATTATGAATTTATTTTGGAGAAATCAGCCTCATTTGGCTCAGGAATACTTAACAATAGGGTTTTCTTCATAAAAGAAATGAATAATAAATGTCATTATTTTCACGCTATTCGTTAAGTCTAATTTAACTGTATTCGTTAAGTCTAATTTAACTGTATCTTCTAAGCTGAAATAATTACATATTTAAATTTTAAAGGCCGTTGCTTTGAAATATTATAGTTGTTTTTCATTTAATATTTTTCTCTTTTGTTGCTTCTCGCTTTTCCATAATATCTTATTTACTTTATGACATTACCCAGCGATGTGATATTGTGATATCTCAATTGTATGTGAGGATGGTGTGCACATAAAGATATCACGATACAAGGAAGTGAAATAACTTTCCCGGTGTACATATTATGTCTGGCATATTGAAACGAATAAGAGATTCTATTCATATACAAAGAGACGCGTATAAAAATACACAAACTATATGAAATATATGATGTTCGCCGATGAAAATATATTTTATTTTCAAACCATTTTTAGGATAATCTTGTATTGATAGATATTTAATAAAACAACAAATTTTTATTAAATAATTTTTATTAATAAATAATAAAATTTTCTATGTATACATATAATATAACTACATACTTATTCAATGAATATTATGTATTACTACGGTAAAGTTGTTTAATTAATGTTAAATATTTTTAAAAAATTTTTTAAAAAACATTTTTTTTAATAAGACTGTTATTGCTGCGCCGAAAATTTGAGAGAATTTGAAAAAAGTTGCATGGGATGAAAAATCGATTTGAGCTCAGTCTCTATATATAAGTTTTTTGCGTATATATGTAGTTATTTAAATTTATTGAAGCACTCATGCGATATGGAGAATAACTGATATAATCAAATTAAGGTCAACCAACCGACAGGAAAGCATACTTTGCAGACTTTACTCTACTTTTATCAAATTTGCAATGCATGTATTTCCAAGTTTCCGTGTAAGCCCTTCGATCTATGAATTGTCAAATAAGATGATTTCATCCAAGTCGATACAGAGTGATTTGTGACTATTGCATGAAAGATATCATTCAAAATTGATGCTTTAAAAGCAAATCTGAAATGGGAATTTCTATTTCGTTACAAATATTTAGTCGTTTAAAATATCTCAATAAATTGTATTAAAATAAAACTTATATTTGAATTTTATTTTTATAAATGATGGATACAAAGTTCTTTCGCACTTTTAAAGGTATATTTGCGAAAAAACTTTTTCTTTGATTATTTATTTTTCGATTATGATTTATGAAACTATTTATATCTTAATATATTCTCTCGTATTTTAAAGCCTTAAATTTAAGAAACGTGATTTTAGTTACGAATCATGCTGTATATGTTGCGGGTACCTTGACAGTAGGTATCGAATTTGCATTTGAAAGCGACGACACCCTTTCGAACTATCGACCTTTGGAGGATAAAAAGAACGAGCTTGGGATGCCTCCTTTAGTATTTATTCGCCGTAAATACTTGGTTAGTGTGAGGGTTGCTGACTTTTATATTGATTCCCCTTCTTCTTGACCGTATCTTGTCGTGGCGCGTCTCTCACCATCCCGATGGAGATCTTCCGACGGATGCTCTTTCAGAAAGAGCCGATTCCGACGGTTTTTCGGAGACATAGGGAGCCAGAACTTTCAGATTTATCGTCCGATTTACGGAACGGTTCTCGAGCAGCCCTCATTGCCTCAGAAAAGTTCGGACCGCGCGATGTCGCTTCTCGTTTTCTCCTTTCGATTCTTAAGTCCACGCCTGCTGCTGCTGCTGCTGCTGCTTGCTGGGGAGTCATAGACTTAAAGTACGGATTGTAGTTTGACTTGACTTCGCGAGTAAAATATCCCTTCCTTCTCCTTTTTTCTCTTGCATTTCCTTCCGCGTCTCGTGTCGCGCGCGGGATAATGGAAAAGTTGGATAGTAAACTGGCGGGAAAACGGTCGAAGGAAATTTGATAACGGTTAATGGTGCTTGTTTTCGTTCGGCTCCATTAAAAGTGGTATGATGAAATTCCCGTTTTATTTCTAGGCTCCTTAGCGCGAATATACCGAACTATTTGGCTTAATTTCAAAAGCGTTGCTCGGCGCATTGAGACGAGCCATTTTGGAATCTCAAAGCACTTTAAACTTATTTCAAATATATATAACGCCGTGAAACCATATTTTACCGTTCAATACTATGAAGACTTTCAAACTTGACAAATTATTTATCTATTATTTTTTTTTACTAATTTATAACAATTTTTTTTATAATTAGGGTATTTTTTATGAAGACGTTGGAATGTTTTTAGTTATTTGTCGATAATGAAATATCAGAATTGATCTGGAAAATCGCATGAATCATATGAATTATGAGTTTAAAATAAAACTGCCTTATCAAAATTTTATATATGAGAGAACACATTCGTAGCAAGTTATTAAATGAATGTGAGAGCTACCGTCCATCCGCTCAACCATCCGCGAATTTTTGATCTATTTTCGAGCTCGCATATCGTATACTGTTGAGTAATCAATAACGTGACATGATATTAAAATAAATTTCTAAAAGTAACTTTTGACCATATTTGGAAATTATTTTATCATTATTGAATTTGCGAATGAAAATAAAACTGCATAATTACAATTATAATAAAATTACAAAAAATTATAATAAATCAATTATCAAATGATCAATTATCAATTATCAAAAGTTACTCTTTATCATATATCTTTTAGTTTTAGTTGACTCTACATTTTTAATTGACTCAAGATACTTTTTCCCTCTTTAATCTTTCCTTTTTATGACGTTCCTCGTGTAACGTCTCCTCCGACAATTTCGTCAAGTATTTATTACACGTCGTAAAGACGCTGCGCGACTGTTATGCTCGTGTTCGGAAGAGAGACAAATGTTCGTCACATATCACGAGGATTAGCTGTTAAGCTCGGAGAATGTACAGATAACGTTCTGAGGATCGATAGCCATACAAGGAAACTCGGCGGAACGTTGATCATCGCGTTATAACTCACGATGTGGTGATTGCGTTTCAGTCTACCGAGACATTACTGTGTCTCCTGATAGTAATTTCATCGAGCAATTTATACAACATATATATATTTGATCTATACAATTAAATGTATGTATATATTTTGGATATTTTTATTACTTTGAAATTGATTGAATTTTTCATAGAAATATTTTTATTATTTTATCACTTTAATTCTTAACATTGATTATCCATGTAATCAAACGTCATTAAAATTCGATTATTAAAATTCAAAAATTTGGCCCAAATTGTTACATTTACTTTAACCGGAATTCGTTATTTCGCATTGTACAGAGATTCCTGCAACGCAAAATTGCGTTCACAGAGATCCATGAATCTGAATTTCAAATTTGCCGATTTTCTAGCTAGTTGCTGCTCACTATCAGCAAAATACGCAGTCATGAGCCATACAAATGTGTCTGTAACAATTTCGAAATAAAGAGTCTCGATTCAAAATTTTGAAAAAAATCAAGTCATTGTTAAGTAACACCTCGATGCACATTTTTCAAATTAAAAAAAATTAAATACATTTGTTAATTAGCATAAAAATACGACAGAGATATGTAGGTAATTTTGTAACTCAACTGTCATGTAATATTTCTTTGTGTATATTTATATATTTCCTTGCGAGATTTATATAATTTTTTTGAAGAATATTAACAATCTGTAGAAATATTGAAGATATAGATATTTATTCTTATTACAATTGGGGAAAGAAGAGATGGATTTCATATTGGGTAATTATTATTATATTTTCTAAACGATTGGGAGTTTCAAGTACTTTCAGCGGTAATATTGTGATGGCAACGTCAGTGTCTTTGCTTCACGGTACTGATAGTAACTTAGTGAACATGCATCACCGATGGTTCTTATAATTAAAACGTCACTCTCTCTCTTCCTCCTGTCTATTTATTTTATCAGGCAGATCCTGATAAATGTCTCTGTTTTGCCGGAATCGAGGAGCGGACAGAATCTGCTATACCAACGCGCTTATCCCTCTTCCATTTCTATTCGTCCTCTCGCCTCCCTGTCGCGGATTGTCTTGTCCTCGGGGATGAAAGAAAATCTAATAACGTTAGCGGATTTTTTTTTGTTTTTCTCTTTGGATAGCTGTAATCCAGTTTTATAAAGTACCACGCGAATATCCATATTATATAGTGTGCAATATATATGGATATGTATACGTGACGCGTATTTTTGCGTATTGCCGAGATTCACGAAAGAAAGATAATGCAAGATGTAGCTTCAATTTTCTTTCTAGAAAACTGCTTGAAACATTATATCAAGTGGCACTAGATTCTTTTCTAACAGAATTATGAAATCTGATTCTGTCGGCGAATGTATTTTAATGTAATCACTGATACACTATCATAATTTAGAATTTTTTTTTAAATAATTGCAAATTCTCGAATAACTAAATCCGAAACTTGAAAACAATGCAGAAACCAGGATCAAACCAGGTGAAAATTTATTAATTATCGTAAATATCTATCGACTATCGAGTATCAAAGTAATTACACCTATTATCTCCCTATAATGTAGTTCGCCTCCTCGAGTTGGCGTTCGCAGTATCCTGTTAAAATTCTTCAGCTGCATGCATGCGCCACTCGTAGTATTTTGTGGTAACGGCCGCTTGTCGTATAACGTAGCCACGCTATCGTGGTATTACGGCGCTCTATTTCCTTCATTCCGGAATCCCGAATGCAAAGGATGGTCAAAGGGCTTCTATGCGACGCGAAGGGCGCGCTTGACGGTGTTACCGTGCTCGCACCGCACTGAAATCCGCCTATCCTGGTGAACAATGAAAACCATCAATCCGCTCCCGAAACGGAGAGGAGAATTTCGCCTCAGCTTGGGGTAAAGGTACAATCCCTGCGTCACTATACGACGAGGTCGCCCTGGCGCGAACATTCTGCAACTAATAGTTCGCTCGTGCATGTACAGTGCTTTCCACTGATAACGATGAAGTGGAGTATAATAATGGTGTGAGTCGAGAAATGATATCTTGGCTGTAAAATAAGTTGAGAAATTTAAAAGTAAGATTATAAATTTTATCGTATTAATATCGAGATCACGATTATACATTTTTATATCTATGTATTATTATCATAGAATTTATGCGTTTATATTATTTCAGTGGTATGTGATTATTATTTATCACGCTTCTCTCAGTTGCTAATAATTCTTTTAATCTCAGCAATCATTAAACATTTCAAATTTCCAATCCAATTCCAATCTATCATCTTTCTCAATATTTATATCAATATTATCAAAATCACAGATTTCAGATGTTTTGTTGAAAAGTTCGTATATACTAAGGTACACTTTTATTTACAAAAGCGTCTTGTCAAAAAGAAGATTTATATTTGAAATATAATCGAATATTCATCTTTTTCTTGAGCTGTTCTGAGATTTGCATTCAAGATAATACTTTCCGTGTATCATAACTTTTATGGTGCGCGTTCGCACAATATCTAGTAAAAGTAAAGTAAGTTCAGAATATTTTTTAAAAGCTTTTAGCAGAAAAATGTCTCCGTAGAGACGTTGAGTTTCACTCTAAAGCGTTTTCAAATTCCTTCTGCGCTTGACGCCCGTAGATTTCTTCACTGATCTCATATTTATTTTCTTTGTATAATTAATTGCATATCCGTATGACTCGAGTGGCTCGCCATGTATGTGAATGCAGTGACCTATTTTCCTCTACTATTCAGTGAATCTTGCCAAAGTAAAGGAGTGCCTCTGTCAGAAGAGTGTATGGCATGCTGCGAATTCTTGCCGTATTCCGTGTAAGATGACTACTGCCATTTCAACTGTCCCTCTTTAATTATTTAATATTTCGCTGAGATCTTGCTTTAAGCTCTAAATGTTATCCTCTACTCTACATTTGACATTCTGTGCAAGTTTGGCAGCATAAAGTTGTAACAGAAACTAAGAGCAAGCACACGGATCTACAAGGTGCGACTGAAATAGGGGAGTTTAACAACGGTCTCCTATTACACATGTCGATATTTGTTTCTTGTTGTACAGGGGGTTTCCGTTTCGTTACACTTTGATTGAACTTTTAAAGTAAAACGATATTTTAAAGCTTCGGCGGAGAATGAATGATCGCGCACTTTACAGCAAAAATACATTATTAAACTTTTTTTAATAAAAATTGTGAAATATTGTAACATACATGATACTTGATAGACATTTTTCAACTTTCAAAAGCTGAAATCTGCTGCTATATTTTTCTAAATTCTGTATGTCATGATGAAAATGTTATTACATTTGAATTGTTGTATTTAATCAATTAAATGATTTAAAATCATTTCTCGTTTTTATATAATAACTAGTTTATATTTACGTTATTTTATAAAGAAAACACCTTTTACATGGCACTGTATTTACATAACTATATTTACATAAAATATTCAATTTTGTTTTAAACAGAAATTTATATAATTTCAATTGTTTCCTTCTTTGTAAAACAGACCGTAAAGTTTTTGCTCTAAAGTTATTGCATTGGGAATAGACAAAAATGTACTAGCAATCTTCGGATATGAAACTCGAACAACGCATGTTCCAATATACGTACATAACCGACGATACCGTGTATGTATTCCCGATAGATAAGCAAGAGCAATTTTCCATTGCTACTTTACTATTCACGTAAGAACCGCCATTTTTCGTTAGTATATTGCGCGGGTAGAGCGTATATTTTCACGTCAGCTAAACTGTACACAAAAAAATGGTCACGCTATATTCTGTGTGAATCGTGCACTTATCTCTGTCGAGATTGGGGATTCATACTAGTCATCGTATATAAAAGGTATATCGAATACACCGACTGCAGAAAGAAAATAGTTATATTTAAAAAACGTTATTTCTTTTTTAAAGAAAAATTACGTAATTAAAGTAAAATTTGTTAGTGACAGACAATTAAAGCATTCTGTGATATTACAATTTAATCTATGCGTTAGCAAATAAAACTTTAAATATTATTTTATTAAATGTATTATTTTCATTTTTTCACGAGTTCTCTTTTCGCTTCTTACTTATAACTTAAACGGAACGCTCATCTTTCCATGACATCACGCCGTGAAACTGCTGAGGCCACAATCTTGAAACGCGAAAATATCTCAGGGATACCATAGATTCTCAGAGTATTCCCGATAGACTATGTGGATCCTCCGGAAGAGACCCGTTGCTGATACCTCGTAGAGGGAAAGATTCGGTGAATCGGTCGGGATACCCTTCGAGGAAGAGCTTGACGGTGCTTCTCTTAACCGAGCGATTATATTCCACGCGGGCGATAAAGCGATTAAGATGCTTCAATATACGCGCAGCTTAAGGAGCAACCAAGGCGAAGGGCGAAGAGAGAGGAGTCGCTCTAGGAAGTAGATTACCCTAGAGGGATAAAACGAAAGGAAATGCAAGGAAATGCAGTGAGACTCACTTCGTATAATACATGAGCTGCACCGATTATTTTGGATGTTATTAATGATGAGATATTTTACATTTTACTCGCGCACATATTCTTTGCACATATTCTTCACATTCTTTTCGTGTTTAATGTTATTTTTATGCATATCGCATGATTGCCAGAAAGATTGTCGCAACTTGAAAAGTAAAATTTATCTAAAGAAAATCCTAAAGATCCGAAGCAATAAGAAAAATAGA
>Ga0157363_1006004_pt1 | contig 11400 bp, 2 predicted proteins | sample AttsexASBM1_FD_111477 | JGI IMG/M metagenome (GOLD analysis project Ga0157363, IMG submission 111477) | Fungus gardens microbial communities from leaf cutter ant in Ribeirão Preto, State of São Paulo, Brazil - Atta sexdens ASBM1 | ecosystem: Host-associated > Fungi > Mycelium > Unclassified ...
ACATCGCTCATCAGATTGTCAGATTCGCTGTGTAGTCATTCAAAAGAAAACAAAAAAATTAAAGAATTATTAAAATCATGTGTCTGAATTTTTTATTATATCAACTTACATGTAAGTGTTTTCTCGCGACTCGATGTAAAGATCTTGGAATGTCGATAGTTATATCATATATAGGATGTTTCAATTGATTGCTAGGTTAAAACTTTTTGCAGTATCAATATTATTTTTATAGTTTAACAAAATTATTTTCAGATCTGAATCTAGCTAAATTTTTAAATCCGTATAACAAATCAAACTAACCAAGACTCCTTATAAATCAAAGGATACGGGCAGTAGAAGTGAAGCGCAGAAGACATTGCGCAAATTTTTAAACACTTCATAGCAAAATCATTTTTTCTGCGTATAATAAAAAATAATAATAGTCGTACGTTCTCTATTACCATCATACCTACGTCGTCAGATGGTATAAAGGACACGTTTAAATTTGATCAATTCGGCCGCGACAGTGGCGTTATAACGAGTCGTTCTATTAGTTCAGTTGTTATAGCAGCCGCACTTGTTGTGATGCGTCATATCGCGGCACGACCGCGGTGCAGATTCTGCGCGACACAGAATTCGAGGAGTATTGCAAACAATTTGCGCGGCGCGTGACGCTCGGTGGCGGTGGAACAACAAACTTTCGACAAATTAATGGCCCGATAGACGCAAAGCTATATCCCGGTAATCGATATTTATGGCTGCGTGCGCCGGCACAAATGAACAAAGCTGGCCGCGTATATCATCTGAGGGTTGGGAGTAATTAAGACAGCACGTAATGCATAACGGATAATTCGCGCGACGTTTGGACGGCTTCGCCATCTCTCGTCCCGGAATGAATGCCGCGTGTCCCTCTTCGATGGAAACTTTACGCTTGTGTGTTGATATACACCGCGTGATCCACAATTATCACACAGAACTTCTTGAACTGGACATGAGAAAACAAGAAAGGAAAACGGCAGTTCTATTATTTCTATTATCGTGATATCTTTTTAATTGATCGCTCGTTGCTTAAGTTATTATCACGGAACATTATCTCGGAAATCTACCATTAATCCTATGCTGACAGTGGATCTATTGAACCTACTCAATTATAAATTACTTTGTTAAAAGTAATTTAGTCAAACAATTTAATTATCTTTATGTTATATACCTCTACAAGTTGGGATTATTCTTATTAAAATATACACACTAAGAAAAAATTATTCATTTGATTAAATTAATTTAATTATGTCTTTATTTTTTACATAAACATATTTGACTTAAGTACATACATTTTCCAACAAAAGAAATAAAGACAACTAAATTAATTTAGTCAAATAAACTCTTTTTTTTCACCATTTTATTCTTTTTATACGAATTATATCATTTTGCTTCCTTGAAATTAACCCTTCGTCGGCCAACTTAGTTTTGAACGTACAATTAAAAAACAAGATAAAATACTATCCAATCTTCTATAATAATAAAAACTCATTGTTAAAGCTTTCGGAAGAATTTTTTTCAGATTTTTATAGTCTCTGCAACAATATAAAAATCTGTACTGAAACTAAAAAATTTAGATTGAAGGCGCAAAATTCTATGGCCAACGAAAGGTTAATTAGTGATACCTTTTAATTAACTTAATAAATTAAATTTGTCGTTAGCTCCGAAAAATTAAAGTAAAAAGGTCAAATACTCTGTTTCTCTTTTCTATAAATCTGAGACACCCTGTACGGTGTGGCATAACGAGGTTACGCGCAATACGGACTTGCGTAAATACAGCTTAGTCATGCAGGTAACACCAGAATCGTACCGATCTCTCGTAGGTGTTCGATCATATGCATACACAGCGCACACCTTTACTCTCCAGTGTGCCAATTGCGAAACTGTTAATACTGCATAATGCAAGATGTGGCGACGTACAATGTGTCGTGTACGTAATAGGTTTTTTCGGAAGTCTCGTCCAATCCTCTGTAGTAAGAAAATAACTCCCGCGTCCCTAGAGAGAATGATAATGAGACAGGAAAGAATTACGATACCGATAAAAATTTTAATTTACGATACAGTTATGGGAATTAATGTAAAAATGCGATAGGGGAATGCTCGAATTATATTATATTGTTCGACTCGCTGCCTTCGCATTTGCATTCATATATTCGGAATTTATTTAAAGTTCCTGAAAATTTGTTAAAAAATGGAGCCGAATAATTTTCAAACTACGAATGTTAAATTTCAAAATTAATCTCGGAAGGAACATGCAGCATATTAGTTTGACATCAGACCGCAGAAAGTTCAAGTGACTCGATACTTAGTAGTCTGCGTGTAACATGAACATCTCGCTAGTTTCGCTGGCAGAATATGAATTTCCAAGATGCGTTGCATCATTTTAAGACAACAGCTCGATATTCCAAGCGACACTTAGTGCAATATTAAGAGGATACTGGATTAGTCAATTGGAATAAGTAAAAGCGGTCGTGAGCATCGATCGGTTATCGTGGCAGCCTTTAGGCAAGAACAATTTCGATGTGAAGGCAATTTCTGCGACGTGTTACTCGGGCGAACTGCGAAAAAGTTGTAGAAATCATTATCTCGTGGCAGGCGATAAAGGAAGCGATCTACAAGAACGCGCAGATAGAACTTCGGATAACGGACGTTTACGTGACTTACAGCGATCTTACGAGCGTTATCCGCCAACCAGCGTGGAAAAGGAAGAAGAAGAGTTTAATATCTTTCGTATTTAGCTTAAAGCACAATACGAGGAGAGCTTGCGCGTTAACGCTTTGTATTTTTCTCGGTCGAGTTTGCGCTTTTGTGCGCCTTGTAAGAATGAAATTATATTATAAGTTATTTGCTTCACACTTATCTCATTATTGATTTCTCGCGATATCGATAATTCCAATTGCAATCATCGGAACTTCTTAAATATACATGAGAAAAAAATAATGTATTAACAGTATTAGCGAACAGCAGTCTAATTAAATATCTTTTTTATTTTTAATAAGTATTAACAAAACAATTAATATTTTAAAAGAAAATTAGTGTATGTGTTTCATTAATACAGTCACGAATTAATAAGATTTTCAATTAAATTGTTAATGTTGTTAATACATCATTTTTTTTCTTAGTAACATTATAATTATTATTTTTTCCGTGTAGACTTACATTTCAGCAATATTAATCGCGTGAAATTCTCTGTAAAAATTAGCCAGAAATTTATGAATGATTTTACGCTTGAAATTTCGTTCAGTTTGCGTAGAACGTATTCTACTTGTTAACGGAAACTGTTTCACGTTCAAAATTTGCCTGTCTCGCGTAGGAAGTGAAATTCAACACGTTGTCGAAGGAATGCCACGTGGTGTCGTGTTCCGAACGCAATCCTACTGTGATTTACTGTCGCACAGTTAAAACCGTGGCGAATGTTGAAACGTTTCCTGCATTGAGAGTTGCCGCACTAAATTGGCTGTAGAAAATCACGAGAAAGATGCAAAAAAAAAAAAATTTCAATAAGAATGACGGACTGTTTTTCAATGAAATCAGCACGGCATTCAAAACTCGACGTGTGTCCTTTCATAACTAACTATCATATCATAACAGATAGTTTTATTCCTTATACATAGTACATCACATAAGTAATTGCATTTCTAAATCCGATAATTAAGTAAATGTCAACGCGAATGAAACAAATACATTTCCCAAAGCGCTTAATAGATCCGTGAAATATGATGGAATTAAGTTCCTTTCCTCCATTTTGATTCTATTCGGCGCCGAGTGAATGTAACTATCGAGTTTTAATATACTGGAACCCTCTCTAAATTTATCTTCTCAGTGCCGCTCGGGAACTCACGAAAACGGCGTCAGCCTCCAGCGAGCGACCCGCAACCCCACAGTTTGGTTGCACTAAATCACGCGAAAAACCGACGGAGAGAGAGGGAGAGAGAGAGAGAGAGGGAGAGAGAGTGAGAGAGAGAGAGAGGAGGGGGGGAAGCGAAAACGTCTTTCGACATTGGTTAAGAGCTGCGCGAAAACCGCGACGTTCGGAGGAGAAAACCGACGTGTCGCAACGTCGTCGCCGACGTTGGTTGCGTTGCACCGGTGCTCACGGCGTGCACCAATTAAGTCTCGCAACACGAGAGGAAAGAAAAGACGCACTCTCAAACGACGTGGTATGAAGATGTCGTGACTTCGGCAATGTCGCAGTGCATTGCGCTAATAAGGAAGCGTGGCATTATGTATGCTCGGCGTACTGTTTTCCGGACAGATTTACGACTCGGCGAACAAAAGATTGGGACGAGGAAGACGTGATGCGCAAGATGAGAGTCTTCTGGAGGAGTAAGAAGAGGAGTACGTTTCAGGACGTAAACTCGTCCGCTACGCCGTTATTCTCGCGACGAGACAAAGCAAAGGAGAGTCGCGAGGGCGCCAAATGTCGAGACGCGACCGTCAACGTCTTCCCTGGTCGCGTCGTGCAATCGACGTAATCTATATACGTGTCTCTCCTCTAAAGTGAGAAAAGATGTTTCGTCACTTTGTGACTTTACACCTGAGCTTACGTTACGCAAGAACTGACGCGCAAAAAGATGCTTGAGCAGTCGAGAAATATTTCCTCCGTCTTTTAAATTTGTCTCTGCGTTGGAAAAAACACGTATACAAATCAGTTATATGCGCGCGGTTTTCGTGTCAGATGTTACGGTGACGATGAAAGATGTGTATTTTGCGGAAAAAAAGTTAAAAAGTGCATAAAATTGTTCAGATAAAAGTAAACAGTTTTTAACACGTTCTGCCAACATGACTCGTCATTACCTCTTTCAATATCTCGTCTTCCGTCTATTTACTTGTCTACGAATTTGAATATTATAGATTTTTGCAAGATTATTTTATCATAACGATCTTAAGTATTTTAAACACTTGATTGATATTTGAACTGTAATGGATGGAAGATTCTATCTAAACTTAATTTTCATTTTACATTATCGATAATCTCTGGCGAGGGAAAAGATAAATACATAAAATCATAAATACATAAAATAATTGAGATAAAAGTTTTAACACATTTTGTAAATATGATTTATCATTACTAGAGATGTAAAAAAACGGTATTTTTGATCAAATTACATAAAATTCGTGAAAAACTTTCATAAATTCATATTAAATATGTAGAAGAAGAAATAGAATTCATTTTTCTTATTATTTCGAAACTTTTTAATACTTTTGTCTTTATAATTTTACATCAAAGAAGAAATATGTGTGTATTAGCTGTTGCAATTCTTGATGAAATGATAATGGGTTAATAGATCCGTTTGCATTGCTTGCACTCTTTGCATTCAGCATCTGTGTCTTCTCTAATTTCACGCCCGAATCCATTTTTCTAATAATATTACTTTAAATGCAAAAATTTTGGAGGATTTCAACCAATGCCGCAGATCTAAATGACCTAAAAAAAAATATTCGAGTAAAAAGATTATCAAAGTAAAAGACCATTAATTTCCGAGTTTTTTACTCTAAAATTCTAGTATTTTTCCGTCGTTTACATCTTTAGTCATTACCTCTTTCTTCTCTCCCTCTCTCATTACGTCTTCCATCTATTTATAATTTGTCTAAGAATTTGCACATTATTGTAAATTCTATAAGATTACTTTATCGTGACGACCTTAATTATTTTAAATGCTTGCATAGACTGTAATGGATAGAAGATCTAAGATAAATCCAAACCAAGAAAAATCAAGGTCGAAACGTCTGCGACTTTGTATGTATTTACATGTAGTTGACACATATATACAATAATTCACGCAACAGTTAACTGCATTGACTCATACAGGCTTTTTTCTACTTTTTACTTAATAATCCTGATTTAATCGTCATTATTGATTGAAATAATTATAGTTTTTAATTGTTTATGAATATTAACAGTGAGAGAGAGAGAGAGAGAGAGAGAGAGAGAGAAATGACGTGATTACTTTGTGCTTCATTTACACGCGGATTTCCTTAACGAAAATCATACCTGCGCTGAAAATTTCGAGCGCACGCTCGCCGAGCAGCAAAGTTGCTCGAAATTCTCACAGTCATTTCTCGCACCGATGGAAACAACGCCATCGTGAAGGCTAGGGATCACGATGAATTTTCCGCTAGGAATATTATTCCCGCCTGCAGGCGGACCAGTGCAGTAATTCGATATTACGAGGAGCACAAACATGAAACGATGAATGATCGACAATACGAGAACTTTCGAACACTTATAAATATCTGGAATACTCATCTACGTCAGAGATATGCTGGAATGTATTTGAATAAGCGACAGAAAGTATAATAAGTACCAGGGAAAACAAATTAGCGTTATCGGCTGCGATCGGGATAACGAATTACACGGTTTGGGCGAGCGAGAAAGGGTGCGAGCCTTTTGCTCACGCTATCGTCGTCTAGAAAATTATCGCCAACGAATCTGTCACACAAAATGGCAATCGCGTTGCACAGTTTGCTCATTGCGTTAATTGCATTAAATCATTATTGGATATTTGAGCGGAAAGGCGAGGGGCGTGTAAACCGCAAGCCAAAAATATGTACACTAATTTGGTAATGCCTGGGTTATTAGATAATAATTCCCAACAGTAATATGCAGTAATACAAATTAACAGCAGCGATTATATAGTTTTCGAGCGATTTCTATGACACGGATAGTTTGCCGTATGAATATTATTTGATATTGATCTTCAAGCTATTTGTGAAACCGTAATAGATATTCGTGAATGTCCTATATGATGAGTATCTTGTAAAATATTAAAATAAGCGTCTGGTAATTCAATCACGTCGTCCTAGAATATATAATTTATTTTTAATCCGCGACTACGATATTATTTCGGTCAAGGATACATTAAATATGTACTTTTTTGATGAAAAGAATAAAAAAAAATTACAGATTTTTCTATATATTGTATTAAATATAATGCAAAAAGTTTGGTAGCGATTTAGAATCTGTATCAAAAATTATTTTAATAAGAAATAGACATGATATTAAAAAGTAATTAAGATAAAATAAGAAAATTTAAGTTATAAATTTATAAAATTATAAAAATAAATATTGACTTTATCAAATTATTTCATACGTATATAACTAGATTTTTTAGAAAGTACAAATTTCCAGTCACTTTTCGCAAAGACTGTACAACACCTGATATAGAAAAGTTGAAGATCCCACTGTTATATATTAAAGTTGAGAGCTTCTGCGGAACGTCTTTTACGCGACATCGTAAATTCTGTAAATCTCATTAACGCGCGACGGTTTTTGTCGGAACTGATACACTCGCGATAAATCGCAGCAAGTCTGGCAACAACGAGCGTAATCGCGAAGCGAGGAAAGTCGAGCGATCGTGCGATCTCGATCAACGATTACGCCGGTTTAAGCTCGTTTACGTACGCAGGGGGCGATAAGCGATTGCCCGGGCGGGCACGGCAATTTTTTCGCATTAATATGCCCGCTAATGAATGCACGCGATATACATTTTTTTTTTTTTTATCCAAGACGTCGTCTCGCATGCGGCACGCGACGGATTAATGTCGTTGCCTCGCATACGCGCGTCTGTGTGTGCTCCCGATTAATACTGTACTATACTCGTCGACGTTCCTGAATCCTTACGTTTCGGCGGTTTATACGATCCTCCATAAATCAGTTCACCACGGTATTTCAGACCGCAGCCGACATGGGGATCGTTAACGATTAGGATAAATCTCGCAAGTCGCCCCTAGATGGGTATTGCTGATACTTGCTATCTATTTACATGTATTATATAAAAACTTTAATATTTTAATGGAATTTCCCGCTTCTTCTTCTTTTTCTTCTTCTTTTCAGAATATTATGAGTCAGTGAAAATAAAGTTTAACATAAAAGTTTTAATTTTCTCCATCATAGAAGTACAAGGAAGACCAGGGCATAAAATAATTGGATTTTAAGTCGGGCTTCTTGCGCGGACTTCCCGTGTGTATTTCGGAGCGGGGGAGAAAAAATAACTTGTAACCAATATATTCTCCTCACATTATGACCTACATAATGTACTCATATAACGTGTTTATCAGAATTATGTTTTCTGTACGCGTGCAGTGTACCGTAAACGAATTTTTGATTGATTTTCATTTACTCTTGTATAAATATATGAAATTATTTTGTTATAATTAATATATCCTTTTCAGCCAAATACAATAATAAAATGAGTGACCAATTGTCGCGCTACGATCGTCACATCGAAATCAGTGCGTGATACACGATGCAGGATGCGTGTTGCAACATCCTGCAGTATTAATCGCGAAACGTGCCGATTAGTCTCTAACGCGAGGCCAAACAGCCGCGAAATGAGCACGAACGAACAAATGGCACTGCACGTAGTAAATACCTCGAGAGTTGGTATGTTATGTCGATATTATCAACACCTCCGGTAAAAATCATCGTTTCTTTACATTAGTGTTTTTCAAACACTCGTCTTAGAGATCCATGTCGCTTCTCAAACAAAAGATTACGAATACCATAATAAATGACGAGCTAAAAGTAACATTTAATAATCACCTAGGAGCAATTTTGTCATCTCATATCTGATTTTTTGTTCTGCTTGGGTTGATACTCTGAAAAGACCTTAACACGCAAACATAAACACGGCTTCATCTATTGAGTGACGTGTAATCACCACACAACACATGTGAAGTTTTATGAAAAATTGTGTTAATGAGAAGCTTTAAACAAAATCTGTATTAATTGTTTCAACGTTAAAGCCAACGGAGCACGAGAGATAACTTTTAGTACACACGATTAGGTCATTTATGTTCTGCGCATTTCTTTTCTTTGAAATATTAGGAGCACTTGATTAAATAATAATCTCTATTCTCTTCTTTTCTTTTAACACTAGAAATATCGAGCGATCCATTATGAACCGTTTTTTATTATTAACCGTTTTATCTTTTAGATTAATATTATATTTTTTTTGTAAAAGATAAGATTCTGAAATATTTAATTTTTATTTTTCAATAATTACGTCTTTTATATAGGTTTGAGAAAAAACTTTATTAATTGTAAGTGTATCTTTCAGATTGTTATATGTATTTTGATTATAGAAATTAAATACAAAAATTTAAGTAAAAATTTTATTTCTTATATTAGATTTTATCACATTTGCTCAAATTTCGTACTTTTCCAACTCTGCCTTTATACTTAATGAAATATGTGGTTTTTCATTATTTTTCTTTATTTTTCAAGTAATTTATTCGCTTTTAGTGAGACAGAAACTACTTCTAGTATTAATATACAACTTCATAAATATTTTTTAAAGATGTAAATAATCCAAAGATGTAAAAATGTATATATGTAAGAATCTTATAATAATTACAATAATTTTCGTAAAATGATGAACATAATTAAATCGGAACATGAATGATCCGCATGTAGCGAAGAAAAAGTTATCGTGCATACAAAGGATTTGTGTATCTTAATCGCATGGCATTGGATCGCTCAACAACGCTTTCCTTTATCTTGAGCTCCTTTAAAAAACCAGTATAGAAGCGATACAAAGAATCGAACAAGATCTCAAGGAAAAGAAGAAGAATATCAAAATTTTCGTTGCAGTTTTGTAGTCTCTCCCTGTACCATTCGCTTGTTATGTCTTGCCATAATGTGACCGTGCCTTTAGGTGTTTCCTCGCGTGGAAAATATATATAGGGAATTTCCTTCGTGCGACTATCGTCTTCTTGTAAGGTAAACTTTTCGCTTCGATAATGCCGCAGCATCCGTACGGTTTCTCGACACACGTCGCTTCTCTTGGCAGGCGACTCGCACATATTCTACTTCACTGAGGCGCGTGTCCTTAATGGATTTTAGTTATTTAGAAAACTCGATTTATAAAACCGGGTTTGTACACTGCCGCTTGTTTGTATGAACGACCGCAACGAGGAGCGGAAAATTGTACGTGACTAGTGCCGATTCGATCGCCTTCCGGCATAATGCACAAGATTCTTCGAAGGTGTTGCCTCCGCAGTATTAACGAATATCTTCTCTCGCTCGTTTCTCTTCTTCGCCATCTAAACTTCTTCCCGAAGCAATAAACGTGAAGAATTTCACCTACGGTGCATTAACCCTTAAACGCCTCACTGCGGGAACAACACATTGGTGTAGCATACACAATTCAATTGCTTCACAGGAAGAACGATTTTATTTGAAAAATCCAAAATTTTAGCCAGATATAAATCTGAAAGTAATTTTATTATATCATTCAAATTATGTAGAAAATTCATACATGAGTAACTCTGCAAAAAATGTTGATGTTTTAACAATCAACTTGAGGATTGTACACTAATAATTATTTTGATAGTTAAACAAAATTATTTTTAGATTTATATCCAGTTAAATTTTATAGATACTTCAGCAAAATCGTTCTTTCCATCCGTTATAACTTTCATAAAAATAAATCTATTGTAAAATTTGTTTTTTAATCGAAATGCTAGATATTCAGGAATAACAATTCAAATGTATCTTTATTAATAAAAAAAAGTTATGAATAAAAAAAAGCATTGGAGGAAAAGCCAGATATGCCAAAAAGGCGTTTAAGAGTTAAATGACGGAGGCATTAAATAAAATTATTTTTAATGTAAATGTGGTCGCGTAACATTTATAAATAACGTGGTTGCAAATTCATATTCTTCTTCCACAAATTTCATTGTTTGTGTTCATGATATGATGTTCGATATATAAATAAATGCTAATATAAATTACTGTTTATTTCGTCCTGGCAAAATGAATATAAAATAATTATAAGAACGTCAAGTATTCATGTAGCTGAAATATTCAAACGAGGATATTATGTGATGCTACATGATATGGAGTGATATGATAACATCGTATGAAATTAAAACTACATTGTATTACATGCATTATGCACGCTACGAAATATATGGAGCGAATCTATATATTTAATGGTAGAAAATAAAGAATTCTTAAAATACATAGCATAAAATTTATTTATACATTTCACGAATTCCAAACTGGTTGTAGTTAAATTTCATCTATTTCTCTCATCTTTGTTTTCAATTTGAAATGCAATCATATATTCGTACGCTCATTATTTTTTTTTCCGAAATTGACACGATCATTTTACAATAGATTTTTTAATGTTTAATATTGATTATCAATCGGTCTCGAGGTAATAAAAATATATACAGTTATTTCATTAGACCAATTAACGATTAAATATTTCTTTGATCAATCAAATTACTTTTCCATTAAAACGACATCCATTCGAAGAATTTAATTTAAAGCAATTATTATTTACCTATCAGAATAGAAATCGTTACATGTATTAGATCCTTTCCATTTTTTATAATAATTTGCCAAAAGGAGTATCTTTCAACTCTCAGTCG
>Ga0157363_1006006_pt1 | contig 11398 bp, 9 predicted proteins | sample AttsexASBM1_FD_111477 | JGI IMG/M metagenome (GOLD analysis project Ga0157363, IMG submission 111477) | Fungus gardens microbial communities from leaf cutter ant in Ribeirão Preto, State of São Paulo, Brazil - Atta sexdens ASBM1 | ecosystem: Host-associated > Fungi > Mycelium > Unclassified ...
ACGGTTTTTAATCTGAAAGAATAGAATGAGAGACGGTTAGCTTCACTGTTCTTGGTTAGATCTTTACAATAAGTTGGATCTGTTACAAGTCAGAAAATAAAATAAACTATCCGTGGAAACGTGAAATAGGAATGTTGTGTTTCTTCAAGGAAGAGTGAGTTTAGAAAGAGATACAGAGAGGATTTTGTAAGAGCTTCAGGGTCCTCGCAGGAAGTACGCCGGAATCTATGAATTCCTGATTTAAGTTTCGTCGTGCGTCGGTCGTATTCCCGTGACGCTTCCGAGTGAAATATGCACGCTCGACGATGGAAAAAGGTCGTTTGTCGCCAACTCCGTAGGAAGATCGATGCACAACGATATGCCGAAGATGTTTCGATACTTCCGATTCGCCTGTTTTTTCTGCCACTATAAAAGCAGTTGCTGGAAAGTGAATATCGGAACAGTATAAATCTATCTAAGAGAACATAATCTTTTTGGAATAACCGGTTATGCATTTTTATAGAATCTACAGAGGAGCCTTTACTTTCAACGATAGCTTCTTGTTGAATTTTAAGTCGATCTTTTCTTCGCCGTAGTTTAATCTTCAAACTATTGATAATCTTGGAAAGAAATTTTTGTAAAAAATAAACCTTATCTGAAATTATCTTAACATTATAGAAGATTAATTTCTTTCGATATTCAATTTATATTATATAGCTGTTATTCTTTGTATTTTTAACTTTTGTGATAAAATAGATTAGATAGTCTTTGAATTTTTAATTTCTGTATCTGCAGTTGAACGAATATACTATTAATTTCTTTCGATATTCAAGTTATATTATATAACTATTATTCTTTGTATTTTTAACTTTTATGATAAAATAGATTAGATAGTCTTTGTATTTTTCTGTACCTGCAATTGAACGAATATACGATTGCTTTCTCCGCACATCGAGAACGTATAACAAAAAGAAAGTAAAGAACTGAAAAAATGGATTAGTATATGTGCAATGCAATAGTTTGTTCATGCAAGCGTCATAGCACTCATCGTGTTCTTGCATCGCGCGCCGACACGCTTCGCTACTCTTCGACATTCAGACCGGCCCAGGCGATTCCGCATCCGTTCGTCCGCCGTTGCTTGTTATTCTCTCGTTAGCTCGGTTGCTCCGGATCGGAACTAGCCGGCCGTAGTGTTTCGAGTGCTGGGCGGAGTTCAGTGAACCGAATTCAATTATATAAATTCGTCCCAAAGCGACTGTCCTCGGGAGCGTGTATAACGGCGCGCGGTAAACTAGCCCGCGTCCGGCCGTTCGGTAGACGTCGATTACTTGCGATTAAAACAGTAGACCGACGATCGTGCATGACCGAGTTTTGTTATGGAACTTTCGTTCACTTCACGTTAATTGATCGTTGAGCTGACTGTGCTCCACTGTTAATTATCGGCCCGTTCGTCGACTCGCATCACCGAGCTTTTATCACTGAGGCACCTCAGCACGCGACTATAATGGGGATGTAAAATAAATATGTAAGCTTTATTATAGTTACGAAAATCTTAAATACGACTATATATTTGTTTGCTAAGCTTATTCAAATACAATTACATTAGCATATTTGTAAGTGATTGTAAAATTGACCAATAACCGATAGAATATAAGGAGAATATTCTATTATAATCGGTTGATTCTGACACCGAGAAAAAAATGTCGAAGTATTGCGAAGCAAATGCTTCTTCAATATTTATTAGTTATGAAAAAATTTGATTGATGACGAAATATACATTTTTGTGAAATATATCTTATTAATTATTAATAAAAAAAGATAAAATGACTTATTTGCTAGAAATAAAATTTTATTTCTATTCGTTATATTTAAATAAAGATTTATTTCAGTGAAATAAATATGTTTCTCGTAGATAAATTTTTCAGTCTTTTCTCAGTTTACAGCTACAATCATTTATAACTATGCTTTTACAATTGTAGAATGGACTTTACAGTGTTTTAATATATTGTAGCATCTGACTTGCAATTGATTTATCTATTCGTGATACATTATTAGTATCAAAAATCAATAAAATATGACGAATTTAGATATTAGAGCAAATATACATAGTACTAAAATAAATTTAAGCGCACAAAAGAAAAAAAACTGTAAAGGATATTAACTTCTTCAATACCAGTATTTTTGAAGTCTCAGAATAATAGTAACATTGGTTATTGAAACAGAAAAAAGTCTTTGATGTGTCTTTTAATATCATGCGATAGAGGAAAACACATATATACGCACACACATGTACGTATACCAGCCTCAGGGCAAAATAAATTTCTTCGTGTAGAAGTAACCGTTTCCACCAAAGCAAGGCAAAGGATTGCTCATTTACGACAGCCGCGACATTCTATTTGTCCTTGCGCACGTGGAGGAAAAATAATTGTTTGCCGATCGCCGGACTAAGTCCGTCCCTCGATCTTTCGCGCACCCTTACTTTTCGTTTACACCGCAAATAGCCGCGAGAGACCATGGACCTCGGGATCAGTGTGACCGTCGTGGGTTAATTGCGGTTCTTATGTACGAGGGTGGCACCGGAAGAAACAGGGCGGAACTGCAATGCGGGACGGGACTTTAATCTCGTCGTAATGGGGAAACGCAATTTTCCCGCAGTCCGCTTTGCCAATGAGATCCTTTCTCTCTTCCACTCCTAGCTCTCTTTCTCGGCTCGATCTCATCTTTTGCACACGCCCGCGTGTCAGTGCTTCGAAATCCCTTTGACTTTGAAAATCATTCGAAGTGCAAAACGGCTATAATGGCCGATTACCTCATCGCTTTTATCTATCGATCACAAGGATTACAAGTATAGGCACATTCTAATATCTGACATAATCCTCGACTATGTAAAACATATTCATGCCTTATTAATATAACTTCGAATAACGATTGGTCATGTCAAAAGAAATATCAAAATACTGTAATGTTATTTCTATTATCTCTAAAATATTTTTCAGCAATGAGATATAAATAGCTAGTCTTCGTAATTGATCAATATCTTTAATATGAGTCTTTTCGAACAATCTTGAGTGGCAATTTCGATTATATTCAACATTTGCATACTTTGTGAAATATAACCCCACTCTCCCGTTCGCAAGCCAATAGCTGACTCTCGATAAAGTTAAAAAATTCAATCCGTCCTCATTTACATTCTCTATCCCAACCGTTATTACTGAGTTATACCTTTCACATGTTAATGTCCTTCTAGACCTAGTAAGCGTAAGCCGTCTCCGATAGACAGGTACATGTCGTGCACCCTCGGGACACGGAGAGAGAATGGCAGCTGAGAGGAAGGGTAATGTCAGCGATCGAGAAGAAAATGGAAAATATCGATTGCCAACATAATGCGATGCACGCGCTTAGGCAGGTCGACTTATTCTCCTACTTTTTTTTTTTTCAACGACTACTAATGATGCGGATACGTCCGTATTGCGCATGTAAAAAAATCTCACGGATTGTCCGCAGCGTTTCGTAATACGATATTCCTGCATTATCGATGAAAATCGACTGTCGGATGGTGTATGTAAGCCAAGCACGCATTAATGTTATGCGGTCGGCGATGAGATCAAGCACGAATCGAACATATTGCTGGTTTCTTGCATGGGAATCAATGTTTGAGTCGCGCATCAATATGAATGAACGCTCTCCTGTTCGCGCGATTCGTGGATAATATTTTCTAGGAATTTTTTGCTGGTTTTAGAATTATATTTCTTCTTTAAATTGATAAATAATCTATATACAATTAACTTGATAAAAAAAAATGTCTTCTCTCTAAATCTTAATCAGTGAGAAATCAATAATTATACAGTGGTATATACTTGGCACTGGATAATCATTGAATTCAATTAAAAAAGAAACAGCATTTTATAATTAAAATACTAATATTTGCACGTTAATTTCATCTTCTTTATACACTAAAATATTTATACATTAAAATAAATATTGGTTAGATAGAAATAATAATGATTAGCTAGTTTAGAGATTTCCATATTTAATTTACTGATTATGACATTGACATTATTGACACATTACTGATATCAGTAATTATTCACTGATTCAAATTTAGAGAGTTTAAAGAAAAAAGAGATGGATTATGACGACTGTGTATATTTGCATTTCTGATAATGCATGACTAATTTCAATTTCAAAAGATCTAAGAATTCAAAGATTGATATGTATCTAAATATTTATTAAAATAGATATAAAAATTCAAGGATTGTCAAAACAAGTTTTCAAAATTCTAACTATATAGATATATATGATGTACAAACGAGAATTTAAAGAATTGAATATCTGAGGAAATCAATATTTTTCTATCTTCGAAGTTTCTTACTATTGGCGAAACAGTATACACCTGCGTACCCTTTGGGCGCATTTTTATCTTTTCGAAAAAATTTTACATCTCTCATATAACTATCTGAAAAGAAAGCACTTTCTTTTTAGGTAGCCTCTGGTCAAAAAAGCAGCTTAAAGTTTACCGCTTTTTCCTTTGTGGTATCGTCGACGTGTCTCAAACGATTCACTGGCTTCTGCTATAGTCTCTGTGCCACTATCTTTTTTCCCCTCTCCGTAGATCTCCAATCCTCTTTCTTCTTCGGTAGCATCCCCAAGTAAACGAAATTAAAACGCCGAGGTAAGTTTTCCCGGACTACGTGGACGCCGGAAGAGACCGCTATAGGAACCAAGAGGAAGTGCTGAGGGCTTTCTGTCCTTTTTTCGCGAAAGTGCCACGAATGCCTTGCGGCACAAGAGACTTGACCTTTGTGCCTGGCAACATTATTAAGTCCTTTGCCTCGCGTGAGAGAGCTCGGTGGAAGCACGCGGATGATACCGCGACTCGGCAGCCTCGAAATGGCATCCGAAACGAAATAACTTTGAAATTCTTCGTCATGAAAGCAAGCGGTACGTCGAGAAATTTTCACGAAAGTATTTGTATGATACTGAGATCGAGCCCATATCCTCCTTTCTACTTTTCTTATTCTTTTTGTCGCTACTTCTTTGATGCGGAAACATTTATTTTGGTTGTCGTTGCATCACGAGAGGCATGAATCGAGCATAAAAGAAAAACAATCAATTTTAAAGTTGAAATAAAAAATAAAAGTATGTAAAGAAATAATAATATATCTACATAGCGATGAAATCACGTGTTGCTTTTTTTTTAGTTTTTCGAAAGTATTTTAAAAAAGGAAGCATACATTAAGAAAATATGGCTACAATAAAATACACAAGGACTTTTAACGTAGTATTATGTACGCGATAAATGATCAAAGGCTCGGTTAAAGTCACTTCCATTAAAGCGTAATTAAATGAACAGACGGGATAATTTGTAAGTTCGTTATACAGTCCCCTCACTTTCATTTGCAGATGCGTAAATAATATTGTAATACGCTCGTCTCCGCGCCCTGATTATCCTTGTTTTAGTTTAACTTTTTTAGTGTCACGAGGTGTCACATTTTATTCAGTCCATTAAGAACTTGATACATTGCATATGTATGTGCATAAGAAAGCTTTGACAATTTTTTTGATCTTTTTATAATCGCGCTTTTTTCTTACCGTTTGCATTTCAAACGCATCTTACTACTCTTATACGTGTTTCTCATCTGCGAGAATTTTTATATTACTGTTTACTACTTTTTTTTTTTTTAATAAACGTATCTTCTATTTTTAAATAATTCTCAGGATTTAAATATCTTAAAAAAGAAAAATATAATGTCTAGTAATATCTAATTAGAAACTTATAATTATAAAGAAATATTAAAAATCATTTAAAATAAATTTACAATGAAATATCATTACTTCCATGCATTATAAATAAAGATATATCTAAATTATTAACTTTCTGTATAAGAAAACTTACGCATCTCTCTACTTACGACTACTTTAAGTTACGGATTCTTAGACTTATGATCGATTCGCTAAGAATTAGAAAAGATGAAGAGTAAGTTAAATTTACTTAGAGATTAAAATTAATCTACATTGATGTAAACCGGCATTAACTTATTTTTTCACATAATCTTATTATTATTTATATTCAAAATGATTAGTAATATAAATATTACTAGAAGAGAAAAAATAATAAACATTTAGGCCCATATTCGGAATATGTTTTTTTTTTATCAACAAAAGCTCGCTTTTATTTCTAAAATTCTATAGTATGCGTAAATTATAGCATGTTAGCGTGCTAACATTGTTGTAAGCGCATTCTGAATACGATATATAAGATCCGTATCTTACAGTATATGATTATTACATATATGACTTACGATCGAAGTCTCCCCCCTTGTAAATAGAAAGATACCTGTATTGTACTCTATAAATAAAATCGTGAATATATTTGTGAATTTGATATTAAAGTGGAATCACGTTTTTAATATATCAATATATTAAATATTTATATATTTTAATATTACACATTTAAAATTTTATTCTCTTTTTGGAAACGGACAATCGAAATTTCGAACTCATAAAATATTGACAAAGTAATTTATATAATAAGTAATATTATATAATATGTACTAATATTAATATTATATAATACGTATTAATATTATATAAAAATAAACTTAACATAAATGAATAAAGGAAATATCATATTCCGTCATAGTGAGTCTTTTGGTGTTTTAGCATGTGTAAATTTTTACAATTTTCAGTTTAAAAAATTGTGCGCTGATTATTTGTCAATCCTGAAACTTATTGTTAAATTAAAGCTAGAATATGCAATATCGCACATTAAAATGACAAGCAAGTTAATATTATTAATCCTAATAAGTATTTTTAAAGTATTGTAAATAATTTATTGTGAAAAATATCATCTCAGCTGCGATTCAAACCTAGAACTTCTGAATTCCGTGTGGGCATCTTATCAATTTGATTATCAAAACATAAATAAGTTTACCTTATATTAAATAGATTATATAAATAGAATACATTCTATTCTTGGTGGATTAAGCTCTTAAATCTCTTTCTTGATTCTGTTATAAATGACATTCTGCGAATGATATTTCATTTTCGTTTTTGTCAAATTTTTCAAGCCTGTTAATTAGCTATGAGATAGAGAGATCTGAGGAGCTCTCTATTCTGTCGTACGATAAAAACGCACAAATGAAATAGCATCCTGCAACTGTAATGATTCTAATCATTTACACTTATATATTTAATTTTTGTTATCGTTTCAGATACCAAATCATCTAGTATGGCTTTGCTTTTTCTACTTGACATTTCACTCTTCTCTCAATCTGTTGGGCGAGTTACTACACTTTGCAGATCGGAATTTTTACAGTGACTGGTGGAACGCCAACAATATCGATACATTCTGGAGAACTTGGAACGCGCCGGTGCATCGCTGGGCTGTGCGGTGAATAAACCGTTTTATTTATAGCAATACTTGATATCAGAAGTTTCTTTATTATGATTTTTTATAAAATTAATTGAAAATAGTTGTTCAATTGCGCTATTGTTATTACATTCAGCTTATTGAGAGATAAAAATGCAATTTTATTTGACTTTACATTAATAATAACAACTGTTTTTTAAATTTTTATAATTGATATAAACAAATATATTTTTCATTTAAAACATTATTAATTATATTATTAGTTGAAATATTGCCATTTTTAGAAATGATAACGTGATTATCATTATATTTTTAACATATTAATGACTGAATGAATTATTGCAGTAACTGGATTTATTATTAGAAAGCTCATTAATTGTAAGAAGAAACATTATAAAATGACAGCTTTGATCGAATTATATATGATAACTAACTGTGTTATTAAAAAGTCTATTAAGAAAAAATATGAAAACTGATAATATATAGATAGTCGTTTATTGAACGAAGTTGAATGTAATTAATGAATGTATGCGCATAAAATGCATGCAGCTAGATGTTTTTGATGCATAGAAACTTCTCTTCTTTTACATAGACTGAACGTTAGATCATATTATCGTTATTGGCGAAAAATGTAATTGAATCTTCTTAAAGAGGAGCATACTTATTAACGAAGTTTAACCTCGGTTAGATTGAACAGAGGAAAGTCGATCAAAGGTCCGACTTGTAGTGACGGCCTCATCTCTTTACTTCTTCAACCATTTTTATCTCTTTCTCTCTCTTCCTCTCTCTTTCTCTCTCTTTCTCTTATATACCACTCCCTTATGCTATTTACCCTTTGCCATCTCTCCGTTCCGTAATACTCAGCTTCTCGCGTACCTTCCACGCTATAGAAGGAAAAACTCTTCCGGCGCTTTACTTTGCACCTTTGACTGTAGAGATAACATGATTATATAATAATGCAATACGCGTCTCGCTAAGGTTATTTCACAGCTATGACCGTCATTTCAACATAACATTTGTGCATCGTCTCAATAATTCTGACACGCCTTACCTATTACATACAAACATCAAGTAGATAAGGAAAAATGTCGATCTCTAACACTTTGTGTACTCAATTTTCTTTGTGTAAAGTTGCAAAAATTTCATTAACCTAATAAGCTTCGACATTATAAGAATAGTACGAGTTTTTACGTACAAATTTTCGCATAGCTATATACATGTATGAAGATATTATGTGAGACATTACATGAGAGACAGTTTTTCGTTTTATAAGAATGAGCTTCCTTGCGAAAACCTTTTATTCCGCCTAAAATGTCTCCTTCAACCCATACATCTCGGCTGTCGCCGCCACATTAGATTATACATCCCCCGCTCAATACAATCAGCGAACTTCCGAAAGACTTTTCTAGCGGGCCTTCCATCTTCTACGGTTACCCATCGCACGTGCACCTAACAACTCGAGCCCATAGTGACGACCTCCTTTCAAGAACGCGCCGGTTCTTTGTACTTTGAAAGTAGCCCAAAAGAAAGTTTAAATCCTTGTAAAAGTGGCCGTACGAAGTTCTTATTATGTGACCGAGAGAAAAGGGAATCGTCGGAATTGCCACGTACAAACTGCGCAAGGTTTACCATGAATGTCGTGTAAAGAGTCAATCTACTGCTTTTCGTGAATATTAGAAATTTCGTGAATATTAGAATATTAGAAATTTCGTGACGGGATATTTTGAGATTCTTACAAGGACCCCACATTTTTCTTTGATATCTCATAGTATAAGCTCGAATAATATTTCTATTGTGAAGGAACTTAATTTGATCATGCTAAAGAGAATCGCGTTATTTAAGTTAGTTACCAACAGACATGACGTAATGTGGAATAGTAGCCACCACTGCATAACAAGAGCGGGATTGTCTTATAGCGTATCCTTATAAAACGCGACACGTACCATGAGAATGACTGGCCATGCTCCCTTTTTAAATGACATAAAAATGGAGAAAAATAGGGATTGCTAAAGAGACGCCATGCGAGTTTTCGCGACATGAATTTCAAGCCCAGGCACTGCTCGCGTTTCCTTTTTACCTCGGCGACGCACCTGCCCGCTTACGTCGTTCGCCCGTTTCTTTTTTCCGCCACGACTGAGATACGCAGTTGCATTTGCAAACTGCGACTGGCACGCAGCCATAGTATACGCGGCAATATGCAGGGTGGTCGAGGTAAAAATGGAAATGCTCCCCAGAGTGAGAGATACGACGACATACAAAGGTGTGTCGTTGTTGACGAGAATGTTGAGACCACTGCCGACGCCTTTTCAGATTTGTAATGGGAAAAGCCGATACGCATCGTGATGCACACTTAAGGCTGTTTATTCTTCGCGACGCTTATAATACCTACATAACTGGAGATATTCCCAAACGTCTTGCGCGAAGGAGACGTTCGCTTCGGTTGAAGGAAAAGAAAGCACGATGCAATGCGGAAGAAGGATCTGACGGCAACAAGAATTCTGAGGATGCGTGTATGGCCCGAAAATCCTTAGAACTGTCGTCGTATCACCTTTGAATGTTCTCTGCTTTCTACTGCTTTTTTCTCATATTTTTTTCCCGTTCTCTTTCAGTACGTTCTTCTGCATTTTTGCTCTCTTTCCGACGCATCTTCACTGATAGCCAAGCGGCTAACGACTCTTTCCTGAGTTGCCCCGATTCTACTTGTTCGGCCATACAAACGAAAACGATAATGGTAGAGTGTTGCCAAACCGAAATGTTGCGAAACTTTTCTGAATATTGCTTTAATTTTTCGGAGCGACTTCGCGCCGTCGTACTTTTTGTTTGCCTTATCGGCCTAACGACTTTTGCATTCTGTAACACAATCGTCTGAGAGCGCGGATACCATAGAAATGCGTATCCCTTTGTGATAATAGTATTATCGGTATAATAAACGAAACGTGCTCTAAATATATTTTTTCCGGGTTTGTTACGATTAGAATCAAGATCTTTAATCTTTGATTGAACCTTTTTAGATCGTTTTCTATTATTGAATGTGCAATTTTGCCAGAACTACGTGATCAATATAAAAGTATTAAAAGAACAGGAATAAAGAAAAGAATTCACATGATTCTAATATAAAAATACTTTTTGCATTTTATTTCTAAACAAAATCCACGAATGAAAATTAATTATATTCCAATATATTAAGATATTTTTGTCATTATTGAATTAACGATTAATGTAACTTGTGATGTTATTTCCAACTTTAGTTTATGATTATGTTTCAAGTTTGACAAATCGAAATGACGTGCAGTTTATAAAGAACTGAAAAATTTATTTGCAAATGAATATAAGCATATGAATATAAGCACCAAGATACTTTTTAACCGAAAATAAGATATATATTTTCTCTGTTAAATTTCAGTTCATTATCTGATTGTGGTATTTAAGCTTAATAATTTTATTAACTTTATTAACGTTTGGTTTAAGACTTAATTTCACTTAACTTGATGATAATGTAAATTGTGTTTTTTTAGCTATGATTAATTACTAAATTAATGAATTTTGTAATTTTAAAAGTTATTTACTACAAATTAGTGGTTAATTATAAATAGAAAAATGTTATTTAACATTACCATCAAGTTAACTGTAATCGCAAATTAACCAACAAATGAAAAACGGTTTTAATTGATTTACTCTTATCAGTCTAATTTCCACTTATAATTTGAATATATTGTATTTTATTGATGACTTATGTTACAGACATCTCTATATTCCGATAGTAGAAATGGGCTATGGTAAAACCACGGCGTCGTTGACTGTCTTCTTTATTAGCGCTTTCTTCCACGAATATCTCGTCAGTGTACCCTTAAGGACATTCAAGATATGGGCGTTTATGGGTATGATGGGGCAGGTAAGAACTCCTTGCTTTTGCTTTGCGCCTCTTATTGATTGTGCAAATATTGACTCTATTATACAAGAAATTCTTGTTGATTCCTCAAAGACTTTCTAGCTTTCTTTCGGCTTTAGACAATAATATTCTGGATTGCTGAAGGTTGCTGTTGGATC
>Ga0157363_1006007_pt1 | contig 11397 bp, 3 predicted proteins | sample AttsexASBM1_FD_111477 | JGI IMG/M metagenome (GOLD analysis project Ga0157363, IMG submission 111477) | Fungus gardens microbial communities from leaf cutter ant in Ribeirão Preto, State of São Paulo, Brazil - Atta sexdens ASBM1 | ecosystem: Host-associated > Fungi > Mycelium > Unclassified ...
TAGATGCAAACTAAAAGACCGAGGCAATAATGAAAGTGCGACAATCGATTTATGCGTCTCGCATTTCCATCACTATAATTAATTAGTTACAGCCGATTGGTAGCTTTCCAAGTGAGACTAAGGCTTCGGAGTTAATTTATGACTTCGCGCTTTGAATTCGTGTATTCGTTGGTGATTCTCAAGACAATCAATTAATTATTATTAAGCCCCTGACTAGTCGCTGCGGCCATTTTAGAATTGTAACATCATAAACGAATAACGTAAATACGTTGAAGTTTCTTGCATATCAAAATAAAGAGAATTTAAAATAAAATAATAAGTTCGCTTTAAAATGTAAAAATGAGTAATAAATAATCTATCAATCGTAAAAAGGCGCACGTGAAGTGAAAATGGATTAAAACCTGTTTTACGCTTATTTATTGATTTCTCAAGAAGAGGGGGATAAGAATAGCTTCTGCCCATTTTTAAAAATGTTTTAAGGCAATTTCATTACTCTGTTTTATCCAAATATTTATTTTTATTTACAAATGGCACGTAAGAAACATCAACATGTCATTTCTTACTTATGATTTCAACATGGCTATAGCGATTAGTCAGGACCCTTAAGCGAACTTATAATACAATAATCTTTTTATGCGATGAAAATAGCAAGACTGCTAAAGATTCGATAATTTGTAACATATGATATAACATATTATATACAATATTTGTAATATATGTTGATATTTCATATCAAATATATATTCAAAGGTGTATTATAAAACAACTTAGCACTATTTGCGCTTTTACATCTTGATAAATAATTTCATATGACGTATTGTAATTTTAAGCAACGGTTTTTTGTGGAACGAATACTAACAATACTGTATAATAAAAGGAACACGGAAACATATTTCGTATACATAGAAATCGATAAATTTTGAATGTTCGTTATTCACAATGTTATCTACGAACCGGATGTGGTATATTGGAAACTCGATTTTGATATGCAGTATTAATAAAGATACTCGATATCGGTCGTGCTTGTGAATGCGAAGGTGTGTACACCCGAATTAAATTTATTCACGGTAACGCGCCGATCGATAAACATACATATTTATATTAAGTGAGATTATTTAATAAAATGTGCGCCTAGTAATCAGTGCACTGCCATGGCAGAACCGCAATGCCGGATAAACTCCAATTTACAAACACATATGTATCCGTTGAAACATAAAATATGCATTAAATATTTTGACACAAGTTTTTTCGCATTCTCATATTTCAGCATCGCGACGTCAATACTCAGACACAATAATAATTATTAATCATAATTAATTGGCAGCATGTCCCATCTGATTAATAAACCGTGAATATTATATCTCAAAATTGTAATGAATAACTACGTTTAATTAAATGCGTGATGTTCCGCTAAATGGAAAACCCATCGATCCATAAGCAAGTGACAAATTATGATCTATGCGTAAAAATACTTAGTTCCTAAAACCGATAAAATAAGGAAGAAAAAATAATTACAATTTTCAAAAAAAAATTCTAATGACGAATAATTATATTTAGAAATATAAATAGCATTTTAATTCAAAATCTTTGACATAAAATTAAATTCTAAAAAAATTTAAATTTTTATTTATTTTATTTATTTCGTTGATAAAACAAATAAAATAAATGTTAAAATCACAATTAATGCAATATTATTATAAACTTTTTATAATTTTATACGAAATGAATCTCGCTTGATACGATTATAACAAAAAGCGATAATAAAAAGTAACATAAAAAGTTAAAAGTCAACAAAGCATTTTATTGATGTTTACGTTGAATAAAAATCAATAAAATGCTTTGTTGAGCTTATTTATTATTTTTGATCAAATTATATGCAATCTCAATTTATATAAAAATAACGGACAGAAATAGCGTTTTATTATCTGTATTGTCTCACAATATGAAGATTAGAGTAGCTTAAAAAGATTTATAAATATTAATCCATAAGAGAGCATTTTTGGTATTAGTAGATTAAAGATAATACACATTATTTTTCCTCAATTGTGTTTTTAATTAAAGATTATGCATGACTCCTCTATTCATTATCCATCGTTCAAAGATTATAATTATTTCGTTGATATTCCTAATTATAAACCATGTTTCATTATGGTGTTTACGGCGCTTACAGAGGAATATTTCCCGTTTTTTCTGTTTGCAACAAACGATGCGACGATTGTACGGACGATTCAATCAGAAGCTTTATTCTTACAAATCGTTATCGAGGTACAGAATCCCTCCACATTCAATTGGTAGCTGAATTCTCGTGGGTATCGACAATTTCTACATCACGTTTTCGACTACCGTCCAGATTCGTTCCCCTTTTCTATATTTTATGGTTTTCTGACCTTAGTAACGTCCACCACTGACTTAGCAGCGTCGCGACGCCGCGCCGTCTCTCGTAAAACCTTGAACTTCCTCGTCATCCAGAGACGATGAGAAAATCGCTCCAATCAGGATAAGAAACATGAAAAATTCCGCTCGGTTTGTCGCGTAGACAATAACAACGCGAATGACAATAATACAATATATATAACGGCTACATTTCCTTTATATTTCTGAAATTTGGAAAATTATCAAGCGAATACACGAAGTGAAAATATTGAGAAAGAATACTATTATTCTCTAAATAAAAGAAATTCTTTAATAAATTGAATATTATTGAGATATGCCCTGAACAAATTTTTATTAAAAATAAGATATTTATTTTCAGTCACAAAATTTCAACATTAAATTTATTATTATAGCAATAAAGTAAAAAAATAAAAAAAAACTTTCAATGTTCACTTGCATATAATTCTAAAAATTTTAAAACATTTTATAATAAACTTATTTGATTGTCAAAAATAATTAACAAAATTTTAATGGTACATTTTAAAGAGTTATTGACATCAATATCGAATTTGTAGATTGATGTTTCTCTATTGTTTGCGACATACAAATGACGATCGAATGAGTCTATTCTGGAATACTAGTAAAGAGACATGAGCAGACAGCGATCCATGTCACTGAATATTTCAAAACGCGTAACATGAACATATGCGTGCAGTAGTGCAAAAAATAAAAATCAAATGTTTCACGTACCTACGTTACACAATTTTATGTATCACTCACGCTGAATTTTATAAAAGTGCAATTTATTTAATAATACACACACACACACACACACACACACACACACATATATATATATATATATATATATATATATATATATATATATTTGTAGAACAATCCACAAATCCATTAATCGAATTAATTTTGCAGAAAAACTTAAATCTTGAAAAGTTGTAAAATATATTTTGTATTATAAATGTGCTATAATTTAGAAAGGGCTTATGCAAATTGATAACGTAAACATTAAGTATTCCAGATCATTACACTGTAATTTTTACAGATTACGCAAACGGAAAATTTGTATTTTATATTTAATGTACTTCGTTTATATATATAAAACATATTTTTTAAATAAAATTTTATATGCAATTTAATTTCCTCTATTTTTTATTTTCTTTCTTCTTATATACCGACTAAATTATTATAAATGTTTTAACTAAATTCTACTAGATTTGTATCTACAATAAAAAATACAATTTATTTTTCTATAATCTACATCAATAATTGCAATATTTTTAACGTGTTTGTATTATAAGCAAACTTTCCAATTCGATGGAATGCATGATATTGACAGTATAAGATGAGCTGTCATGTTATATTTTCATTTCTTGTTAGTATCGTTGTCAACGTAATATAAAATTGGCATCAGAGTGACACGTCGTTATGTTGCTTGTTATCCCTGACTTAAGTCTGTCGACCAATAGAAAAGCTTTCCGAAGGCTTTATTTTTATGCAAGCAAAAGCAACAAAAGCATGTAAATTGTTTTAAAATAATAAATAATTTCAATCTTACATAAAATTAATTTCATATTATATTAAACTTTAATATTCATACAAAGTAAATAACTTAATTAAAATTAATAAATTCTTTCTTAATAAACATTAAATTTTCGAAAATTTTAAAGAAATAAAGATTATCCAAAAAACTCAATACAATTCTCCTCTTTTTAAGAATTGAAAGAGCAATACTTCGAATAAGTGATTTTGTGAATAGTAGATATGTTTAGAAAGAAAAAGTAACTCCACGTGCGACAGTATCGACACAAGTCATACTTTCGTATTTCTTTCATTAATTACTCATTTCACCTTCATGGTTATAGTTTTTGTTCTAATTATTTAAATCATTTCTTACATTGATCAAATGTAACTTATCTATACATAATCGTCAAGAAATTTCGTTCTGAAAAAAAATGAAGTACCTCTCACGATTTAAGGAAAACGATTATCTTCAAAATATCTAGGTAACTAATGAAGACAATATAAAAGATAAATCATTTCCAAACTTCGCATCTTTTATTAATTCTTATAGTCTAATTAATTCTTATAGTCTAATCAATGATTACGTAATCGAATAGTACTAATAGAAATTACATTATAATTAGCTTTAAAATATAAATTTTTATACATGTATAAGATTAATTAAATTAATTATTAATACAGCTTCATAAATATAGACAAAAAAAACGCTCTTCTTCATTTTTCAAAACAAACATTAAGCATTTATAATACTAATAAAGCGTAAACAAATAAAGTTTAATTATTAACAGTTATGTTATGAAATTAAATTTTGCTTTCAAGTAGACACTTTGACAGTTTTGGTTGGAGTCTAGTGGAAAAATGAAGTGTTTGAAGGAGGAAAAAGTAAACTCTGAAAGCAACCTGAGGTAATCTCAAACCCAATAAAAGGTCCTTCTAAGTTGGCAGTAACACCTTTCAAGAAGTAAAATAAAAAAGAAGGATCGTGTTTCTCTCACACATTTTTCTGCTTCATCATCTTTTATTTTGTCTCAATAAAGGAAGCTCCATATTGTCATTGTATCAAAAACAATTATCTCGTACTTCCAGTTTCCGAGATAATGCTTGAGAAATCATAGTACTTCTCATCATAATTAAAAGTACACAAACTAATGAGAACAATTTGACTTTTAATAAATAATATTTCATAAAGTGTCGTCAATTTGGAGACAATTATTAATACTTAAAATAAATATTTATTAAAAATAAATTATTCTCTTGAAATAAATCTGTCTCGTCTAAGTCATACTACAAGATAAAAAGACTCTTTGATTGTTCTCCAGATATTATAATTGTAGATAAAATTCGTTTGCATTTACGACGTTATTTCCGTTGCACGACGATAAATATTCACTCCTATTATGCAACCTACGCTGCATATATCTCTCCGTTTTACCTACATACATACATGCATATATTCCTCAGCTTTAACACATTTTTATTCGAACGACAATTTTTTTTGCATTCTAGACAGCCATCGTAAAAAAAAAACAATTCTGTTGGAAATTGCATTAATAGAAAAAGGACAATAATTTTCTTTATTTCGCTAAAATTCAATTTAATTTCTTTTTATTTCATTTTCATCCCGCGAAAAGTTTTGTACTTAAAAACCGAGATCGGCCGCGAGATTTTAAAGCGCGCGATCAGTCTTCGTGGGAACGAAAGGAGTGCATTCTTCTTTGCCGGCTTAAGGATAAAAGAATCTCAACTCCCGACTATGTAATCGTCAGCAGAGATAGCGAAATTCGTAGACCGTGAACGCATTTAAGAGTCCACCTTCTTTCCTATACTATCTCCGTTATAAATCTACCAAACGCGACCAAGTGTTTTCTGGATTATTTCGCTTATTTTTTGCATTCGTAGTGCTTTTTCCAGCGTTTGCGTACGATTGCAGGAAGCTTTTAATGACAGACCAATTATGCATGTGTGTGTTTTAAAATCTCTAATTGTAAAAACAAACAAAAATTATTACATTAGAATTAGATATTTTGTACTGGTCAGTATCATGCATCATCTTAATAATAATTTACAATTTACAAATTATAAAACATGTTTTGATTTTATATCGATAAAGTATTGTGATTTAAAATAAATATCTAGAAAAATATAAAATATGCTACGATTTCAATAATCGAGAGAAAAAAATGTTTTTTTCATATAATCGTCAAAAACAGTAAAATTAAAAGTACCACGAAATATTTTAATCCATTAAGTCTCATTCGAGTATCTGAACAGATAATCAAAATCATTTAGAGTTATATTAAAATTAAAGTCAAAATTAATTAGATTAAATTTATATTTTTTAAATTAAAAGATATAAATAAAAGACAAGCTTTAGTCCTCACTATTTTGGTCTATCTGTATTAAATGACAAGTCTCATTTTTTAATCTCACATATTCCTCTTATTATTTTTAAATTAGATTGTATTTTGCTTCTACGTCCTCTCAAATGTTCATTACATTATCAAAATACGTGTATGTAAATGTACGTGGTTCATAATATGTAATGTATATGTATATGACATACGTGCCCATATTGAGCTCGGATCCATGCATTCGCTAAATGACTATGAGGATCAGTCATTCCATTCCCTGCGGGAATTAAATTTATATCCTCGCTATTAGCTCTTCCCTTCTATTGGTCAGAGGTCATGTTTCAAAGAAAAGATTAATGAAATCAATAGTTACAACAACGAGATTCAACGATATTATCGATAGAAAGAGTAAACATACATCATCCGCATTTCCATTGTATTTCGATTCATATAATACAAATTTGCATCAGCCACAAACGCTAAATAAAATGAGCAAATAGCGAATAAATACTTCAAATTATTATATCATATGATCTAAATTGTTTGGAAAATAATCCTATTTCAGTTTGATAGAATAATTGAGTCAAGTCAAGAAAATAGAAAATAAATATTAATAATTAATTAATAGAAGCATTTTATCATAAACAATATGTGTAGAATTTCTTGTTTGCATACTCTCTCTCTCTCTCTTTCTCTCTCTCTCTCATTTTCTTTTTATTTGTAATTTTTATATTCTTAGAGGCTTGTCCTAAAATATTAAAGTAAATATGTTTTTTTTCCATGTATCTATCTATCTATCTCTTTCTCTCATATCATAAAATTATTGTCCCAATTTCTCCCTAAAATCAAAACCGGTAAAATAAATACATCTAAATAATGCGGAAGAATCCAATACGCATCTATTGAATAAAAAAAGAATAAAGTTATTCACTATGTAAAGTTCGCGATTTTCAGAAAGCTCTAGTGGGAAGATAAAATTTTGCATACAAATAGAAGTCTTTGAGAAGTAGCTACATTCCGAGTGGATTTATAACGGCCTAATAACAGAGAAAGTGGACACTCAAAAAGACTTCAAGAAGATTGTTTTCATTGAATGTGTGTTTGTTCCTCAACACGAAAGACGTCGACGAAAGAGTTATGTATTTTCATACTAAATATTTGCTGAAAGTGAAATTTCGATGTTATTCAAAAAAATTTAAGATATTTTGAAATAATAGTTTAATCGATATTCGGTTGGCGTAAAATTAGTGCAGAGCGAATAAAGAAGCCGAACATGTAATATACTCCTATATAAATTCGATTATTCCTTATATTTCTAATATCGATTTATTAAAAATTAATTCTTCTCATTCTTCAGAATGACTCGTAAATTAAAGATACGAAGATAAAAAATATAAAAGAAAGATAATCATCGACAATGAGTCATAACATAATGTTATGTTTTAAAAGCATAGCATATTTATCGTTCGATATCGCAGTCATTTTGCCTTATTTTGCGCGTTTTCATCGGAAGCAAGAACGCTATTCGTTCAAACAGTTATCGTTGTTAGAGATAGGTTTCATAATTTATATTTTATCTCCGTTATCCGACGTATGCTCTTTCCGTACGGCATGAACTCTCGTCGATTCATAAAATTGTTTTATCGTACCCATGGGCAGTATGTGGAACGGTAAGTACTGTGTGTGCACATAAATAAATACATAGTACAGAATATATAGATGAAGGAGAACATTATCTCACTTCAATGTATCGACAAGTATCTGGTAGAAATGCACAATAATGTTACGTATTACGCCGCTGCATAAAATCGTACACTCGATTAAGCTTATGCATGACAACTGTATCTAAACAAATAATCCGCGAAAACAGCTTGTAAAATGGAATACTAACAACCAATAGTTTTACAATATTTTCACTCGGAATCGATTGCTCGTCCGATCGAGCATTACAAATGCATTGCATCGTGAATGGCATAATAGAATGAGTTAACAGTATTCGTCGTACACTCCGATAATTTCAGTAATTACATGAATTTATAATCTATATCGAAACGTAACTGAAATAAAATAATACGATGTAAGTGTACTCTAAGAAAAATACACGTCGCAGCACGCGAGATAAATTGTGAAAAGAGTGAGAAGAAATGTAGAAACAAATGGAGTTAACTTAAGTCGTGAATATCCGTCGAATGAAGTTTAGAACAACGAGAATTTTATGAAAAAGAATATTCGAAGAATTTTCGTGATGTAACCGTAAAAAAAGGTTTCTTTCTTGCGCAGTTGGCGAAAGAGATTTTATTATCAACAGCGAATTTCAGAAAGATACCGCGCGATATCTATGCATTGATTGAAGGATTTATAGATCGATAAATCCTTCCGGCGACACGGATAAAATGTAAGATGCATAAGTTGTGTAGAGAGAAAATGGAACGCAATCGGAGGTAGAGAAATTGGAAACCTAAATAATCGCAGAAGGAAATCATAAATCATTTCTCAGACATTATAAAGCTATTGCGTCGCGCAAGAGGTGCGAGGGAAAAATGTTTACTTATCTATCTCAATCACGAGTATTTTACAAAGTGTTGCGAAATTATATTAACTTTATCACGACTTGTTATTAAATGATAATCGAGTACTTCATCGTTATTACAATGTCTGAAATATGTGAAATATGTAGAATATATCTTCAAAAAGTATTTTAAGATATAATACTTCTTTCCTTTATATCGTATAGTTTCCGAAACTATCAGAAATATATATTAACACTAAAACCGCCAATTGTGTTAATTTAATAACTTCCTATCCTTTTTTTTTATTAATATATACAAAATTATTTTGACATTATTTGTATCGTTACATTACTTGTTTTTATTTATATATTTTTAATATTCTGAATATCTAATACAAAAATTAAAATATATCTAATACAAATTAAAATGATTAGCAGAGCATCTAAAATGGAATTATCAGCGGTTCTAATGTTAATATACAGTTGTAAACAGGTATAATCTTCAACAAGTGATTATAATAATCATTTAACGGATGAAACCAACGCATCACATTAAATAATTACATTGTTTAATTAATGAACGCGTCCGCATATCTTTCGTTTATACATATCTTCCATTGAATTTCGAAATTTCCCCGATTCGACATTGCCCCGATTGGAATTCAATAAATTGCCATGTAGTATGGAACATGCGTGCAGTAATACATTCTAAAATTTCATGAAATTAATGGAATTGCAGTTGACCACTTAATACATTTACGTAATTATGGAACTTTCACGAGAAATAATTACATCTTTTATTTATAGAGTATATATATATATATATATATATATATATATAAAATTGATTTTGATTTCTTTACTGACTCTTTGCATTTATTCTAAATTTAAAAATCTAAATGGCAACTGCAAATTATTCAATGTATATATGTAGATACGTAGTGTGCCAACAGTTGACAGAGCTTTCACAGCTTGTGGATTCGTTCCAAAAGTAAATGCAGAAGTAAAGTTATAGCGTTGTCTTCTCTGCACGAACTTGTTTGGGCCACGCTTGTATGTTACGAGCAACACAATCAAGATAAATGACACATACGAATTGTTTGAGATTTAAAACTGCTAAAGTTTTCGTCGCTCTTGAGTGAATTCCTGATCGACGGAACAGAGCACGACGTTATGTCGGACCGTCATCAGTGTCTTACTGAGGTGCTGAATAATCAACTGAAATCACAAAGAAATCTTCTCTCTTTTTCAAACACAAAGGAGAAGAAAGAAAGCCTACACCGCTATATTCGGCTAGAAAGAGAAAGAGGAGAGGAGAGAGTATCTCTCCTCTGTTCTTGGATGACGGCGGAAATGAAAGAGCCGTAAAGAGAACCGTAAAAAGAATAGCCATGTAAAAAGTGGCTCTGACGATATATAGTCGCCCTCGCAACCCTCACGTCTTTTCTCAGCTCGTCGTTAGAGCGGAAGTTATTTACTCGGCTTGGCGTAGGTTTCGCTTGCGGTGAAGCTATGAGCTCCATGGCTCCGATTAATTAGCAGCAAAAGTTTAATCGTTTCTCTTGATAGGAACCGATTTGGCTGTACTGCCAATCGATCGACTCGCCGCCGAAGGGCCTTGCTTTGAATTTCCACATGGCATACGCCAATCGAACAAAGTTAAACGGACGATAGAAACTAGGAATTTTTTTCACTGCACACAGAATATTTTAAAGGAATGTAATTACGAACTTTCATGTGTTAATGTGGATGGTAGCTGGCGCAGATGGTGCGCGCTTTTCTTACGAGTCATTTATTATATTCCGCTAATTGAACATAAATATTTTATGAAACCACAGATTTGTGTGATCGAAACACGGAATAAAATTGAAAATGAGCGATTATTACACTTCGGAAATATATTTAAATGAAATATCGGCCCGTGCAAATTATTTATTTCTATTGGAATAAATATTATAAATCGAAATTATTTTAAACATCTTTTTTCTTCGTTTCTTTTAAAGTATAATATAAATCACTACAATTTTATCTAAATAGATAGACAGATAGATAGAGAGAGAAAGAAAGAGAAAAAGAGAATCTCTAAATATGAACAATAATAATAAAAAATGAAATCATGTCGTAAGATTGCTCATTTTCTCATAATTACCTTTTTATAATCTTCTATTTTGGTAGAAAAAATAAAGTAATAAGAAATTGTATCAAACTTGCAAGTTCAGATCTCGATAAAGAGAAGAAAAAAATAGGAAGGAAAAAATGAAAAAAATGAAAATGAAAAAGTGAAAATGAAGATAACGATTAGTTTAATGTTAGTAAAATGGATCTTTTATGTAAGTCATTAAAGATCGCGACAAAGATCTGAAAAAATTGTCACACTCATCATCCAAATGGCTATATAGACAAATAGTGAATAGGTTTTCATAAAATCGAATAGATACCTCCGTATAGATACATCATGTAAGAACACCGTTAATTTGATAAATTTCTTATTATATCATAATACCCCATATAGGAATCGTGCACAGAATTATTTACCAAAAATCTCGAATACTTAATTGCTTTTCCAAGATTTAAAAATCAATGAGCGTTTTCGTTACAGAAACTATTGCAATTTTATCAAAA